>Ga0065720_1019292_pt1 | contig 29723 bp, 20 predicted proteins | sample Thericmetagenome_FD_59107 | JGI IMG/M metagenome (GOLD analysis project Ga0065720, IMG submission 59107) | Thermophilic microbial communities from the Joint Bioenergy Institute, California, USA of rice/straw/compost enrichment - eDNA_2 v2... | ecosystem: Engineered > Solid waste > Grass >... | reverse complement strand
CTTTTTTTTTTGTTCTCAGGATCGACATATCTGCAAGATGAATGCCTGTATGGCACGCAGCAATCTGCCATCATCAGGAACACAAGCAGAGAAAAGTCCCGAGGAGTCGGAACCCTGTCAACTTAACGGGCTAGCTTGGCTGGCTTTGGGTTGGCTCTTCTTGGCTTCGACCCGCCACCCGCGATCTCCCACCCGTTGGCCAGCTTTGCCGAAAGCAGTTTAACGTTGCTCTCAGGGGTGGGAGGCTTAGGTTGTCGCACCGAGTTGTCTAAAGGCGGTGTCATGCGGCAGAAAGATTACAAGGCCGTCCCCCTCCCTCCCCCCTTGGGCGGAGAGCATACGCCAGGACCCTGGGCTCCTGAGAGACAAGGCCACTGGCCGCTGCCCACCAGAACGGGAGAAACGACATAGGAGAGGGTCCAGAGCTATCAAAGTCGACTCCATCCGCCGGACACAGGGTGCTGTGGTACTGGACTCCTGATCGAATCCGTCGTGGTCCATGTCCACAGATCCACGGTGCTGCTCGCCAATTTCCCCTGGACGCTCCGTGGCGAAAGCGAAATGGTTTTTGCGTCTTCCCCCGTTTCCATCCATATTGGATCTTCCGTCCCATCTCCCAATATCCTAATCCCATTCAAGTTGCTGCCCCCGCCCCTCCCGTGATCCGAGAGCGCCCCTGGGCACCCTCCAAAATCCCCAAAAAGGGTCCAAGCCGGCCCTTTTTTGGTGCTTCCTTGTTGGGTTTTAGGGCTTTTGACTTGCACGTTCTAGCGCCCTGTAGATTCGTGGCGGTTCGCAGCAGAGGCCCACCTCTAGGTTCCCGCTCATCGTGACACTGGATCCTTGGGCTCCTTCATCAGGTCTTCCCAGAGGTTTCAAGGTTGCCGAGTTCACGGCACAGCTCTGAGCGTTCTCGATCTACCTTAGCCTCTACAGCGGCAAACCGTCAGACGGGACTGCTGTTGGTAAGACTGCCCGGGCCCGGGTTTGCATTCTGCAACTGCGCCAGACACTGGGTGCTGGTTTAGATTGAGCCACAAGCCCTATAAGTGCACTAGGGTACACAGTCTTCTCTCTACGCGGCTGCGAGTCAGTGAACCCGCGAATCTGCGACCTTCTGCTGCAAGCCGCTCCCGTCGTCCACACACGGGTCTCAGATCCGAACGGAGCGTATTCAACCGGTGTCTTTCCACCGAGCCAGCTCCGGAATAACACCACACGTCCACACGTCCACACGTCCACAGCACACCACTGCGCCCCGAGAATCCGAGCATCCGAGACAGCCAGCAACGCGACGACGCCGATGGCGCGGTCCAGCATGCAGCGCCTTTGAAGACATCGACAGCCAAAGCTACGGAGTGCAGTCTACCTTGCATTGCCTACCAGACCAGAAAGACCTGGGATCCTTAGCGCGCCTTTCCAGGCTCCCCGGTAGCTGAGGTCTCGATTTTCGACGTGGAATTGGTTCGCATACTCGCCCTGCGCCGGGGCGTTGGTGCTGGCTTTTGGGGCGAATGGGTACGTTTTCTTCGATTTTCTCGCTGGCTGGTAGCTATTATTACCCTCCCCCCCCTCCCTTCATCAGCCCATCAACCCATGGGCCATCCATGTCTTTTCCAAGTTGTTCGCTGTCTCCATGCAGAATATATATATATATATATATATTATATTTCGTGCCTGACCTCCTCCCTGAGTTCTCTTAGGTGGTCCATGTGCTGAAGTGACCTGCCGCGGCCGCTGCGCTGGCGAAGCTCCGTCGAGATGGCCCTCCTTGACCCGACCTTCTTTCTCGGCGTCCTGGTCCTGCTGTACCTGTTGTCCTTCGTCCTGTTCGCCGTCGTTCGCATAACCACCGGTCTGTCTATCCAGCGCATCGGATACTTCTCGCTCCGTCGCATAGCCTATTCCCCGCGCGATGGCGTTCGCATCGAGATCCGTGGCTTGGGGCTCAACCTACATCGGCCAACCTTTGCCCAGCCCACCTGGCTGAGCATCGTCGTTGATGAGCTCTCCGTGTCGCTGGACCTGGCAGAGCTGGAAAAGGCCAGAGCGAGGGCAATTGCAGCTGAAGATGGGCTCGACTCCGATTCTGACGTGCCAACTCCGGCCCCTGTGCGGCCGACGACCCCGAAGACCACGCCCAAGATCCAGCGCGATGCGGCTCCGGAGGAACGAAGCAAGACGTGGGAGCGCTTGACCAACATCAAGGAGCGCCTCAAGCGCATCCACAGGAAGGTGAATTGGTTGCGCATGGTGGATCTTGTGGCCACAAACTCGACTGTCGCCCTTGCCGGTGTCGGCAGCTTGCAGATGGGTAGCTTCACCATCGCAATCGACACTCGTCGCAAGACGGTAGATCGCGCGCGCTTCTTCCTGCAGGGGCGCGCCCGCAAGTTGCGCGAGGCTCAGCAGGCCGAATGGATCGTGACCCTCCGAAGTGTGCTCTTCACTGCCGATGGAAGGGAACCCCTTGAAATCATCGACAGCGCGACCCTGAATATCCACGGATATTTGTACGAAGCCCTCGATGGCCTGCGCGATGCTGCCATTGCTCTCAAGATTGGTCGGCTGCACATTCCCTACGATGATGTTCTCCACAGTCTGTCCCAGTACAGGAAGATTCGACCGCGCCCTAGCCAGCAGTCTGTCGAGCTCGGCCCTGCCGAACATGTGACCATTGATCGCATTATCCAGGAGGTTGACGCCCCCGGCAGCAGCACCAATCATGCGTTGATGCAGACGGTGTCCGACTCCAAAGAGTTCGTCAGCTCTATTCTTCGTGGGATCAAGGAAGTCCAGTTTGCCATCAGCTTCATCGGTTTCACCAAGAAGATCGAGAGCGTCAAGCCAGCCGGCTCTCCTGTCCTCCTTACGGCATCAATGAAGGAAGTTGGCATTGACCTGCACCGTCTAGACCCAAAATCCCCTGCTCACAGGATGTACTTCACTTCCAACGATATCGCCCACGAAGCCCTAGCAGCTGCCTTGTCAATATCAGTCGGTTTGGACGACGGTCACGGCAAACCCGAACGCATCATGTACATCCCCATGGCCACCACGACTGCCAGGACTACCTTGCCCTCGAAGACCGTTGAGCTGGCCAACGAAGGGACGGCAGAGCAACGAAATGCAAACATCCTGTTTGCCAACTCCGTTGTTACCTCGCCGTCTGTCGATCTTGACCCTCGCCATCTTCCTCTTTTGATGGCAATGCTCCAGCGCAAGCCCCGGCCACCAAAGGCTCAGCAACACGAGCAAAAACATATGCTAATTTCACGTCTCTTACCCAAAGCAAATATAAAGTTCTCGATGCACGAGCCTGTGCTGAGGATAACGCTCCCTCCAGTTCAGCCTTCGTCCGATTCTGAGGACTTCGACTTGATTATCTCCTCTATCTCGTCCGTGTCCCTGGACATGGAATCATTCCACTCTGCCGTTGAGGAGCTTCATTATTCTTTGGCAGCTACCATGCGGCTTCAAACTCATAACCTGTACTACCAGACCTGCACGGGAACTCGTTTTGATCTTTTGCAGACGGAGAGCTTTGACCTTAAAGTCCAGCTGAGCGCTTCTCCAAACCTCCATGTGGTGGCCAGTGGCAACCTACAGACTTTCACCGTCAAGATGATCCAGGCAGAGATCCGAAATGGCTTGCGCCAGATCGTCCAACAAATGAGGCCGAACGTCGTTGAGCCTGACAAGCACCCCTTCACCCCTCCGGCTCCCAAACAATCCAACTTCTTGCGTGGACTCCCATCGTGGTTGCTGCACTTCCATCTGCAGTGCTCTGATTGCAGCTTTGAGGTAGCCGGCGTGGATAAAGATATCTCCGAAGAGCAGAGAGGCGTGGCCGTACAGCTCGAGTCTTGGTCCGCCGACTACCAGGCGCAGCGATTTGACGGCCTGCAGAGACGTCCCTCCCATTCCCGTCGCAGGGCGAGCAGTCGTGGCATGATGTCGCCTGAATCTGATCTGTTAGCCGCCTACTCCGGCTCTTCACCAAAGAAGAAATATCACCACGAGGGCGACGGGCGCCGTTTGACTTTCATGGTCAGAGGCCTGGAGGCCTTCATGATCGAGTCATCCGAAAAGTGGGAGTTTGAGCCATTCATCAGCATTCCCAAGCTTGATGTCACCCTTGCGACGTTGAGCGATAATCAGGGCCCCTTGTTCCATGTTTACACCTACCTTCGAAGCCTTCTCGTACAGTATTCTTTGTATCGTCATTATGCCGTCGGCGTGGCCATTGCGACTTTGCAGAACGCCTTTTTGAGGAGGAGAAAGCCTACGGTCGACCTAATGACACCACCTACCTCCCCTACTTCTCCTCTCTCACCTCAGCGACGTATCGTCGGCCACCTTTCTCCCCCGTCAAGCGGCAACTATCCCTCTCCGAGTGATATCGAGTCGTGGAGGGCTGTACCCGAGCTGGTCACGGTCGATTTTAGGTCAACACTCATCCAAATCAAAGCGGAGATGCCGTCGGATCCGCCGATGATGTTCCATGTCTACAACCTGGAAGCCGGCCGTCATCGTTGGGCACCACCATTCCTTCAAGCCAAGTTGGTCCGACTGTATGCAGAAGCTCCGCGGATGCGTAGAGTTTGGGCCAAATTAGTGAGCGTGAAGAATCTGCGGGCAGACTACCGGGAGTCACGCCATCGCTATGCTGGTGGAGGTGTTCGTGAAGAGCGCATGTTCGACGTGGTCACCGAGACGATTCGCCTGGCCGTGCCGCACGATCTGATCATTTACAAGGTCACTGACAACTTCGTGAACACGTTCAAGTCTGTCCAGCAACTTCATCACAGGTTCAAGACAGGGACCAATGAGTATATCCTGGATAAGGGGCCTGAGCCGCCCAAGAAGGTCCCGAAGGTCTCGCTGCGTGCCAAGAATCTGCTTTTTGAGCTCGAAGACGGCGCCTTCGAATGGAAGCTCGGCGTGATCTACCGTACCGGTCTGGTCGAGATGATGCAGCGTCAGGCTCGTGAAGAAGCCTTCCGGCTCAAGGTCAAAAAGATTCATGAGGAGGAGGCGAAGAGAGGGTCTACCAAGTCACGCGCTCGTTCTACAGCTCCCCATGGAGAGTCTTCCATGCCAGGCGATCCCCACGTCCGGAGCCGCAGCGCGGACGGCAGGCGGCGATCGTTCAGTACAATCTATATGCGTGGCCGTATTCCCCGATACGATCCCGAAGCCGGTGCCCATGGGCTCAGCGGCAAGGCACGCATCTCGATCGCTGAAGCGAGACATCAGCTTGACTTGCACAATGCTAAGAGCTGGAAGCAACGGATAGATCGCGCCTATGAGATGTCGAAAGCAGCAGCGAAGGAACACTATGCCCAGTTCTGGGGCATCAATGAGATTCCAGATGACCTGGAAGATAGCGAGAAGATCCTCGAGGTGCCACAGCGACCGGCGCTCATGTCGACGCTGATCAACGACCTGCACATTGTCATCGACAAGCCGTCCTTCCCCTTGAAGGAGCTTCCCGACTTCCTGCATAAGGTGGGGAAGGGGATGCCCAAGGATATGAAGTACACGCTCCTCATTCCTATGAACCTCCAAGTCAACATGGGTGAAGCGAGGATATCGCTTCGCGATTATCCTTTGCCATTCCTCCATGTGCCTGCCACGAAATCCGAGCAGTCTGCCCGGCTCCCGGCTTTGGCACTATCTACGGACTTTGTCATCGCTGAGGAGTACCGCGGTCTGGAGTCGACACGGAAGATTAGAGTTCCAATCATCCCACCACGTGATCTCGACGGGTTGTCCCCTAGCGAGGGAGGCTTCGCTATCGAGGTGCGCCGTACCATTGGCCCTGTCAAGACCTTCTCGGACATGAACGTGGACATTCACACTGCCAACCCGACTCGCATCACCTGGGGTCCATCGTACCAGCCCGCTATCCAAGACATGATGATGGCTATCGAGTCCATGACGAAGCCACAGCTAGATCCTTCGGAGAAAGTCGGCTTCTGGGACAAAATCCGGCTGAACTTCCATTCGCGTATCCGTGTGGCTTGGCGGGGCGATGGCGATGTTCACCTGGCATTAAAAGGCTCACGAGACCCCTACCAGGTAACCGGCAATGGTGCTGGGTTCTTGATGTGCTGGCGAGGCGATGTACGATGGAACATCTGGACCGAGGACGACCCGAAGCGCTTCATGACCGTTGACAGTGGCGAGTATGTCCTTGCTGTTCCCGACTACAGCCAGCAGGTTCGTGAAGTCCGCCGGCAACGCGGCGAGGACGAGAGCATTGCAAGCAATGACAGCTTCAGGTCCGGGGCGGCCTTCAAAAAGGTTGTCATGAAGCTGTCTGGCAAGGTGCAGTGGTTGGCTGGCTTAGTATTTGAGAGGGCAATCGAGAACGGCACGAGGAGTTTTGAGTTCAAGCCTCATTACGAGATTGTGCTCAAGAACCCGGAATACGCAAGACCACAACAGGACGGCCTGCCGTACGATGCCTTCCGTGGCTTCCGCAGTCAGCACATCCATTTGTCGCTGGCTGTCCTCGCCCCTGCTGACCGAGATTGGACGGGGTCCAACTCCGAGCCATCGCGCAGCTACAATACCGCCCATCTCACGCCCCGCTTGTTCACGCACTTTTTCTCTTGGTGGTCTCTCTTCTCTGGCCCGCTCTCTTCTCTCCCGATTCGGCAAGGTACCCTCTGGCCCGGCCGCGAAAAGAACAGCAAGAAGTTTGGGAGACATCTCGCCACCATCAAGTACAACGTCTGCTTGGCGCCGTTGTTCCTCAGCCATATCTACAAGCACAAGGATGCCGAAGACTACTCCGAGAACTCTATCTCGGCTACTGGTATCAAGGTCCGGTTTGATAGCGCGATCCTGGATTTGCACCAGAGACGGGAGGAGTTCAACACCAGGGACCGAGGGCGCAAGACTCAAGTTCGTACGACTGGCATGAAGATACACGCAGGACAGCTGGACCTCGTGTCAGCGGATGTTCGGGCCATTTCGGCCAGCATCAGGGGTACCACAGCGGACGCAGTGATGAGGCAGTCCCTCTCGACGTTCATCACAGACCAGGAAGGAGATGGCACTGATCTGTCTCGCTTCACCATTCCAGACAACGACCTGACCTGGATCGACATGGATGATTTTGTGGAGTTGGACTGGATCCTGCCGACTGAGCCAAACCCTGATACCAAGATTCTCCCCCTCGCTTTCGCCCCTCGTGTTACTTACTTCCGGCAGACTGATATCAACGGCATCATCGATGGCGATCCGGATCGGACCAGCCCGTTCGGCCAAGAGCCGACTCATTTCTGTGTCATGAGCCATGATGATGATCCTAGGATAGTTCAGAGCCAGCTCATCCGTCGACGCTTGGAGCAACTGGAGGAGCAAATGGCAGCACACGACCGGACACTGGGCGAGATCGATCTGCGCATTGCTCGCGGCGAGGAAGACCTCAGAGCCGAGAGCGAGCTTCTTAGCCACCACACGAGCGTCCTCAAGGACAAGAAGACCTTTCTGGAAAGCATGCTGACAGAACTGAGGGTTGGCTCAGGCTCGTGTAACAATGACGCCGCCTCTTGCAGCTCAGCTGGGCTGAACGGATCGTCCTCCTCGAGCTTCCGAGGAAGTTTGGAAACTTCCGCTGTCGCTGAGTTTGCGAGCGACTTCAAGAACCGTTTCGTCGTGCACAACCTACAGCTCAAGTGGAACAACACCTTGCGGAACATCATCCTGCGCTACATTCACCAGGTCGGTCAGCGGAGAGGTTTCGTCTACTACATGTCCCGGCCAGCGGTCAAGTTCATCTTGGATCTCGTGGAAGAACAACAGCAGGCAAAGTCCAACGCGATCAAGAATGGCGGCTCCAGTGTTGCATCTGGGACTGGTAGCACGTTGGACGGAAGTGGTTCAAACCAGGATGCGGAGAAAGACCTTGAGGACCGTATTCGCAGGATCCTGCAGGACAGCCGGAAGTTTGTTGCCCCTGACGACGACGATGTTGTTGCGAACAATCCAGCCATGGTTGATTTGTCGGCCGGTATTGCGGACGAGTTCACGACTCAAAACAGCTATCACGTCCGCCTGATCGCTCCTCAGATTCAGCTCCAGAGCGACAAGAACAAGAAGCATGTGGTCCTCTGCGCGTCCAAAGGCATGGAGCTCAAGGTCGTCGACGTGTTGGACAAGAGTAGGATGTTCGACGAGGTCAGCGGTCTCGTCCAGCGCCGTTTCCTAGTTAACATGGACAGCACGCAATTCTTCGTGACCCATCAAAAGTGGTTCTCGACACAGCTCGTATCCATGTACTCTGGAAACACGTACGGTGCTCCTGTCGGCTCAGCTTGGCCACCTTGGGTCCCGATGGAAGTCATGTTTGACTTCGAGTCGGACCCGTTCGGCTTCAAGCGCGTGGTGCAGAAGACGTCGGCTATGCTCCGGTACGACAAGTTCAACACCCTCCGTCTCAAGTACAACGACGAGATCAACACCAGCGAGAACGGAGGTGTCCCCTTGTTGGACAGCGACGAGAGCAGAACGGACAATCTGTGGGTCATCTTTCCGAAGGCGCATGCCATGTGCAACTCTCAGCAGTACTATGCCATCTACATCATTGTCCTGGACCTGCTTATGTATAGCGAGCCGCTCGAGAAGACACGGAACGAGAGGCTGGAGAAGATCATGCTCGCAAGTGACTTCAGCGACCTCCGCGGCGCGCCCGAAATGGTCATCAAGCTCCAGGAGCGCGTCCGGCAGCTTGAAGAGATCAAGACACACTTCCAGGTCCATTCCAAGAATCTGGATAAAAAAGGCTGGAAGGACAGGCTGGTGCTTGAGCGCGATCTCGCTGCGTGCGAGGATGAGCTGTTCTTCCTGATGAAGGCCATTACGACGTCGCAGCGGAAGTATGACAACAGGACCAGCAGTGCCATGTTGAAATGGAGTATTATGGCCAAGGAGATTGTCTGGCGGCTGCTTCGTGATAATAACGAGCCCCTCGTCGAACTTCAGCTCAAGAACGTGGAGTACAACCGCGTCGACAATTCTGACGGGTCGCACATTAACCTGGTCCAGGTGGGCAAGATCCTTGGCTTTAACCTGCTCGACAACGCCATCTATCCGGCTATGATCGCACCGTACACGGACGACATGACTGCCTTTGACACAGGGTCTCAGCCCATGATCCGGGTCTACTGGAACATGCTTGAAGCGATTGCTGGCATCCCGGTGATGGATCATTTCGAGGTGAACCTCTACCCGCTTAAGGTTCAGCTGGAGCGCGAGGTTGGGAAGAAGCTCTTCGAGTACATCTTTCCAGGCACGGATGGCGGGAAAGTCCCAGGCAAGAATGAGTCGCCGCTAATTATCAAGCATTCGCCATCCGGCGACGAAGAAACTGAGGCCGATGATGACTCGCTCGCAGAGTCTGTCCACTACCTCCAGGATCACGATGATGATGCGTTCTCGACACGGGCTGGGTCCCTAGAGCTTCGTCTTCGCCCAACCCTGACATCTGACCCAGACGAAACGTCTCTCAAGCAGCAGGCACTGAGCGTTCATTCAGGGGAAGGTACATCATTCCGACTCCTGAGAGTTGGTACAGGTTTCAAGGCCGCCATTAGCAAGAAGCGCTCATTTGATTCTCTTCGCATGAGCACTTCTCAGCCTGGCGTTGGAAGGTCGGCAACCTCCACGTCCATAAAAGATGCTGTTTCCATCGCCAGCGAGTCAAAGAAGGGCTCTCGCTTCATCCTGCGTCACAGGACCACCGACCTCGATAAGCCAAAGCAGTCGGATGATCTTTCTATGATGATGGACCGCGCATCGAATTACATGACCTTCGCCTATATTAAGATGCCCTCGGTTGTTCTCTGCTTGAGTTACAAGGGCAAGGGCGAGCGGAATTTTGAGGATGTTCACGACTTTGTCTTCCGTCTGCCGACCATTGAGTGGCGCAACAAAACATGGTCCAACCTCGACTTGGCACTAGCTCTCAAGAGCCGGGTCATCAAGGCACTGATCAGCCACACAGGTGCCATCATTGGTAATAAGTTCTCCAAGCACCGGCCCAATACCACACAGCAGTCGAAGATGCGCGAACTCGCCAGCAATTCGGTGCTTCTGGCTACCCCGACCTCATCTGAGGCGCGCGAGGCCAGTGGTGATGACTCATCCTCGATCTACGGGCCCTCTCCTGTTGACTTCTCGCGTTCGCCGCCCCAGTCGATTCGACGCTCGCATACCACGTCCGTCCCTGTGCCGTCGTCTAGTCGCAGCTCTAGTGTAGCCTCATCCATGCGCTCTCAGCAATCCATCACTCAGTACCCTGCCCAGCAACAGCAGCAATCACAGCAACATACCGCCCATGTTTCGGTCACTTCGCAAGCGACAGGGGCCATCCCCAGTTTTTTGATGGCGCCGTCCCTCACGGGATCGCCCGAGTCGGGCACCAGCAGCAACAACAATAACCGAAGCAGCGGCGGCAATGGCAGCGGATTCAGCTTGCTCCGACCAACATCAAGCGGATGGTCAAGAGCCTTTGGAGGTGGACGCCAGCAGCATCAGCAAGAAAGCAGCGGCGAGGGGCTGTTCTTCTCTTCTCGTAGCAGACCAAGCAGCAGACCGGGCAGCAGCAGTGGAGTCCCTGTTCTCTCGTCTTCACCGAGGCAAATCGGCTACCTGAGCGATGATGAGGGCTTTGGGGGAAATCGATCAGCAGACAGAATGCAAAGGCGTAGGGGTACTTCGGACAGCGCTGGCGGCACAGGCCCAGGCGGGGGCCTTAGGGAGAGATTTCATGCTTTCACGAGCCGGCTCATCGACAGAGAGGGAAGTGTGATACGCACTAGCAATAACGTCGGAGCTGACGTACCTGGAGGTGAAGAAGAGACTGAAGAGGGCGATCAGCAGTCACTTGGACTTGTGAGGAGACTAAGTCGGAGACGAGGGTAAAGATGTCACGATAATGTTTGCATTTTCTCTTCTTGTTTTCTTATCTTATATTACTTCTCCCCTTTGTCCCCTGGGAGGATACATAGCATATTGTTTTGGTAATAGACGGACTAAGGAGACCCGAATGGTCTCCATGACATGTAAAACACATGGGCTTCAATTGAAGTTGAAGTAGATTGGGAGATAGCGATTATGGTTGGAGGACAGTATCTCTCAGGAGCGACTGGGACATCTTCGCATCGTGGTTGACTTCTTCCATGACCAAAAAAAGACACAACTGCCGATACGTTAATCCGTACTGTAACATCAATTAGCTAGGGGTAAAACCATCGTATGTATGTAACTAATCATCAACTACATAGATTTACTACGCACCTCCTGCCTGCATAAAATATTCATTAAGTCCTTGAACGGTACTTCACCTGATATGATGTGTTTGTTTCGTAGAGAAGAGGCTCAGCATGTTTGGAGTCTCTTGTGTCATAATAGAGCACCTTGATGGTAGCTTGACCAGGGTTCTTATCTTATCGCAGCTCCCCAGCCCTGGGCTACTACTCGACCCCTCCATCACCAGGCAGCCCGCTGTTTCGAAGACCTACAACTTTACCTTCACTTCTTCGCCTTTAATCTCTTTTGCGGCAGATCATTTCGCTGCTGTCAACACCAAAATAATGGGTAATCAGGTCCCACGTGTGATACTTTTTCACCTTTCTCCCTCCTCCGAGCAATCTTCACAGAGTTGGCCTGTAGCAAAAATAATACTGATTCAGTCGCTAACCAATGGCTTACAATCCCACAGAGCTTCCAATCACCGATAAGTTGGTTGATCGCCAGCGTGATGCCCTCTATAACTATGATCCGAATTCCCAGAAAGATATCAACGTGAAGCGGCCATGGGACCAGGATCCCACATACTTCAAGACAGTGCGCGTTAGCTCCGTGGCGCTCACCAAGATGGTGATGCATGCCAGGGAAGGGGGTTCAATAGAGGTGATGGGCATGATGCAGGGCTATGTAGACGGCACGACGATCGTGGTGACCGATGCATTCCGACTGCCAGTCGAAGGAACAGAGACGCGCGTTAATGCCCAGGGCGAGGCCGATGAATACCTTGTTAATTACCTGGACCTGTGCCGCAAGGAGAGTCGCCTTGAGAATATCGTTGGTTGGTACCACTCCCATCCAGGTTACGGCTGCTGGCTCTCAGGCATCGACGTCGAGACCCAAAAGCTGCAGCAGCTCCAGGGCCCCATGGTCGCCGTCGTCATCGACCCAAATCGCACTGTCAGCGCCAACAAAGTCGAGATCGGTGCCTTCCGCACATACCCGGACTGGTACACTCCTCCCGACCAGTCGGGCAGCACTACTGGTGGCTCCGGGCCGGCCGGTGCCAGCACGACTGTCCCGCTCAGCAAAACCATGGATTACGGCGCTCATGCAAACAAGTACTATCGCCTCGAGGTCGAGCACTTCAAGAGCACGCTCGACACACGCCTGCTGGACTTGTTGTGGAACAAGTACTGGGTGCAGACGCTGGCGCAGAACCCGCTACTCTCAAACCGTGACTACTCCAGCAGCAACATGGACGATGTTGGGCAGCGCTTACAGGAGATCGCGGTCAACGTGTCGCGCATGGGCAAGGGCATGCTACATTACCACTACTTGGGCAGCAGCTCATCATTGGGCGGGGTTAACACGAATGGTCCGAAGGCGGTTGATCAGTCGATTGAGAAAGCGGTACAAGATGTTGGACAGATTGCGGCTAAGGAGCGTGCCGGACTCTTGGCCGCTGAAGTGAAGGTGCAGATATTTGGTCAGGGTGAGGTGTGAACGAGTCTTATGGGTTGATGGTTGGTTGACATAGCTGTTCTGGGGTTCAGGAAGGGAAATGAATCATTTGGGAGTTGTTACAAGGGTTGGGGGACTGAGTCGATCTAGTTGCTTCTGCAGAGGGCGCGGAATGGCGCTATGGGACACATGAAAACCCTTTGGAGTGGTATTGGCATGGCATGGTATCCTACAATACATGGCATTGTCTAAAGTCACACAAGATCTCTACATTATTGGTACACTTGACTGTGGTTGGAGCATTCATTGCTCTGTCATCTCGTCCTCGTGACCCTCAGGAATGTTAACGACCTCCTCCACAACACTCTTCGCGACCCCCAAGCGCTGGAGAGTCTGCTCTCTCCCAAGAACATGCATTGTATGCGGAATGGGTAGGCCTGGTTCTGATGCAACCAGCGCCCACCGCATCAGCTTGAATACCAACTTCTGAATGTCGTCAACCACACCGGCATAGATGCCTGCCATCCGGCCATCTCCGATGAGGACATCCTTCAACAGTTTATCTAGACCCTCTCTCGTCCAACTTCCCTCATCCACAGCCGAAACTTTCTCCAGCATATATCCGATCGCCTCAACCAACTTCTCCTTATCATCACACGCCTTCACAGGCACCGGCTCTGATTCCGACACAGGCAAGCGACTGCCGAGCTCAAGCTCCTTCAGCCGGGCAACAAGCACATCCAATGGAATCTGCCAGATAAAGTACTTGAGCTTGGCCACAGCCTCAGAGAACCGTGCAGTTGGGTCGTCCAGATTGAGCCGGGTGCCCAACAGGCCGCGGACAAGGTCAGCCTCGAACGGTGAAGAGAGGATGCGTGGTGTCTGCAGCGGCTCACCGAGCGAGGAGGCCGGGATGGAACTCGGGATGGTAGGTAGAGAGTGGCGACGGGACTCTTCAATTGCGGCGATGGCTGATTTGATGGGCGCAAGAACATGGGTCTGGAATTGTGGCGCAGGGGAGACTTTTCGGTCCTCAGGGGCTAGACGAGCAAGATGTTTGTCTTGGAGGTGGGGAAGTTTTTGGAGGGAAACGATGATGTCGCCTTTGGTGAATTGCAAGTTGAACTGGATGGGACGTAGGTCAGGAAGGGTTATAGAAAGAGGTAGGGTACAATGGACCGAAAACACTTACATTGGCTACCATCTCCTGTAGGTCCATGACGTTCCCCTGAGGACCTTTACCGCGCCAACCCAACTGGGCGGCAAAATTAAGGAGAGCAACGGGCAGGATCCGGCTTTCCTTGTACCAGGCCATGTTGGCAGAGTTGTCTCGTTTGCTAAGCTTTTGTCTGTTTTGGTCCACGAGCAGGCCGAGGTGTGCAAATTTAGGCGGCTCCCAGCCAAAGGCGCTATACAGCTCGACGTGCTTGGGTGTTGAGATGAGCCATTCCTTAGGCAATTATCAGTCGAAATGTTTCCAGGTTCAACGAGTTGGCACATTGATTCTCCTCCTACTTACCGCCCCGCGGATGACATGAGTGATCTTCATATGCCGATCATCAACGACATTAGCAAAGTGGTATGTCGGGAAGCCGTCGCGTTTCAGGATAACGTAGTCATCCTCGGGATCCTTCTTTCGAAACCGGTTGTAGATAATATCGTGGATCATGACAGGTGTCTCTGAACTCTTAAAGCGGACAGCATACCGCTCGCCTGCAGCAGCTCGGCGGTCGGACTCCTCCAGGGGGATGTTGCGGCATGTCCCGGGGTACAGAGTTGGCTGACCGAGCTCATGGACTTGCCGCTTGTGCTCCTCCAGTGCCTCAGGCGAGCAGAAGCAGCGATAGGCCTTGCCCTCACGAACAAGCTTATTGGCATGCTCGGCGTAGAGAGGAAGCCTTTCGGACTACGACGGGTGGTTAGCTTGCCTTGAACGGATCATGCATGACTTATAGCAGGATCCGAGCTTACTTGTCTGTAAGGGCCATATGGTCCCTGAATGTCAGGACCTGAGACGGTGTGAGCGACATGATACGATGCATGAATAGAGTAGCAGATGCTGTATGCGCGAGGTAGCGAGGGTATATGGGCGCGCTCATGTCTTCTGCTCACCTTCATCCCACGACAGACCGGCCCATTTCAGATCTTCATACAGTTTTTCTTCAGCATCTGGCACCAGACGAGTCTATGTAGATACAGGGTCATGAGCGTCCAATTCTCTTCCTTTCTTTCATCTATTCTCCTGCCAGTGCTCATCTTACTTGATCCGTGTCTTCAATGCGCAGAATGAACTGGCCGCCTGTCGCCCGGGCGAGAAGATAGTTGAACAGGGCTGTCCTCAAGGAGCCCAAGTGCAGATATCCCGTGGGGGATGGGGCAAACCGGGTGCGGCATGGGCTGTCCGGGAGCTTGAACCTATCTTCTCGCACTTGACGGTCTGCAATCCGTTGCGCTGAAGCGCAAGAGAAGCATTGCAGGCGCTGGGCAGATGAAGTTCTAAAGAGCTTTCCAGCCCACGCGCAAGGAACCGCCCGTCGCAGGAGCACGTGCCCGCTTCTTGGGCTAATCTGGTTCATTTCGCCCGAGTATCAGAATATCAGGCAAGCCTTCAATGTGCCATCTGCAAAAGGCCTTGAACCTTGGTTGTTGCGGCTCGGGGGGACGTTTGGCAGGAGAAAACGGCTGAGCCACAGTAGGACCTATGTAGATATTGCTCGCGAAAAATGGAGTTGTGGCACTGCGACGCCACAGTACGATGGTGCGTCAAGTGTCAAGCAGGTCCGGTCTTACCTCTCACCCGCTCTGACCCGGCCAAAGAGGACTGCCTTGATAGGAAGGCTTGTGGGGCGGCTGAGCGATAAGATGACTGTATGTTACCGCGTGAATCGTACTTGTGGTAGTTGTAAGACACGCTGCTTGTTGGCTTCCAATCTGTTGGAGGAGTGCCTGGATGGCAATTTCACAATAAATTTGTGCTCACATGTGCTTTATTTTCGCTTTCTTTCGCCTAAAACTGGCATTACGCTGTATAAGAAGACCTCATTGATTGATTTCGTGGCTGTTGTCTTGAGTAATTGGCGTACACATTACCTCTGCGAAGGTGGGGCGAAAACTGTCTGCGCTGAAATTTCCACTCCAACAACGCCGGACAGTCTCAGCAATCCAGATTCAGGCACCCCACCACCATCGCTTCCTTCGGCGTCTTTTCCTTTCAAACATTCTCATTGCTCTCTTTTGTTTCCCAGCTGGTCGGCAATTTGTTAAAACTCTGCGAAAAATGGATGCCGCTGACGAGGTCGATCTTTATGGTGCGATCCCAAACCCCTCTCCCCTCTCCTCAAGTATGCGACCGACCCTCAGGCTAACCACCAGTTCGCCGATGTAGAGCTGCTTGGCGTTGACAAGTCCGCCAGTCCGAACGACATCAAGAAGGCCTATCGCAACGTGAGCACCCTACTTAAACACATCGGGCCTTAGGGCGCGCGTGCACGGTATTTTATAAGAAAGCTGACCCGGCTGTGCTTCCAAGTTGGCAAGGCAATACCATCCCGATAAGGTGCCCGAAGAAAAGCGGGCAGAGTCTGAGGCCAAGTTCAAGGCAATCGGACAGGCATATGAAATCCTCAGTGATGAAGAGAAACGCCGGATGTATGATATTCATGGCATGGCTGCCTTTGACCCCTCCAGGGGCAGCGGCAGCAGCGCCGGCGTCGATCTGAACGACATTCTCTCGCAGATGTTCGGTATGCACATGGGCGGCATGCCCCGTGGTGGCCCTGGTCGGCCCAGACGTGGACCGGACGAGGAGCAGCCCTACAAGGTCACCCTGGAGGAGCTCTATAAGGGTAAAACCGTCAAGTTCGCTGCTGAGAAACAGGTCGTCTGCCCCCAATGCAAGGGCAGCGGCGCCAAGGATAAGGAGAAATCCAAGCCCGAGAGATGCCAGCGCTGCGGTGGTGTCGGGTTGCAGGAGGCTTTCCGCCAGATTGGTCCCAACCTCATGAGCAGAGAGACTGTTGCTTGCGACCACTGCCAAGGTTCGGGTACCTATATCAAGGAGAAGGACCGCTGCAAGAAGTGCAAGGGCAAGCGCACGGTCAAGGAGACCAAGGCTTTGGAGCTCTACATACCTCGCGGCTCCATGCAGGGTGAGCGTATCGTCCTGCAAGGCGAAGCTGATCAGTTCCCCGATCAAACCCCAGGCGACCTGATCTTCCATCTCGTTGAGGAGCCTCACGACCGCTTTACCCGTATTGGCCATGACCTCTCTGCTGACCTCAACATTACTCTTGCGGAGGCTTTGTGCGGGTTTTCACGTGTTGTCCTGAAGCATCTTGACGGTCGGGGCATTCATATCAAACACCCCCGCGGTAAGGTCCTCCGGCCGAATGATGTCCTTAAGGTGCCCGGCGAGGGCATGCCCCACAAGAGGGGCGAGGGCAAGGGTGATCTTTACCTGATCGTGAAGATCCAATTCCCCGAGAACGGTTGGATTTCCGAGGACAACGATTATGAAGCACTCCAGAAGATTCTTCCTCCTCCCGCCGAACCTATCACAGCTGACGAGGTTGATGATGTCGAGTATGAAGAGAATGCAGATATCGAAAAGGTTAGTCGCTTGGTTTGTTGCTCCTTTGGGATTTTATCGTAAATGAAATGCTAACGAGCGATTTAGATGGGTGCTCACCAGGGTGACCCGCGCTATAGTGGCGGCGAGTGGGAGGATGAAGATGAAGATGAACATGGTGGAGGCCCGCAGTGCGCCACGCAATGAAGTGGTGCATCATGAAGCATATATCCGAGATTCAGTGAGGGGGATCTTCTCAGACACATTCTGGTCCTAATGATGGGAGGATGAGTCGCTGTTATCAGCCCGTCGAAGCCCTTGCGTGTAGGGCTGCTCAAAGGACAGCGCTCTTCCAGGTTAGCAATGCGGCGCTGTTCATCCAACCAGAAAGCTGATACTGGCCCTCTTTTCGTCATTTCATCGTCGAGACGAATGAAGTGGTCAGGCCCTGGGCTGTATTGCTGGGTGCTGCATCACCATCGTCGTCGTAACAACCTCCTGAAAGGTGTCACCTCCCCGTTTCCGGCATTGCTTGGTTATCTCGCTTTCAAGAGACCAACCAGGTATACCACCGGATAAGCCCTCATCTGCCCACTTCATACCCAAGGCACCCGAGATAGGAAAGACTGAAAGCGTTCGGAGGGAGGGAGCGGGGTTCTCTGAATACTGTCGAGCGCCGCCCTTTGTGGCATAGAGCAACTCACGACCTGATGATCTTGAAGAAGATGCCAATTTGTTATACTGTGTGTTCCATTTATGCTGCAAAAGTAGCAGATTATCCGATAAACGCAGTGATGATAAAAGGTCATATCGTGTCCCCATGGTGAATCCTGACCATGGAAACTTCGAGGATCGATGCTTCTTATCGATAAGTTCACCTATCAAGGTGGGGCGGTGAGAACCCCACCCGAAGTTGGTCGTCGGGAAAAGACCCCTGTTGCCAAGATAACCCGAAGGCTCCCCCAAGTGTGGGCGCACAGACCAGTCCACCTTAACAGTTTTCGAAAACCCTAAGCCCACCACCTCGTCCCAATTTCTGAAACTTTTCCGAAGGTAGGTTGTTCGTGACGACGCCGAAAGTTCTGACCATCACCCGACAACAAGACCGTCAAGGTAACGTGCTGCCATATTGCTTCAACAGCCTTTCGTTGAAGATAGCAAACTCAATTCTAACTCTACCGCACAGATGGTTGCCGCTAAGAAGCACGTCCCGATTGTTAAGAAGCGTATGTTTCTCGATCATTCAGTTTCTTCCCCCAGTCGATTGCTCGAACAGCACGCCTCGAATTTCATGCCATTCGAGTCGACCAGAGGCTTTCGAACCGATTTAGTGTAATATTGAGTTCACGGATGTTGACAGGGCTGTTTTCAATCTGCAGGCACCAAGCGCTTCATGCGCCACCAGAGCGACAGGTTCAAGTGCCTGGACTCGGCATGGCGCAAGCCTAAGGGTATCGACAACCGCGTCCGGAGGCGGTTCAAGGGCAACCTTGCTATGCCCTCGGTACGTGGCTGAACTCCTTTGGTTCAAGGATCGATCTCTATCACGGTTGTGGGTGAAGCTGGTTTCAATGAGTGCAAGAAAACAAGAAAACGACCGGATAGAGATCGATTTGGGGACCTCAACATTTTCCGAACGAAGAAACAAGGACTAACCACCTTATTCTCAAATTTTCCACATGTTTAGATCGGCTATGGCTCCAACAAGAAGACCAAGCACATGATGCCCTCAGGCCACAAGGCCTTCCTCGTCCACAACGTCAAGGACGTTGAGCTCCTCCTCATGCACAACCGGACTTACGCCGCTGAGTACGTCAAAATTGTGCCCGAAACTTCTAAGCAAGGCCGAGGTTGATGCGGACGACGTCGGAGCGACAAACGCAAAACAAGGCACAGAGATTGCATGGTAATGCTGACATCAACTTCTTTACAGGATCGCCCACAACGTTTCGTCGAGGAAGCGGATCGACATCATCACTCGGGCGAAGCAATTAGGCGTGAAGGTTACCAACGCCAAGGCGAAGGTCACGACGGAGGTTTAAACGACGAGCAACGGTCATCGGGGCAATTTTTCTGTGTTCTGGAGCATCTCAGGCGGTCTTAGGGAAAGGTCTGCTATTTGTCTGCGATTGCCTAGCGCCCATCCGAGCTAGTGAATACAATTGCAGCCTACTTCGTCACGACACATGGGTGGCAGATGATAACCTCATTTCACAAGAGGTTCTTCCCGGCGGGGTTTACGAGGGCTTTTACGGTCATGGAGGCAACGAAACCACACGCGGCATGGCGCCTAGGGATGGTCTTAGCATAAAACTACTCGATTGGCTGGGAACAGATTAATGGACGATCTCTGCCTGTGCATTGGCTGAGTGACGAACTTGCCGAAGTGACCGTCAACGTTCCTTGCGAGGGCAAAATCCTGCTGCCGTAACGAGGACTGACTTCAGCTGAGTCTTCGCTCTTGTAGAAAGAACGCATGTTGGTTGTCGTCACACACATCGTCCTCTCCATGCAAGAATTTCAGGAAGCTAATCTAGGATCGGAAGTTTGTCAAATCCTTGGCCAGACACGATAGCGTCCCGCAACTAGGCTGGCCAGGTATTAAACGCCTTCGATTCAGTGACTCCTCTCGCATGGGGTTCAATATCCCTGGTCTCCCTTTGGAGATCTTTGAAGGCAACATTGGTCCCATGCTGAAATATTTTCCCAAACAATGTCCCTTCAATCTTGTCCCTTGCTCCCACCTCCCCCTAATCTCCCTGAGTACCCAACCGCGCGTCATTGCTGTACTATATCTGGAGTTCTAGGGATAAGTAGTTAACATGAGTACAGCCGATGTCAGAGGCTGTAAACTTCTCACGAACAAAGTGACGTACTTCTCTCCAATCCGACCAACCGCTGAATCGAACAGAGGATAGGTTGGGTGCTGAAACGAATTGTTCATCTGCAAGCCCTGGTACTCACCATCCGGGTCCTCGTGTGTAGTTTACGAAGGAAGTTGTGTAAACCGGCGCTAATCACGATTGAGATGTCGAAAAAGCTAAGCCGTCTCTGCTTTCGCATGCCCATTACACAAAGGAGTAAAGGTGCCGCGAATAAGCCCAGCTGTCTCAAGATGCTGTAACCCAGGCGCTAACCGACTCATTTATAACATTTCCTTGACAATAAAGCGCTCCTCTATGGTTAGTTACCTGAGTTCAGGCAGGCTGACAAGCGTGTTGACGAGTGCGACGCGGCCACCCCGCACAATCTCCTCGAGTACCGAAAGTTTTGCGTCATTCTAGAAGATTGGATGGGTGACTGATGTACCAGACTACAATAGAAACAGTCAGGCTCTGGGAAACCCTTGCCAGATTGACGCTGATGTCCGTTTTCGAGAAAACTCCTGCCAGCAGCAGAATCGCCTCTTGAGACTTGTATCGAGAAATCCGAACGAATGGGAATTACGAAGCCATTTCATCGTCCCTTTGTATATTTGCCTGGGTTGGCGCTTCCGAACGTAGGTTTTTAAACTCTTCAACGGAACTCAATCACCCCGTTGCAGCTAGAGAGACCGATCAGCCAGTTTTGAAGCAGATGTGCTGATATAGAGTGTATCATTGTCCGCGTGTACTCATCTCTCGCAGCAGTGCATCTCTCTGTCATGATAAGATCAAAATTTCTCCAACCAACGGTCTGGTTGTCAAGACCACCATTTGAGCTTCGTTTTCCAGCTGACTCAAGGGTGGACTGGAAAAGAAGTTTTTTGTTACTGATATACTCGACCCAAGGTGCAAATTGGATCGTTCCATCACAGGAGTTCGAGCCACAAGCAGTATGGATAGAGTGTCTGGCCCAGACGCAAAGCAACGACGGGTCACCAGGACAGGTCCTCTTTTTCTAAGAAACTGTCATTACACAGAACACTGTGCTCATAGAACAAGGAGAGAACGAGAGATTGCTAAACCTTTCTTTCCTTAGCTCCATCAAAAAGAGGTGGCCCGATAGGCGATGCATCCGAACGATCGTGTGCCATCTTCCACCATCTCTTTAGTGGTAATTGTTTGGGAGTCTGCTGAACCTCCTTGCTCTGATTTTATGACGCCATGCTTCAAAGTAAAAATTTGTTTCGTGAAAATGTTCAGCGTTCATTAGTAGATGCTCAAGGTCATATCATACGTGATAGGCAGGTAGGTGCAGATTAGTTGTTAGTTTGGCTGCACTCAGCATCAACAGCAGACATGCACTTGACCAAGATAGAAGTATATCTGCCCACCTTTCTACCCATGTCTCAATGAATATATATTCTCAATGAGCGGTAAGAGTCAGGATTGTGCTCCTTAGCAATACGTATCCTCCCAGCGTCTTCCTGTTAAAGTCAATCTAAGAGTCAGATGTTGCCCATAGATAGAAGCTAGACATTTGATGGGCGAATTTACTCAATTTTAATGATCCTCCATAGCGAGACCGAACAATACCATTATTCTTTGCCTCATCCTTATGAGGAAAAGCATTCTTGCTCCCAGTAACAAATTGCATCTCCGTCGTTTCGATCCATAATCCCTATTGCTATTTGGCTGGGTGCTGCTGAATATCGTCCAGATAGCGCAAGATGTCAAATCCTGAAACTTTTAGTGCTGATGAAGTTGAAGAATTTGAATCCCTGAAGCTTCGTCAGGGGAACAATGAACGAGTTATCAATATGCTCGCTGTACAGGGTGAGGACTTCTAGGTCATCGATTGTCTCGGTGCCTCCTCAACCTTAATCAACGTAAAAGGTTCATTGACGTCTAAGATATACAGCTTGGGGTAGCGGTGAAGAGTATCCAGGAAGATTCAACGCATGCTCGGATCTTGAAGTAGGCACATGAGGTGCATCCCCAAAGACTCGAGAGATGTTTGATGGGACAACAGCCTATGGATTCTCTTGGAGGTTTTGGGATGGTCAGGGATACGCTGCTTAGGGCGAAATCGGGCTTGTACAAGACCTCAAACATGAGCAGTATGAGGTCCGTAGTCTTTGTAAGCGTCGGGTGAATCAGGGGTTTGCGGCTTCGAAGCCATTTGACTATTACATTAAAAGACTTACTGATCTTGCATCCAAACTCTTTGATATACTTTGTCAATACCTCCCAAGCTCAGGGATCTAGTTCTAAGAAAGCCCCTCCAATTAGTGCAAGAGCCGAAAACTTTCCTGATTGAACTCAAGTGCAAGGTTGTAAAAGCTCGGATTATGATCATTTAATGCTCGGGATGCTTTTTCCTGATATTGGACCACCCGCGAATGCGAATATTCTCTGCTAAACGTGTATACGTTAGTAACCCGTATTTGAACATATACCTCTTGTCAGCAGCGACAGCCTACCTAAAGTGTTTGGCTCAAGACCGTTGAGCAAGCTGACTAACACTTCGTCTGTGAGGGCCCCTTGTGAATAGTAAATTCCCTCACTAATGGACAAATGTTTACCGCTGCTAGCAGATTGGTCAGTACTGACAGCAGCATGATCGGATACCTACAAGGAGTTGAAGAGTGGGTAGTGTCGCCCAGGCAACATCGCCTTTAAATGAAGCGTTCGATTCGAAGAGCCTGTAAATGAGAAAGATAGACAACCTATCTTGAGACTTTTGACGCCGAGAGATACTTTCCGCCGAAAACAGAGATCCTGGACACACTTCTTTCCACTTTTGCAGCCTTGATATCAGACATAATCATTTTAGCGATCTCCGACTGCAGGAGTTTCCGATCGCGAGATTTCTGTAGCTTCTCGAGGAGAGGCCTGAACAGCATGTTGCGGTCATCAGAACAAATTAATGGATCCTGATTATGCGGACCCAACTTCTTGAGCCAACCGTAGTAAGGATATCTCATCTTACCGATACTTGAGCTTATGTGACAGAGCGCCAGACACAGATGCACTTTGCCGGGGTGTTAGTGTCTGAGTTAAGGGACGAGGCCTCCACGTAACGCTTAGTTCTGTAGAGCAGTGGAAAGGCAAAATCAAGGCCTTGTCTTGCTCGTTCGCGCAAACATTTACAATTTTTTGGTATCTGCCTGGCCTGCTAGTTCCTTCGTTACTAGCAACAAGATCTCTTATGGAAACACGCCGAAGCAGCTGATGATCCTGCATGGCCTGGGCTTGCGATGGTATTCTGGGCTTCGTCATAGCCGAGGGATTAAGCCTATGAACTACCATCAGCTTGAGAACCTAATGTGAAATCTCTTAGAGAACAAAGCGTACTCCAGCAAGAGGAAAAGTCGGAAGACACAAATGGTAGCACAAGGTGATCAATATGTTGAGACACTCTCAAGAACCAAGATGTGAGGTCCTCATCTGCGGCCAGATTTTGAGACGCGTCCATCGCTCCCAGGACGTGACATGGACGTGGGATGCCATTCCCTGCCCCTTTACCTTTTTCGTCACCAGTTTTTTTTTTTTGAGCTGTTTGTTTATACTGATAATTATCTGTCTAGCGCTGTCATTCAACACCGCATTTAAGGGAACTTGGATCTAGGAGTTAGGACAGAGTGTTGGGTTTCTAAAATCAAACAACACAACGATTAGCATTATAGGGCTCAATGTTATTTACCTTTCTAATGATGCATTTAGGTAGACAGTTTGCTTTTTTAACATTGGATTTTCCCCATATGAAGTTGTTAACTGCTTGAAGGCTTGAAATGAAGTTTAATATAAAATGTTGGGAGAGATGGTGAGATCAGCCGGTGAGGCCAGCACATAGAGTTGTTGCCGGGCCGACCAATAAGGGGCTTCCAGCAAGCAACGCAACTGGTAGGCACAGCTCCCACCGCCAGTCTGGGACCAAAAAAAGGACTCCAGAAGTAGTGACAGTTTGCAGTCATGTCTAAGAGAACACGATGTCTAATATTCGGAAGACCTTTTATGTTCAGTCATATTCTAGTTTAAAGTGCCTTTTGCAGTCCACCTTACTTTCGGCTCACAGCAAGGGCGGCCGCCAACCCCTCAACAAAATCGACGCAGTCTTCGAATGTGTTATATAACGGCGCGGGAGCAACACGAATGACGTCTGGCTTGCGCTCATCAACCACGATCCCCCGGGCTTCCAGCTCACGCATCACCGTCTCCAGAAGACCTGGCTTCAACATTAAGCTCAGTTGGGCACCCCTCTGCTTCGGATCGCGAGGGGTAATGATGCGGAACAGTGCCTTATCCTCCTCAGACATGCTGTCAAGCAACTCCTCAAGGAATCCCGTCAAAAGAATAGACTTCTCGCGCAGCTTCGCGACCCCCCCAGCGGCATGGAAAACCTCAAGTGAGGCACACAGGCTGGTGATGTCAAGCACGCTCGGGTTGCTGATTTGGAAACCGGCAGCACCACTGACAGGGTGGAACTTGTTGGCCATGATGAAGCGGGTGGCTTTGTCGTTGCCCCACCAGCCAGCCAGACGGTTGACATAGCCCTCCTCGGGTTTCTCGTCCGTGATGAGACGTGTGACTGTGCTGTTGCGCGAATGCACAAAGAGCCCGCCGATACAACCCGGGCCGCTGTTGAGGTATTTGTAACTGCACCATACAGCCGCATCGACATCCCAGTCATGCAAAGAAAGGGGTACGTTGCCGACTGCATGAGCAAGGTCCCAGATGACGAAGATGCCGTGCTTGTGGGCAAATGCCGTAATAGCAGGGATATCAAAAAGCTGGCCAGTATAGTACTGAATGCCAGGGAGAAGCAGGAGAGCGGTTGTCGAAGCATGTTCTTCAATGACCGACAGGATTTCCTCAGTAGTAAGAACGTTATCGGATGAAGTCTTGGAGGATATGGTCACCATAGACGTCGCTGGATCAAGGCCATGGTGACGAAGCTGAGTCTCTACAGCAAACTATTGGTCCACCTATGTTAGCTTGTCGGTTGGTAAGGTGAAGAGATGGAGTAGGGGATGTTACATGGTCGCTGGGGAATGCCTTGCTCTCCAGGATGATCTTGAATTTCCCATTAACGTCAGGGCGATAGAAGGCAGACATAAGCAAGTGGATGTTTGTGGTCAGAGTCTGCATAACGGCCACCTCAGATTTGGAAGCGCCCACAATTGGCGCAACAAGTTCGGCGGCACGCTCATCGGCATTAACCCAGGTCGGAAGAGGTGATCCCTTGAGGGGCTTGAAGTGTCCCTGGACGCCCTGCGTCGCCCATGTTGCGAGGAACTGCTCAATACGAGTACGAGTCCGTTTGGGCTGCAGGCCTAAGGAGTTCCCACAGAGATAGATGCATTTGCTGGAGTCGTTGGGATCATCGCCGGTCACGACAGCCGGAGAGACTAACGCCACAAGATACTGCCATTAGTCTTTATTCCTCTGCAAGCCCCAGGCCATTTGACCTGGACGGACTTCGAGTGGCACGATTTGTGAGAGACCGGGAGTATGTCGCACCTGGATCAGGTAGATGTGTGCTGGCGATCTGTGACTTGGAAGGGATGACGAACTCGCCGCGTGTAAAGGAGAGCGGATCATCCCGATCAAGCTCCCGAGCTCTCTGTCTCGGGTCGGCAGCGACGGAAGCAGCGCTCACGACCATGACTCTAGCTTGTGCGATGTTGGTGGAGGATTTCAGATGGTGTTGGCACGGCAGGCGGGGTAGCCTAGCACGGCAGAAAGCAGGGAAAAACCAGTGAAACTCTTAGCAAATGCCACACCTTCTGATGTCTGCTTCGTTGGACTCTTAGCTATATGCCTTGTTGCTCACCCTGGTGGGATATTAAGTCAATTGAATGCTTCTGCAGGATTCAATGGCTGAAGTGTGGCCATAGACAATGAGGTTGGTGCATTCGCATTATAGACACTACCCCTCCATCTCTCAGAACGCGTGCCAAGAAGCGGGAGCGGCTTTCAGCGGGAAATCCACAGCGGAGTTCACATTTTGTGGCCCTCGGTCATTCCGCGATCAAACCATCCGAAGAATGCTTACCTAACCTCCATACAGACCGCAGTTTTCAGAATTAATACGCCGCCGAAAATAACCAAGCAAGCACATGGAATATATCACGATGCCTTCTTACATCGCCAGCTATCCGCATCTTCTCTCGGGTAGTTATTTGAAATGAGGACCTTGGGTCCATCCGGTATCTCTGATGGGGACTTCGGACACGGCCCGCTCGGAGTCCTTTCGGTCCTGAGACTTTGACGCAACTTTTCCGTGATCTCGGCGATCCAGTTTCGGCCTTTCAAGGCCGCAGAATCTGGGACCGGCTCGGGAGGACCCAGGAAAGTCCCCTCAGAGCACCCCCCCGATCCACCGTTATCACCCAAAGTCAGAAGGTGGCGGGAATGAAACAAAAGAACACAGAGCTTGCTGCTTGAAGCGGAAGGTAAACCGCACTAGACCATGCTTCATATGCATCCGTACGCTGGCGATGCCGCCAAAAAATTGTCCTCCGTGGCGCGCCAGTAACCATCGAGAGAAAACAAAAGTTTTTTACCGACGAGTTGATCGACGCTCTTCGGTAGGTAGGACTAGGCCCTCGAGTCTACACCAAGCTTTTGCCTGGCTCGTGAATCAGCATCCATGTGCCGAGACTCAGTCCTTGTTTGCGGCAATCCGCGCTTGCACAGTACAAACAACACATGCATTTCAAAGGAAACTGTCACAAAGTTGTACGTAACATCATCATCTGGCGGCATTGCGTCGAAATATAGGCCCTGTGTCGCAATCTGGTCCTCATCAAGCGGCCGTCCCCGTCTGTACTTGGTAGTTGATGGGCTTTGTGTACGAGCTGTCTGTCTATTTGGAGGGAGGATCACTGGGAACGACTGATGCTGTCCGTACTAGTGCCTGAGCTGCCAGCAAGTATCAACAAACAGGTCATCACCTTTCCTTGGCATACAAGTATGCCACTACGGATCCATAGGTAGGCAGGCATGCGTCATCAATTGGGGCAAATTCCACGAACAAACAACGCTCCGTGTGCCTGGGTTTGCCATCCAGCGCATTATCTTTGGAGTATGAGCTGTCGGGACGCTGAACCTCCGGTGCTAGTCAGTGGGTACGTGGTTGTCAACCTGACAACTGGTGCTGACTCCCGGCGTTCTCCCAGGCCCCAAATTTTTTTTGTCCGGGGTCGAATCGTGGCACCGCAAGCACAAACGTGGGGCAGCAAGACGGTCTGGAAGGCCTTGGCAGACAGAGCACTTGCAGCTGAGCTCGCAGTTGTCCCTGCAGCTTTCAGCCTGTCTGTTGAAGCCCCTGGAGACGCCCGTTTCTTTGGGCAATCGTCGAACCCCGTGACCAGGCTAGAAGCATGTCTCGTCCAAACTTCGAGCCTGGGGGCCGGCACGAGGACGGTAGAAGTTTTTTTTCCGCGTCCTAGCGTGTCCCATCTGGGCCACCACGTATCCGGGGACCAGGGACCGGCATGCCGCCCTTTCCAACTGGCGAGTCTGGCTCCCAAGTGCTTTTTGAAGCCCGAGCGGCCGGTGCCGCCGGCAGTACAGCGGTTATAGTGGAGAAAATGCGGAGTTCTTTGGCTGCCGCGGCCAGGCACGGGCAGTACGTACCCCCGGACTCCACTCCATACACGAGCGCTCTGCTTCCTGCTCCGTATTGACCGTTACGCTAACGTCATGTATGTACATGCAAGTTAGGTACCAACTCCACACTGACGGGTTACCTTACAATGTTACACAGATCCTCGAAAGAGCTCCACGACCTCCGAGTCAGCTGAATTTGCTGGACTTCAGCGAGATGAGCCCCTCTCCTATTCCAGCAACCATTTTACCTAATCCTGCCGCTGACGAGTGTCTAGAATCCGGGAACCTTCCATCGGTTGACTAAAAAATCGATTCCGTGCAACATCACGAACAAGCTGTGCATGAGTGTTGCTGCAGACAGAATTTCCATTACCCTTATTTTACATGATTAAGATGCACTGTCAGCCTCTTGCGGCAATCCTGGGGTAAAGGAAATAGCGGGGCATGCTGCTGACCACCTGATCTGCCGGAGCGGAGCCACAGCTTGGGCTCAGCCTGGCAAGTCCCGTCGTTTTTACGTATTAGTCAGTCACGGGACCAGCTCTTTGCGCTCTGAGACATCCTTCTGTTGTTTGCAGAAATGCTGTTTTTGGTTTGATCGGTGTGCAGATGAGAGAAACTTCGTTAATGACGATGCCAGTTTTTTATTGCATGGTGGAAAAAGAGTTGCTGGCAATTGGATCCTCGAATGCGTGACAGGTGCTGTAAAATGCTCAACTTCCGCTCGCATCTGGTTGTGCAAGTCAGCACCGTAACCCTCCAGAAAAGAGGAGAAATCTGATTCAACGCATTGCCTCTCATGTCATGTAAACGGACATTTAGCATAATCTTTGGAGATCATGGAGAGTCGAAATGAAACGCACAAAAAGCTTGATTGATTGGACTCGGCATAACTGTCGGCTTTTTGACCTTTGACTTTCTAACAATTGCTTCTATAGCAATCAGCCGGGGTGTCTTATTTGGTTGAAAAAAAGCCTTCCAAAGATCTATATTTTCCGTCGTCAAAGTTTTCGATGGTTTACCTTTTGAATATCGATAGTACTACCTAATATCAATCCAGCCCCTTGGAAATGAGTCAAAACTCTCACCGTAGAGGGAGGGACTCGGTGTGCCCAAGAGAGACCACGACGCCAAGAAATTTGTCATGCTAGGTAAATCATCCAGCCTGTTTCCAGAATGTGTGAATGGTTCCTCATGTTCCTGACAGCCAAGCCATCGTTAACCAGTTTCTATTGCCCCACAATCTCAGAGGTACTTGGAAGAGATCCAACAAGATATGAACAATCTTGGATGTCTCGTGGACTAGATGCATGGATTGCCTAAAAATCATGTAAACAGGTGACATCTGACCCTGGATGTGCGTTTGGAGACCTCTCAAAAAGTACGGTATACGGTACATTCCTGAGATACGTCAAATCCCAGGAAAAAAAAAATTTCCAAACCTGAGTCTAGCTCTTCCTCCCGTTCAGAGGTAACCAGGAGTATCTGAGGTACCTCATTTGACAACTACACGGTACTCTGTGCATACCTACCATTAACCTCGGAGCACTGGCCGCAAGATAAAACGGACCATACCCGTAGAGCTCATACAAAGTTTACAGTATTGGACAAATTAACTACATCGTCACACCTTCTGGACACACATCATTCTCGAGTGTACACTGCTTCTTCGCATCGGCTGGTACTTGTTGTTGCTTCCTAAGTACCTAATCTTCCGAGAACCTCGAATAGCCGCTCGATCAAGTGAGAGCCGTCGGAGAGGGCGGCAGTGCGTGGCAGTGCGGATCCAGCTCAGGTACGTAACTGTACAGGGGGGCGTTTTGTTGAGCGTTCAGGTACACGTCTTGTGACCCAATCAACAGAAACCCCTAACTGCCCGATCTGGCTAGTGGCCAACCAAATCCGTTCTTCAAAACGCCGCACAATGTCATCATGGTGCTCGCGACACCGCT
>Ga0065720_1019291_pt1 | contig 29734 bp, 29 predicted proteins | sample Thericmetagenome_FD_59107 | JGI IMG/M metagenome (GOLD analysis project Ga0065720, IMG submission 59107) | Thermophilic microbial communities from the Joint Bioenergy Institute, California, USA of rice/straw/compost enrichment - eDNA_2 v2... | ecosystem: Engineered > Solid waste > Grass >... | reverse complement strand
CAGGCAAGGTCTGCTTGATATCATTGTTGGTAAAGTGGACAATAGTATATCCATTTGGCAAAAGCTAAAATAATTACTCAATTTTTTGTAAATTTACTTCTCTTTTAACACCATTATGGAAAATTACTTCCTTCTTTCCATCAGCGTAAGATCTTTGAATCTTTCCATCACTAGCCACAGTCTGATTAATGATCTTATTGGGATCATTCTTCTTGCTTAGATAAGCTTGATAGTATGGATTAGCATCAAATTTATACTCATTTGTGTTGGTGATTCTTTCTTCAGCCTCTTGGAAGGACATGGTCGTTTTATTAGCACTGTAACCCTTTGCAGTACTAGTAGACTTCTTAGGAGTAGAGCTATCAACTGTTCTGAAAGCAGTGGACTCACTCTTTGTTGAGATTGTACTCAAGTTCATGCCCTTATCAGATTTCCTTGCAGGAGAAGCAGTAATTGGACTTCTCTTCCCAAAATCAGCAGATTGAATGATTTTATTATTGGGGAAATTTGGTGCAGACTTGGTATTAGAATGACTTGATCTGTTGCTACTGTATCTACTATGTTTGTGGCGGTCATCGTCATCCTCCTCCTCTTCTTCCTCTTCATGAATAACATCGTTTTCATTGTATGCCTTATTATCATCATCATCATCTTCCTCTCGGGCTTGCTCTTCATCCTCTTGATTTTCCTCTTCTTGTTCTTCTTCCTCTTCTTCATTCTTGCGATAGGAGGAGTACTTAGGAGCGCTAGTAGCGGAAGTTTTGGGTTGACCTTGGCTACTTGGTCTAAAACCTTTATCTGACCCAGGGAGAGCCCCCTTGATTCTGAGTTGCTCGTAGTACTTTAGTTCTTCGTGGAGCTTGGAATTTTGTGCAGTGAGGTCTTCCACTTGTTTCTTCAAGTTATCGATCATAGCTTTATTCTTCTTATCTTTTGCTTGAAGTTCTTCCTGTAATTTTGCCAGGCTTTGTTTCAAAGCTTCAATTTCCTCTCTTTCTTTCTTGTTTGACTGGTTTTGAATGCTCTTGTGCTGCTTATCAGCCTCTTTCTTCTCTTGCCTGATTCTCTTGAGCTCTTCAGCTTTTAGATCCTCAAGTTCTTTTCTTTCTTTCTCTTTCTGCTTGTTCCATTGTTCTATTTCCTTTTGCAAGTTCTGAAGCATTTCCTCATGCTTCTGTCTCACCTTTTTGACTCTCTCATTTTCCATCTTGAACTTAGCAATCTCAGAATTTAGAGCATCAAGTTTATCTTGCACATATTTTTGAATCTTCTCATCCCCTTCTATTGTTATAGCAGCAGAGTTAGCGGTCAGTTCCTTTTTTGCTTTCTCAACAATCTGCTTCTTTGTGCTGCTTTCCAGATTATCAGATTGTGCTTTCTTCAGAGCGAAAGGACTCTGGCTTCTGAAGTCACTGACATTCTTGCTGTTATCATCTTGGAACTCCTCTTCATCATCGAATTGGTAATTAGGGCTTTTGTAAGAATCAGGAGTTTTTTTGCCTTTTTTGGCTGAGTTACTCTTCATATATTTTTCCATATTATACTCCTTATCGAAAGAATCCTCAAAATGATCATCAGCTTCAGGGCTCTGAAGTTTGTCCTTTTTCTTGGCACTGCTTGGCTGATTGCTGGAGTTATACTTGGCATTGTTGATTCTATCGAAAGTGGTTTCCGGAAGTCCTTTCGAAGGGACTCTTTGGTGAGCTGGAGTAATCGCTCTTTGAGACTTGAAATCTTCTATTAATTTTTCTGTATTACTAGTTGTCTCGTTAAGAGAACCTTTTCTTGCAAGAAGGTTGGGAGTAACATTATCTTTAGCGTTGCCCTTACCACCACCTTTTCCAGCCCCCTTGGCCAAGAACTTTTTGGGTTCCTTTCCAGGTCTTTTGGAATGATCACCTTGACTTTGGTCAGTATCAATTCTGTTAGCTCTTGAAGTGGAATTAAATGGGGAGGCATCATCGAAGCCTGAAATATTCTCTTTTTGGTCTCTTGTTTGGGGTCTTGATTGACGCAAAGCAGCACTAGATAGGAATCCAGATCCTCTTTTTAGAAATTCTTTGCGACCTTGGCTGGTGCTGGAAGACTGGCGTGATAAAGCTTGAGGGTTCTGTTTGAGTTGTTCCTCTAACAGCTCCTCAAATCTTTTGCTTTTTGTTACAATTGGGATATCATCGAAAGGATCATGGTAAACCTGTCTTCTATTATCTTCTTCTTCTTCATTAGGCTCTGTTCTTGATCTATCATTTCTGCTATTATGACTCTTCCTGCCTGATCTATCATCATAGTTATTATAATTGTTATTTGTCTTGATTGGCATATCATCAAAGTTATTCACATTTCTAGCACTTTGAACTGGCTTGTCATCAACATTCATTTGATTGCTTTGAGCAGGTCTAATTGGCCTATCATCAGGATTCTGAGTTTGACTCCCTCCACCATATTGATACCCTGGAGCTCCCCTTATTGGCCTGTCATCAGGGTTTTGAATTTGGCTGTCTCCCCCATATTGGTATCCTTGAGCTCCCTTTATGGGTCGGTCATCATAATTGGTCGTAGAGGCTTGCTGTTGAGCACTCTGAACAGGTCGGTCAGTAAAGCTAGAGCTTTCTTGTCGTCTGCTTCTGTTTGGAAGCTCCCCTTCATATTGGCTTGACTTAATTGTGTCTCCGAAGAAGTCGTTATGGTCTTTGGGCTGAGTAAGATTTGGTGGGAGAATATTTTTTGAAAGGTCATCTTGGTCATTCTGATTTTCGTATCTCTCTTGTCGTGTATTGAGTTGCCCTCCTTCTCCTTGTGGTCTTGCAGTATCAACAGTGACACTTGTATTCAACTGCAGGTTTAAATCCCTGTTTCTGTCATTGAGAAATTGGTAAAATTTATTCAGATCGTTTGCGTTTTTGTTGAAGACCTCATCGACCCTGGAAGTGTCAGGCTTTTTTGTGAAGTCAAAGTTTTTGGACTGCTGATTCATGGTGCTCATATTTCCCAATGAATTAAGGAACATTTGGTTGAAATTATTGGCCATAGCAAAATATTCCATAGGGTTCATCATTGTATTCATTGGAAACATTGGATTCATTTGTGCCATTTGGCTACTATACATTCTCATGACGTTCTGCATCCATTCATTATTCATCATCATGTTATTTGTGGGGCTAGTGAAGCCCATATTAGTACCTTGAACGCTATTTGCTCTGCTACTTAAGGAACTTTGGCCTAGGAGGCTAATTACAAAAAGTCTTTATCTTTACTCATTTTAGAAGTATCTTGAGGGAACATATTCATCTGTCCTGGCATAAAAAACTGCGGAAACATAAAGTTTGTGGGCATTGGAGTTTGCATTCCCGAATTAAAGGCCTGAGGACTTGGAAATCCCAAGTTCATTGACTGGATAGAAGCAGAAGATATATCATTCGGATTTGTGATATCTAGTTTGAGTTAATATTGGTGGATTTAAGCAATACCTCGGTTTTCCATTTTAATTCAAATTAAATAATTCGATTTTTTTTGATTGTTAGACTTGCAAATCTTATCTAAGAGAATAATAGTAAACGAATCTGAATTATCATATTCAAAAAAAAAAAAAATACTTTTGACACAACAACCCTTTTAGTACTTTTTCACACAAAAGGAAAATCAGACTCTTCGACTATAGAAGAGTCATTGTCCTAAAAAAAAGTGCACAATGCGAAATTTAGGAGTTCAATTCCAATATTTTTCATATATTAGTTTCATTGATGTTTAGAGAAGATACAAGATGCATCTTAATAAAGAACTCGATTTAGAGAGTGTTGACGGCCTTGTGGAAATATTCGCTGAATTCTCTGGAATTGACGAGGGTAAGAGCCTTTTGGACGCCATCGAGTTCAGTGTTGAGTCTAGTTATAGTTTCATTGTGGGTCTTGACAATAGAATCGTAGTTATCGTTTTCAGCTTGGAGATCAGCTTTGTAATCTTCATGATCCTTGGTTCTTTGAGCAAGGAAATTTTCGTTGCTGCTAATTTCGTCTAGAAGATTAATTAAATTTTCGTATAATAATTACCATTAGTGGACTTGAGGGAAGCTTTGTTTTCATCACGGGATGTTTCGAGTTGCTTAAGGTCTCTTTGCAATTGAGGAAGTCTCTCATTTTCCCAGACATTTTTAGCGTCCTCTTCAGCTTGTCTGAGTTGTTCAAGACCTTCTTCACAGTTGAGTTTCAAGTCAGTGACGAGCTTGATAACTTTTTGGAGGACTTCTTGGTCAGCGAAGTTTTGGGCAATTTGAGTGAGAGCCTTGATGAAGGTGGCGTACTTGTTGTTTTGGAGCTTGTTGACCTTTTCTTGGACCTTCTTCAAGGAGTTTTGGGCAACTCTAACTTGAGCCAAAGAGGCTTCTCCGTTTCTGAGTTGTTTTAACAAGTTGAGAGCTTCTTCGGCAGCTTCAATGGCAAGTTCGTATTCATTTTCCTTGCGAAGGAATTCCTCATGAGCTTCTTCTCTTTGTTTGGTTTCTTTTTCGGTTGTTTGGATGTTGTCGGCAATGTTGTCTTCAAGCTTTTTAATTTCAGCTTCAAGAGAGTCTCTTCTGGGGTAAAGGATGTTGTTGAGGGTGGCTTGGGTGGCGGATATATCAGCAGCAGCAGAAGCAATAAGGGTTTCCCACTTGCCAACTTCGCTGTTGTGCTGTTTAGTGGCAGTCTCGAAAGATTCGTTTTCAGAATTGATGGCGTCAACGGTGGCGGTTTCAAGATCAGCGAGGGCTTGCTTAAGATCTTCAAGAGGTCCAGCAGTAGCCATGTGGATTTCAGCAAGACTCATAATAAGTTGACCGAAAGGATTAGCATTAATTTGGTCCATAGCAGCGGATAATCTGCTGCTGGTTTGAGCAAAGATGGTAGGTTGCTTTCTGAGTTCAACAGCGAAAGAGCTGACGAGGATGAGAGCCAAGCAGAGGATAGCTTTCATTTTGTATTTGTAATTGATTTTATTATATTTTCTTGAATTTGAGATCTATTAAACAGGTTTTAAGCGTTATATTAATAATAACGGATTCCCTGCCGTTTTTATGCAGTTTGTTTATCAATACTCAAACTAAATAAGTAACTCTAAATTTTACTATCATAATGCTTCTGCTTCCATTTCTATGAGTCATCAAAAAGTAATTTTCAATACCCTATAAGAATTGTTTCCCAAACAAAAGAAAAACTTAGGAAATTTTTTCAAAAGGTAATTTCGCCAAAGACATGAAACTTAGCATATGCAGTCAATATTGATTGTTTAAATCTCACTGGACATACGACAAGAGATATTTATGTTCCCATTTTCTCTAATGAAACCTTAAGAGGTTTGGATTATTACGTCTTCATCCCAGTTAGGAACTTCAGCTCTCTTAATAAAGTCTTCATTTCTATCCCTTAAGCCAGTCAATTCCTCCCTAACAATTCTCAAGACTTCTTCGATGATTCTAAGTTCATCAGCTCTAATAATTCAAAATAAGGGGAATTTCTATTACCTGATGGCAGTTTCTTTGGCGTAAGTATCTTCAGATTCTTTGCAGGATTTTTCGAGGAGCTTCAATTGATCTTCTTTTTGAGCAATGGCTGTTTCGTAATTAGCAATATTTCCTTCTAATTCATGAATCTTATCCTTAATTCTAGAGATAATGGTTTCCAATCCGGAAATAAGTTGCTTGGTTGACTCAATTTTAGGGTTAAGTTCGTCACAAACCTTGTTGAAAGCTTCCAAATCTTCATTATTCCACTTTTCGTTTTGTGAATTTTCTTCTTCAAATCTACGGATAAGAGCATCAATGACTTCCAAAATTTGAGCAAGGCCTGAATCCGCAGCTTCATCTTCTGGGGCAACAGGGTCTTCAGTCAAAGCACTTTCAACCTTAGCAGCCAAGAAGTTGACCATTCTTCCCCAGCCCTTGATTCCCTTCAATTCAGTAGCTGTTTCCTTGATTTGGGCCAAAGAAACTACTTGATTTTTTTGAAGGAAAGAGGAGCTCTCATATCTAGTAGTGGCTCTGGTGTAGATTTGTCTTCTAAGCTCTCTCAAGACAGAGAGGATCTTAGCATATTTATTAGCTTTTTCAGTGTACAAATCCTGATTAGCTTTTCTGGAGGCAATGGCATCATCTAATTGAGTTTGAAGATTATTTAAAGTCTGTCTGTGCTGTTCAAGTTCTTCCTCCTTGGCAGCGAGAGTGGTATTCTCTGATTCAAGAGTAGCTTGATCTCTGGACAACTTATTACGACTAGTGGTAATGGCTTCATTCAAGTCGTGGGTTTCAGAAGTGCAATAATCTCTTCTTCCAGCAATATATTCATCAGCTTCCCTTTGAGCGTCAATATTAGCATCTCTGAGCTCTTCCAAGAATTTAATGATGTAGGGTCTGGGGTCTTCAGAGGTCAGCATTTGAACTTCGATAGCCTCAATGATAGTTTTAGCGAAGTCAGAGTTCTTAAACTAGGGACATTAGAGGAAAAATAGGAGGAACTTACTTGAGCAAGCTGGTTCATCATTCCCAACTGGGAGCTGAAGGCAACACCAGCCAAGATGCATAATGAAATGACGAAGAAAGTACTTCTCATTTTGTATATGAATTTTTATATATGAGTTTCTCAAAACGATGAATGTTTGATAAGCGTTTTAGCTATTCTCTAAACCGTTGACGACTTTTCAAAACGACACCTGACCTCACCCTGCTTTCATTGAACCAGAAAAGGACGAAAGGCACTCATGATTAAGAGTGGCCCAGATAATATAGGTTCAGGGAATCCCAGATGACTTATAATTACAGGAAGAGAAAGTTGAAAATCCATTATTTTGATTCCTGTGAAAAAAGAAACAAATCATGCATTGTTCACTCGTTAAACTAGGGCTGATTCATAGTGAAAACAGGTTTTCTTGAGGAGATTTGAATTAGAGTCATTTAAAAAATACCAAGAGAGCAATATTGAAGTCAATACAAATGAAATTCCATTAGAATTCAAAGAGAATAGCATTCAAATTAATCTTAGGCATAGAGAAGCAAAGTTGTTCAAATTCAGTGAGGAAAGAATATTTCTGTAGCTTTTAGACAAATAAGTTATTTTCTAAAACCCTATGTCTTCCTAGATTGGTTTGAGATAGAGACTCAATGAAGCATATTCGAGCTGACTTGATCAATGTAGTTGGAAAAAGTTTGTAATTATTATTCTTGGTCAACCTTTCTTTCTTAAGCTAAAGATTAAATAGAATATAAATTCCAAGAGGCAATTATTAGGAGCAAGATTGCTTGAATCAAAGATTCATCTCTGCTTGAATGTAGCTATGAATTTTTTTGGAGACTAAATTCAACTTTGAAGCAATAAGCTATTCCATTCTTGAAACAGATTAGTTATATTAGAGAACAAAAATCTGGTCAAAAACATATGGATCTTACTTAATATGGTGAACATTTTATGAAAAACTCTGGTTCTTTAGAACGAGTTCAGATTTGAGGACCAAGAAAAATGAATCATCTGGAGATCACAAATACTCTTTATCCACATTGGAGCAGCAAGAATATGTTAAACATAAAGAACTAATTGCTATACAGAAAGATAGTCTTTTCTGTTCCATCCAAAGTAACATCAGAAGCATCTGAAGATGAAATTATGGAGAACTCGAGATAATCTCCAAAGAGAATATTCAAGAAGTGTATATCCTTCTTCATAACATCTCAATTCATGCAGATGGCTCACTTCTCTTAAAGTTCCTTCTGATTATTTGATTTTTCAGCTTTTCTTTTATTTTCTGACTTCGAACTATCTTTATTTAAATAATCGCGCACATTTTAAAAACAAGAATATAAATGAAGCAAACAAACCTTTTTGCCATGTTCAAGAAAAAGGAGGAGAAAATGACTTCTCCTTCCGCTTCCCAAAATTCCCAGCCAGTCCCTAAAGCAAAGTCCAACGAATCCATGGTACCTGAAGAGACAAAACAAGCTACTCAGTCTGAACCAGCTGATAATCTTGAAGATTTTCCCCTCCCAAATAATACCTCCAAAAAAAGAAAGGCCTTAACCATCGAAGAAGATGAGGAAGTCCAAGGACCATCTAAAGCTCAATCCCAGAGCGCACCTGATAACTCTATGAAGCCTGAAAATAATGATTTGGAGAATGTTGAAAATTCTCTTAAGAGATTAAAGACCAATTCTACTACCAGTACTCCTTCAAAAGAGAACGGTATTCCGATCAATGTTCAAAAGGAATTCCCTAAGAAAGACCTTAGCAAATTAAAAAAGGTCACAGACCCTGATTACAATGCATATCATGACGCTCCTTTCCATCCAGGAGAGGATGTACCTTTTTCATTTTTGACAGATACATTTGAGGAAGTTTCTAAGATCAAAGGTGAACACTCCAAGGAAAAAATTGTTCAAATCATCAGCAACATGTACAGATCTATTCTAATCCTCAAGCCTGATCAACTCATCTTGGCATATTATTTCTGTATCCTTAAGATTGCACCAGACTATGAACCCCAGAATATGCTTGGTGAGGAAAATTAATCGTTGTGATAATTTGATAGGTATTGGTAATGAAATCCTCGTCAAGGCTATTGCCAAAGCCTCAGGAAGAAGTGAAAAGCAAATTAGAGATAGCAATAATCAAATCGGTGATTTGGGAAAAGTTGCAGCTCAGAGCAAGGCTTCCCAATCTACTATGGATAAATTTTTCATCAAAAACAAGAAGGCAGAGACTGTCGTTACAGTAAGTATATTATCAAAAAACTTAGGCGTTTAGCTTAGAAGAGTCATGGAAACCCTTAGAAGAATCGCTAAAATGAAGGGAAATAATTCTGCAATTGATAAAGAGGCCACCCTAGTTAAGTTGCTTTTTGATGCCAAAGAAGATGAAACTAAATATATTGTTCGTTTCGTTCAAGGAAACTTGAAGATCGGTGCTGCGGAAGCTACCATGCAATTGGCCCTTAACGAAGCCTTCTTAGTTCATAATTACATAAACGAAGAGACTACTAAGATGAGAGGAAAATGGAGCTCCATGATTCCTGACTATGAAAAAAAGCTCGAACAATACACCAATGTCATCAAGCAAGCTATTTGTGAATATCCTAACTATGATGCCCTCATTCAGGGATTAATTAGAGTAGGAAAGGATATCGATAAATTGTTGGAAATCTGCAAAATTACTCCTGGTATTGCTGTTTCTTGTCTAATATTGATTGCTAGGTGTCCCTGTTAAGCCTATGCTTGCCCAACCAACCAAGGGTATCAATATTGTGCTTAAGAGATTTGAAAATATGAAGTTCACCTGTGAGTTCAAGTATGATGGCCTTAGAGGACAGATCCATTATCATGATGGAAAATGTACTATTTTCAGTAGAAATCTGGAAAATCTTACTGAACAATATCCTGATATTGTGGATTTCATTCTCAGTGGAGCTAAAGAAGATGTCAAAAGTTTCATTATTGACTCTGAAATCGTCGCTATCAATCCTGTCACTCAAAAGATTCTGCCTTTCCAGAAGCTTGCCACCAGAGGAAGGAAAAACGTCGATAAGAATGCCATTGAAATTAATGTCTGTCTCTACGTCTTCGATATACTATACTTCAATGGTGAACCTTTGACTCATGCTCCTCTGAAAGAAAGAAGAAAATATCTTTATGAACATTTCAAAGAGGTGTTCAATCGCTTCATTTTTCTAATATTATAGGTCGAGAATAAGATGAGATTCGCCCAACATCTTGATTGTGATACTTTTGAAGAGGTCGAAGCATTTTTATATGAATCTATCAAAGGTAAATCCTCACTCTATCGCAGTTGATAACTCTACTAGTCGGTTGCGAAGGTCTTATGATCAAGACTCTGGAAGTAAATGCCCATTATCAACCATCAAAAAGATCTCTGAACTGGCTCAAGCTGAAAAAAGATTATCTTGATACTGGGCTTGGTGATTCATTCGACTTGGTCCCTATAGGTGCTCTTTACGGAACAGTAATTCACTTAACGTTAAGTTATAAATCATAGGGTAAAAGAGCTGGATTGTTTGGATCTTTCCTTTTGGCTTGCTACAATCAGGATATGGAAAGATATGAGACCTTTTGCAAGACATCTACTGGTCTTAGTGACGAACAGCTTGAGAAATTCCATAAACTGTTTTCTGAGCATATCATAAAGGAACCACTTGCTGAATATTGCATGAGTAAGGATCAGGTAATTTTATTTTATTATTTTCCAACTATTAGGAAATGGATGTGTGGTTTGAACCTTGTATGGTTTGGGAAATCAAGGGAGCTGATATTCAAATCTCCCCCATATACACTGCCTGCTTGGGCATGGTAGATGAACATAAGGGTGTTGGTTTGAGATTCCCACGTCTTATTAGAGTAAGAGAAGATAAAAAGCCGACGGATGCTACTGACTCAAATCAGGTAATTATCAAGCATAGCCATGTAATATATTAGATCTATGAAGTGTATAAGAATCAAGCTGCAGTTTTGAATGATATAAACATCCCGGATGCTGATGAGATATATTAATGGATTTAATTCTATGTACAATTTTTGTCTTGAGTGGGCAATTTGTTTTGTATCTCTCAATCAAATATCATTTAGTATGGCTTATGCCTTTTAAAACCACAACAACACTTTCTGAGACACTTTGACGAAATTCGAACAGACCGATCTACACCCGACTTTCTCGCAAATTTGGGTAATCTTCAAAATTTATGGGTTTTGAGCTGTGGGAAGGCAAGCTCTTATTTTGGTGTAATTGCTTAAATTATTTTTATTTAATTGCAAACTGAAACAATATGAGTCGTCTTGAAGAATCATTTCTCGATCAGTCTCGAATAGAGGGTCAGTTTAACACATATGAGCCTGTTGGGAGAACTGATGCTAACAGTAGCAATACTCAAGGAGAAAGAAAAGCAGCAAGTGATTATGGAGGGGTCAAATATGTTTACAATAACAACGAGAATATTAAGCTATATATTCAGTTGAAAAAGACTCCAGATGGAGCAACAGATTACAAGAAGTTAATAATGCTTGTTCCAGGTAACTTGCTGAGGGTAATGTAATATCATTAGTTTCGAACAAATTATCTCAACTAAAAAGACAAATTGAGAAGGAACTTGCAGAATTATTTCCAAAGGAACCTACATACATTTGTGGGAAAATTGAGGATTCAAGAGGTTATATTCTTTCTATGCATTCTGTGGTCGCTGAAGTTCTTAAATCTGGTGACAGAATTGTTGTATATCCTGATGTCATCTTGGATGACAAAAGTCAATACCAAACTCATCTATCAACTACCCTGACTTCAAAGCCTACATTTGCACGACTTCATTCATATAACAATGATTCAAAGTTTATTGATCATAAGGATACATTTCTTTCTCAGCCTAGTGAGCAAAGGATAAAGTCAGCCAATGAGGTTTTGAATAGAACAGGTAATCTGGAAAGAGAATATAATTAACTGAAATAGAGCAAAGACCAGGAATGTTCCTCACAGGCGAAATAACAGAAATTTTGCAGATGCTCAAAAATATTCAGCAAAGTATCTGCCAGAAACTCGCAGATAGTGACTACTCGAATTATGGATATATAACAGATGTTCTGTTAAACATTATCCCAATGGGATTTTGTCCAAGAAAGGTCGTTGTGCATAACTCGGCCATAGTCATATACAAATGCGTAACGAGTGATAGATTGGAGTTTGTCGAGGACAGAGAAAGAGACACCGTCCTGAACCTTTTGATTACTTTATTAAATTATTGGATTGCGGAATTAATTCAAAGTGACAATTTCTTGCTTGGCTATGTTGTTGATACTTTAGAAGTTTTGATAAAATCAGGTAAACATTAGGTCTAAATTCCTAAGAGTATAGCGACATTTTGTCAAAGCTTTAAGGCCAACTTTGTCCTCTCCAATCTGCTAAAAACTTCAGAGCTTCCTCATGTTAATTCAAATATAAAGAATAGATTATTGGGGATTGTAGCTTACTTGAAGCAGGGAGACTTCAAGAGTCCAACTCCTAAATCAACAGTCAGTTCTCCAAATCATACTCTGGATAAGAGGAACGTGTCACCAGCACTATTGGACCCTAATAGACCAAATAGAAGATTAACTCCTTTAAGAAGTATTTATAAAGATGATCGAATTAATTGGATAGCGAGCCAGCCATATAAGCCTCCTACTAATTTGGATGAGATGATCTCAAACCGCCTGAAAGAGAGACATCATGCTGAATATGGAGGACTCAGTGACAAATTGGAGAAGAGTCTCACTGCTTCTAGTAAATACGATGAGTTGACAAATAGACTGAAGGAGATTCCTTTGTTCAACAAGAACGAAGACCATCAACAAAAATTCAGTCAAGCATACCAACAAAACTATGGATATGACACCTCTCCGTAATCCTAAACTGGTATTTAATAATCAATTTAGAGTCAGGAAAATGAATCCAAATATCACAAATAATAGTCCAAAAACTGAAGAACCAGTCGTTAGATTACCTTCACTAGTGTTGAATGAGACTAGTAATCCAATCAGGGATCCATCCTCTACGAAAAATGATTTAGGAGGAGGACGAAGACCTAATAGCAATCTGAGGAACGATTTGAGATCAGAGATCCTAAGGAATGACAATAATATAAGTGTTTCGGAATTCCGAACTGATAATGTAGGAAATCCAGCAGACTATAGGCAATATTTAGGGTTGCTAACCGCTGAAAACACTAAAGAGGTCCATATTTATGCCATACAAAACCTTGGTTCTATAATAAATGAAGTTATGGAGAGAATTATGTCAAGCAGAGAAGACTATTTGAAATTGCTGAACATCCTAGAAATAGAATTACCATACGACTATGAGAATACCCTTTTAAAAATATACAATGCTATCGATAAATTCCTAAATGAATCCAGAGCTCTTGATGGATTGAGAAATAATGTCATTCAAAGAATTATAAAGGCTTTGTCTGTCCAGCCTCCTTTCTTGCATTCTGCACTAGCTAGTATGCTAAGAAACCATGTGATCCAAGGTAAATATGATGTTGAAGTCTCTACTTTGATCTCAATTATACTCAGTCCCTATGCTAGACTCCATGAATTTGCTATGAAGGCACTATCAGTGCTTTCTGACCCTAATTCACCAGATCATAAGAATAGAGATTCTGAATTCGAAGGGCATATCAAATTGATATCCGAGCTCTCCCTTTCTAAGCTGAAAAATTACGAGTTCAAGAATCTTGCACTCCAGATAATTGCTAATTTAGCTCTGAAAGAAGGACTGAAAAATCCAATCCTGCAGAATAAAGGACTGGAGACCATACTTATACACTTCAGAAATAACGAAAACGTGGAGGGCCAGAGAATAGCAGCTAAGGCCCTATTGAACCTAAGTTCTAATTCAAGTAAAATTGTAATTTTTGTATTTATCACATAGGAGATATAAGAGTCAAGATTGTATCAGAGATTGGTGATGAGATAAAAAAGATGCATAAAAATGAGTTGGATCCTATTGTGAGAGGTTATGTTCAGACTTTAGTCAACACAACAAAATAATGAGGGACAGATTCAAACATTTTTATACTTAAAATGTATAGAAGATAGGTGCTTTCAAACAATTACTCCTTGTATACTATTTGAATTTTTGCATTTTTCCTTTTTAGAGTAAATCTACAAAGTTTGAGTTTCCTTTATTTCCTGTATTTTGTTGTGTATTGTTACTATTACTCTGTCCTCCAAAGCCGAAGTCACCCAACAAGTTATTATTGGTGTTGCCGCCAAATCCGAAATTGTTATTGTTGTTGTTATTGCTATTGCCAAACCCAAAATTGTTATTATTGCTATTTCCAAATCCAAAGTTATTATTACTGCTGTTTCCAAATCCGAAGTCTTGATTATTGCTAGTGTTATTGTTGCTACCAAAGTTTCCGAAACCTGAGAAGGCGTCAAAGCCACTTGAAGTATTTGATTTTTGGGTGTTACTAGTTGTATTGCTTCCCCAGTCACCAAAGCCACCTCCTAGTAAGTCATTTGAAGTCGAGGTTTTTTGTGTAGTTTGTTGGGTTGATGTTCCTGGACCTGGGAGTTTGGATCCTGGTGGGGGCAATTTGAATCCTCCAGAAGGCTTATTAGATGTATTTCTAGCAAGTCAATTATTCTCACAGAAATTTTACGTGTTGCTGGATTGAGTTGTTCCTGCTCCTCCAAGATTCAATACTAGCTTTTCGCCTTTTTTAAGAGAAAAATCTCTTGTTGGTTCATTTTCTTTGGCATATTTTTCGGGATGGAGTTCCATATCTCTCTTTTGAGCGAAATCTTCTAAACAAGTATGGAAATCGAAGGAGTCATTTCTATCACCAAAGACCATTCCAAGCCATACATGTTTTCCTTTTGGATCTGTCAATCTGATAGCATATCCTCTGGAGGAATCAACACATCTAACAAGAGCTTGATTATGATCTTCAGGCATGGGTGCAGCAACAAAGAGACTGTTGTCTGGATTGAGGAAGAGAACTGTGAGTGTGTTTCCTTTGGAAACGACCTTCATATTGACTAGGACTAATTAATAAAGATCAAATATATCAACCCTCTGCAATCTTATGCTCTTTCCAAGAATCTAGGTAGTAACCTTGGTTGGTTGACATGGGAGGAATTTTATAGATCTTGACTCCCATCTTCCAGAGTAGTTGAACTTCGTAATCCATCTTTTTTAAATTAATTATTTTTTGAACAGTAACAAATTTTTCTAAGTTATAAGATGGGGTAAATGGATAAGTAAAATAAACATATTAGAGTGGATACTATGGAATTGCGAAGAGATAAATCCAAGAAAAATTTCTTACATATTCAAAATAACTTTTATACTGAACCAAATTCTGACATCCATTTTTCAAATCTTCCCAAATCTGTATTTGACACTGACTTATGTACGTTCTTGAGGGCTGCTATAAAGTCTGCCTGACAGATAGGTACATTGATTTCAGCTAATAACTTAGCCCAATTAGAATATAACATACCTTTTAGTTTTTCTATATCATTAAGTTTATTCATAATTCCACCACCCTCAAGGAGTTTCTTTCTGATTGGCATCATAGAAGCTTCTCTGCACACCTATTTTGGATGAGCCAATAGTTAAGGATTGTTTACTGTCGCTATATCTGCACCACTGTAGCCTTGTGTATTTTGGACCAGATAGTCAATATCAACATCTGGTGCTAATTCGATACTTTTCAAGTTGATCTTGAATAGTTCTGCTCTTCCTTTCTCGTTTGGCAGAGGGATGTCTATAATACATAAACCGATAGCCCAATTTCTTACAAATTCTCTTTTCAAGACGTCTTCTTAAGGCTTCATCAAGATCCCAAGGTCTATTAGTAGCAGCAATAACAGTAATAGTCTTTCTTTGCTCTTCATTAGCTTGCTCATTGGCTCCTGCACTATTGGCACTGTTCATACCATCCATCTGAATCAAGAGTTCAGAAAGAACTCTTCTACTAGTTTCATGTTCTCCAGGGGCACCTCTGGCACCTCCCAAAGAGTCGATTTCATCGATAAAGATTGTTGTTGGTGCATAGTATCTAGCCATTTCGAAAAGAAGCTAAAATATGAGAGACATTTTGACAAATTATACTCTGACAAGTTTTTCAGATTCTCCTCTCCATTTAGAAGCAAAACTGGATGCTGTGATATTGAAGAAAGTGGTCTTTCCTTGAGTAGCAACAGCTTTGGCAAGCATGGTTTTACCAGTACCGGGAGGTCCAAACATCAAAATACCACTCCAAGGTCTTCTGATACCCTATATATTATGGTTCAAATATTTCTAAATTACAATAAAGAATTCAGGACAGAGTAATGGTAAGAGGACGGCTTCTTGCAAAGTGTTCTTGGCTTGTTCTAGATCTGCAATATCGTCCCATTTAACATTAGGATTTTGATCAATCTTATTCAACTAAGTTTGATAATAAAAAAATTATACAACGTCCTTTTCTAGCATCATAATAAGGTCAGTATCAGGACCTTTTTCTGATCCGTAGACATGCTCCAAGAATGACTTCTTTCCACTAAAAATGAGCTTTAGATGTTTCATTTATACTCTTTATTGGCTTCGCTTCCTCTTCCTTTGCCATCTTTCTTTTCGGGAACCTGCCAAGGCTTATCATACTTTCTCCTATCACCATCTTTTTTGGTGTCTGGTTTACTACCAAATGATTCACAGAAATATTCTCGTTACTTATTTTGAGTAGTAACTTTCTTAGGTTCAGGTTTCTTTGCTGGTTTATATTGTGGTTTATATTTATCTTCACAGATATAACTTAAATTACCAAAATTACCTTGTTTAGGTGAAGGGGGATCCCAAACATCAGGGTCTTTACCATAAGGATCTCTGCCACCATAGGGATCTCTATGTGGATCTCTATGTGGATCTCTATATGGATCCCGGGCGTATGGATCACGATATGGATCTCTATTATTCCCGTAAGGATCTCTGCCATAAGGATCCTTGTTTGCATATGGATCTCTGTAAGGGTCTCTGTAAGGATCTTTGTAGGGATCTTTACTAACGACATAGTTGTCTTTAGGTTTTGGCAAGGGCATATTATCTCTATTCGGATAGGCATTGATTTGTCTGTCTTGAAAAGGTGATTTGTCCCCACCCATCTCGTAAGGATCTTGGTTTAAGTGAGAAAATGGTTTCTTATCAAATGGATAACGTTTCATTTGAACGTCAACTGTGTTTCTGTCCTCGTAGCCATGATCACTGCCTTGATTGGCATTTGAGATCGGAGACTTTCCAGGTTCGTTCTTTGAATTATAGCTAACTTTCAAATATTAATACTTTCAGCCCTTTCACAATGTTTCTTAATTCGTCTACAACTTCAAGTTCCAATCTGATATCACTTTCGGTTCTCTTCCATTCTTCAACAAGGATAGAATCATGTAATGAAGTGTAATGCCTGAGAAGATCAGTTAATATTTCAATTTAATCTTACTTTTTCATGTCTTCGAGAGCTTTTTTAAACGCTTTTACGGATTCTTCGTATAAACCTATGTAAGCATGTTGTCTGGCATTTAGATCATAAAGCAAATTAGTACCTAGCACTTCTGAGGCTTGACTTGATCTTGTCATAAGGGTCAGTACTCATTTAAAAACACAAATGAAATAAAACTTATCAAAACTCTAATCAAAAGATGTTAACTCCGATTGATAAAATTATTTGATATGTTTAAAGGTACTTAATGGGATTGTTAGTTCGAAGAGAGTCATTTCAGATAACTTATAAGCCGTCTATTTTTGAGCTGATAGATTCATAATGTTTTACCTAGTCAATCAACAGGATAGTTAAAAGAGTTGGAGTTTATTTTGACTATTACCTTTACAAAGAATATATAAATAGTTTTGAAAAAGATTAGGTTTAAAAAGCTTTGAAGAAGAGTTATTTCCTAAAACAAAAAGAAATTATGATAAATACTATGAGAATATTTCATTACTTATATTTTACAATTCATAGACAAGATCTGAATTTTTCAATAATTTGGGATTTGTCTTGAATTCTGCGAACAATTGACTCCTAAGGTCAAGATTTGTATTTCTGGTCTCTTTTTCTTGATCCAATCTCTCATTGAAGACAATCTAATGGTGAGAAAGTTATTTTTGAAACTTCACTTCTTTCGTTTTATTGAAATAGATGTTTTCTAAATTGCTTCTTAAATTAGATTCCACCTCTTCGACCAGCTTTCCTATCCTAGCCAGATGAATTTCATCCACTTCATCATCCATAGGGTAAGCATCTTCTTTCTATCCATTAGATGAAAATAAATATCTTGATACTGTTTTAGTTAACGATCCAGAGAAAGTGACCTGTCCAGCCTTCTCATTTTCAACTGTAATTTCCATAATCACAGTTGACGTGACTTTATATACGGTTCTCTTCTTTCCACTTTGGCCTTCATATTTTATATCAACAAGATTTATAGAATCCCAGACTCCTTTTGTCACAGTTTTTGACTTTTCGCACTCTTTAATTATTGAAAATTCTACAAACAGTACCCTTTCTAATAATAATGCAACCTGCTAATCCTGTATCTTCCTTGTCCCAGAAAAAAGCATTCACAATACCAGAATCATAATACCTTTTGTTTGAATTAGTGATAATTGGGCATACAGTTTTAAATATTCACCAAAAAGCAATTGAGCCTTCTCTTCGAAAATTCTGATTGTGGGTGAAGGTAGCATAGGCTTCAACAAAGGTGGGAAAAATTCATTTGAGTAGGGAGATCTAAGAAATATTAAAGAGTTTATTGTCTTACCTATAACTATCACCATTTCTATTGAATTCTGTCTTAAAGAAATACATGTTCTTCTTAGTGTCCAATATAAGCTCTACAATCTAGGAGTACGGAGAGATTTTTACCTAAAGGGGTGTCAACCTTCTTTAATAATTCACCACGAATCTCAGGCTTGAAGGCAATTATTTCTTGAATGTGTTGTCGTGAATTTGAAGGATCAAGTCTTTTCAGAAGGTTCACAGCTGCTGTGACTTTGGTTTTATTTTCCATATCTCTTTTAAATTTTTATTTCGCTACAATTGTAAAAAGCTTCATCTTTAAAACTATTTCCAAAGTTAGTAGACCTATGGAAAAGAGTGTAAATGAGACTTATGTACATATATCGACTATTTCTTAAGAAAATGATATGTAAATGTATTAGGAAAAGTGTACATCAGGATCAAAGTTAACAAAAAGAAAGTTGGAAAAAATAAGAAGCCTCTTATTTAAGATCCATAAGCATCATTAACTACTTTCTCAGCCTAGAAATAAGCGAATTATTTGTTAAACTTACTCTTTTGACTTCTAGAACTTTTTTATTCTTTGATCTTTCAGCAACGAGTTGCTTCTCAAACTTTTTCCACTTTGCAAGTTTATCATCAGGCTTTACAATTACTTAACTCCTTAATAATCTACCTCTCTGAAGGCTAAGTCTCCCTTTATTTCTTTCTTCTTTCTATAATAAGATTCTGTAACTAAGTCTTGCTAACAACTTATTAAGAAATGACATTTATTACTTTCAACTTTTCTATTCTTTCCTGGCTCTCAAATAACTCTCTGATTTTATCCTGCTTCTTCTTAAGGTCCTCTGAAGCTCTCCTTTTAAATCTGTAAATCTCTTCTTCATTATAAACTGATAAAATTAAAATAGTTCAAAATGAGCTACTTTGGATGAATTGGTCTCTAGTCAAAGACAAAATAAATGAATCTTCCATGACTATGGCTTTTTCCTCACGAGTACCATTGAAGATCATCTCCCTAACTCCAAAGATTTCTCCAGGCTGGATATTCAGTGTGACAGAATAAATGATGGTGAGCTTAGTCTCCTTCCATTCCTTGAGACTTATTGGCCATCTATTTACTTTTTCCTTTGGTACAGGCATTTCCATCACAACAGATCCGTTTAGCAAAATATAGAACATATCAGCTGGTTTTCCGATGGTATAGACAACTTCATTTTTATAAAATTTGCTACATTTTATTGCACTAACCAACTGCAGGTTCTTCACTTCAGAGAAATATCTAAAGAATGGGTGTTCCATGATAAATTCATGGATCATTTGTTTTGAATAACTTAGCTCTGCAAGATTTCCTGTGACTTCCTGGTAATCATTTCTAAACAAAAGAATCATATATGTTTCTTGATTTGCCCTTAGAGTGGCAGTCCTCTCAGTTCCTTTATCCAATGCCCCTCTACCAGCAGTTTGCCCAGTGGCTATAACTCCCTTCTTTTCCTGGTTTACAAGAATATCCAACTCTCCTTGATAAACAATATAAAGACAGTCAGCATAGTCTCCCGCTCTACACAATACATCTCCTTCACTCAAGCGTAAGGCCTTTAATTTCTTAGCTAATTTAACTAGGATATCCCAAGGGAATTTGGAGAATATGTCTAATTTCTCGAGCCATTTGGCTACAAATTGAAGCTCTGAGGATTCTCTTTCACTTGGAATTTTTATAAGAATATCGTATACAGGGGTTCTGGAGATTATAGGCCTTACTCTATATGAACCTATATAGGCAGTGTTCTCCTTCAACCAATTAGGGACACATTCACTGACATCTCTAGTTAAATCCCTCATTTTCTTATCTTCTATCCTTTTCGAGAGATGGGGGAGGGTTTTAACTTTCTTCAAAGTTGGCATTCCTACAGAAGAAGTAATGCCACTACTCTCAGGATGGAAGAATTTAATTGCGTCCATGGGCAAGGCACCATCTAAGATCATTTTGTCAACAAATCTAACGAGCGTTTTATTTGGGATAGGAGATTTTTGTTTTTCTGGAGAAGTTATTATGAGTTTTTCTTTCCCAAAAACATCCTTAGTACTAGAATGTCTTAGGGTCCTGATGGCTCCTGCTTTCTCCCTCTTTTCCTTGTCCCTTAGAACGCTTGAATTCAATAATTGAGAACTAGGTAAGCCTTGCATTGTTTCAGTTGTCAAAGTGTTCTCAGTTAATTGGACTGATTCAGCACCCTGAACTGGATCTTGCCCAGTAGCTTCATTATTCTCTCCAGTTGGAAAAGTTTCCTTAGTGACATAGTAAGTCGATCTGGTTTCTTTTCCTTCGAAAGCGACTTCCATATCATCTGAGGTGGGAGACCTAATATGTATTTTTGTGTTGGATTTTGATCTCTGTATTCTTCCTTTTTCATTGTTTTCAAATTTGACATTAGGCAGGACTGTTCTCTTTAGGTGAATTGTATTAGGTGCATCGTCATGTGGAGATATTCTTGGGACACCGGTTGCCTTTTCTAACTTTTTCAGAATCTTGGCTGTTGATTTGTTTTGAAGCTTAGAAAAGCTCTTTACACTCACAGATCCTGACATTGGAGTTATTGAGTTTAAATATGCAATTGCGTCTGATTGATCTGCCCCTGTTGCTTGAAGATCAAGGGGTTGGGGGAGAATTTTTGAACCCTGTTGTTTCTTGCTAGTAGAACTTGATACTTGGCTTAGGTCTGTCCTAGAATAGTGCTTAGAAACGAAGTCTTCAAAGGGGCTTGGCTTTTCTGTGTCATTTCTTTCCTTAAGTTTCCGTTGAATTTTTGCATAGCTCTAAAAAATGACATAAGAGGACAAAAGGTGTACATCATCGAGTATATTATGCTTTTGGGTGATCATGGACTGTTAACAGTGTATATTGTGTGATTTATGAAATGCAACTAATTAAAAAGGAAATCAGTGTTATTAAAAGTTATTTATTCTTTTCGAAGTGATTTAAAGTACCATGGATTCTTCTCCAGAAGAAGAGAGAAAGAGCCTGAGGATAAAAACTGACATGCTCAAGACTCCTTTAATGCCGATCTATGAAGAACCCTCCACACCAAGGAAATTAATCAAAAAAGGAAGTGAAGTTGTTAATAATCCTTCTAATCCTCGTTGTTTCTCCTACAAAAATATAGAATTCTATTTGGTTGCAGTGAATAGCATAGTCTCGTTAATTTGGGGGTACAAATGCATTGTGGAATTGGATGTAAGCTGGAAGGATCTACAAAATGATTTAGATATCTTTCTAGTCCTTTCAGCATCAGTTGTTTTCTGGTCTCTTCTAGCTGCTTTTATTCTCACAGTCTGCCTGATCATTCTCTCCTGCATTTTTTCAAGAGCATCATGGAAAACCATTATTGGTTGCCTACCTATATTGTATATTGTCTTCTTATACGTTGGCTATGCTATAATTATTCCCTTGGGCTTAATGCTCATCGGTCAAGAGAGTTTAACATTGAGTTCCCAGGTTTATTGGTTCATTGTGTATCAAATAATAACAGGAATCCTTATGACTTTATTGGCATGTTATTCATGCCTATGCCAGACCTCAAATAAGATCTCACCACATTTGTTGGAACTTGAAGAAGAGACCTTTAAAATTAATGATCAATCCTTGATCAAGTACAGAGAGGAAGTTAAGGAAGCCTTGAGTAATAGTCAAAAGCTGAAAAAGAAGCAGAAGCTGTATGAAGAGAGAGGGAGATCTCATTCATCACCTGCTTTTAGAAGGGTGCTAAATTCGGAATCCAGTGGGTCTCCTGACACAATCATTCAGATGCAACAAGATTATAAACCAGAATCAACTGACACCACAAATCACAAGACAAATTCTGCTGGAACACAAGAAAGTAGTATTCTAAGGGAACAGGAGGCTGGAGTAAGGACTGAAAGAATCCCTACTCTCAGCTTGTCAGCACCTAAGCATAGAAGCAGAACTAGTTTAGGTAACAGCAAGCCAGGATTGAAATTGTATAAGCCTTGGAAGCAAGATGATTCTAATCAGCAATAATAGAAGCAAAAGGTTTATCTGTAACAAAAAGTTATTATTTAAGGCCCAAATGATTTCTTGTATCTTTCAATTATATTTATATGTATTGCAATATCAATATAATTCATCATTCTGATGCAAGCATTCCCCCATAGACACTGTATTCTAAGGGTAAAGAAATGATAAATAAGAGAAATTTTCGGGTAAATATTTCATAGAATATCAAACTACAAACTGGAGACATTAGACGATCTCTCCATATCCAATGTAACAATAAGAACTTTCATATAAATGTATAACCTACCCGATAATGTAAGTAAATTACACATAACTATATCAACGTGCTCTTATATTTCATCGTCCAAATCCAACTCAGGAAAATCTCCTTGTTCAACTTTGTTAGGTCTCACAAAAAGCCCATAATTAGGAGGGCATTGGAAGTATTGAGAATCCTTAACTCTAACACATTACTTATGGATTACTAAATTTCTACGATCCATTATTCTTTCCAAAAGGTTCATCAAGCTGAATTCCGACCCACCAGCCTTCTCCAAGTTCTGGAATTTCTCCAATATATTTTATGCATCCTCTATGTCCCAGTTCAATTAGCCTGCATCTGCTTCCAACCTAAAAGGTTCAAATTTTTATCACTTTGTGATTTACAGTAAGACTCATAGCCTCTTCTTTCATGTAGTCTTCACCCTTTGGCTCCTTAGGCTTTGATTTAACCCATTCAGGGTGAGCCTTCAAGAGCTTTTCCTTGAACTTTCTGAAATTATCAGGAAGCTTGTCGTAATCTTCCTCTGAAATCATATATTTCTCAACCTGTGAAAGATCCTCGAGTTCCTTGGTAATGGAGTTGGGATCCAAATCAATACAGTGAATTGTATAGCCTTCTTGAGGGCAGTAATATCCCAAACTTCTGTCATCTTCACCCATGTTGGCAACTGGGTTTCCATCTAAAAGTCAGAGGATTTTTGATTAGAACTTACAAGCATCTTGAAGAACCAAATGCATATTTTCAGCTGCAGTACCGAACTTTTTCTCACAGATGGTCTATTCTCTAATGACTATTTCTGGAAAAATTACTTTTATATGTCCGATTGTATCAAAGAGGTCAAAACGATGTTCAGGGACAAACAGCTTGAGATTTGAATGGGTAATGTTGAGCTTAATGAGTGTGTTAGTATGGTCAACGGTTTGGATAGTTTGGCCGTTAAAAGATATCGACATAATTCAAAAATGCAGAAAATTTTTTCAAATTTTTATATATCTTTTTTTTCTCAGCCGAATTTTCAACAAGGTTAGCCCAATTAGATCTGTTCAATAATTTCAAAACTATCAGAATTCTATACCATTTCAATGAAAAGCGAAATTTTTCATACAGTAAAATTCACAAGCGATAACTGGAGGGTATACATTCATGCAGTGGCTTTGAATTTGTTGGATTTGTTGGCTAGAAACTCTTATTTGCGCCTTTATATATTTTGATTTGTTTTCAGGAAGAAGATTCTTCAGTGAATCATTTATTATAGACATTTTATAACAATATAGAAATCATGAAACTGCACTGATTAAAGACTATTACGACCGAAAGGGTGATTGATCAGTTGAATTAACAAATTCAATTTCATAATTGTTTAAAAAACTGAAACAATAAATTTTATATGGCAACTCAAGATAAAGAAAAAATCAAGGAACTCACTCGTAAGATTAAGGATCTAGAAGCCGCTCTCCAACAAAAAGAACAGCTTCTTCACGATTATCAAGATATCGAAAAGATTGCAGATGGTAAAGTGTCTTTTTCGCAGTTCTCATCTCCATTTAGAAAAGATTAAAGGCTTGAACGCCATTCATGCAGAGAAAATCCGTTCTCTCATGAACTCAATTCAGCTATTAAAAAAAGAAAATGCTAGTCTTTCCAAACAATCTAAAGAGCATAAGCGTTCAGAACTCATTCAGCAACTAAATAAGGATATTGCAGACCAAGATATAGTTATAGAAGTTCTAAGAGGGCTTATTGGCGATGATAAAAAAGCTGATAATGCCATTATTAAAGAGCTTACTAAAGGTCCTCCCAGAATTAGAGTTCAGACTAGAGAGGAACTAAAAATGGAGATAAGAGAACTTAAGAACAAGCTATTGAAATATGAGAAAAAGAAAGATTCTTCTCAACAAGAAGTCACAGCTGATAACGTCGGAACAAAACAACTCCAGGCGGAATTAAGACGAAGCAGTATTATGTCACTAGATAAGATGGAAAGTAGAATGGGAGGAGCTAACTCCGAGTTCATCCTCAAAATTAATGACCTGAATAATGAAATTGAAGATCTTAAGTTGGTTGTTGCCGGAAAAGATGCTGAAATTGAGAAATATAAGGAACTTATTAGCAAGAAGAACCTCGAAATTATCGAACTCAACCAAGCTAAAATTGATCTCAAGTTCGTCATGACCAAGAATGAGGAGCTCAAAGGAGAAATTGAGGCTCTAAGACAGAAAATTAGCTCTGATGCCTACAACAACTATGACCAGCAAATTAAGCTTGAAGAAATGGAACTTGTTGCTGCTACTCATAAAGGGCTTCAGGGGAAGACCAACGAGGTCGCAAAGCTTGAAATTGAAACATTGCAGGCAAAGTTAGAGGATATGGCTAGGACCAATAAACAAATCATGTTTAACTATCACAAACTCCAAGATGAGTTCAATACCTTGAAGCAGCAGAATGAAGAGAATAAGGACAAGAATAGGAAGTTGTATGCTGATCAAACAAGTGAGATCGAGAAGTTGAACGATCAACTTAAAGAAAGAGAAACTAATATAAGGGCCTTGACTAGTGAGTTGGCTGATACTCAAGACAAACTTGACAAGGTTACTGCAGCTCTTAAGAATAAAGATGTTGAAATTGCTCGTCTTCAAAAGAAGGTGAATCAGCTGTCAAGTGGAAATATCATAGATAATAAGAGTGGAATTTCTGTTGTCAGTAACGGCTCCAATGTATCTGAACTTACTCGTATAAATGAGAATTTGGAGGATGAAAAGGCTAATCTAGGTAAATTTCTTTACATTTTTTTCTAACTCTTGTAGAAATGGAACTCAATCAATTGAGACAAGAGAATATGAGACTTAGAATAAGAGTCAAGGAGCTTACCAAGATAGAGATTGAACTCCATGACAAGATCGAGCTTCTTGAGGAAGAAAGTAGATTGAAGTCTCAGAAGATCAATGCTATGAATCTTATCCAGAAGAAGAATTACAATGATACAATGACTCCTGAAGAAGTCCAGTCTATGCTCAAAGAGACTGTTGCGAGATATGAAGCTAAGATCAGGGAACTATCTACCAAAATTATTGAACTTGAGGAAAGAAATAGGGAATTGGAAGAGGTTAGAAGAATTATTCAGTCACCTTCCCTGGATGGAGAGAGATTGGATTCTTCACATGACATTTCAAATAGCTTAATTGACAAGATCTAAAGATGTACTAGGCACTGTAAGGTATAATTAAAGTTGCTTAAATGCAAATAACAATTTTCAGTATAGGTTTATCTATTAATATTATCTACATGACACCATTATGTTATATACTTACGCTTGACATAACAGAAAACGAGAAAATAAGTGAATCTTCCTGAATTGAAAGATGACTATCCATATTATTACATAATACAAATCATATTTAGGTTCTATTGAAAGTTAAAAAACTCAAATAAAATAGAGAAAAGCTTTAATTATGGTGTATTCTCCCCATTTTGGAATTTATACTTTAGTCCTTCATAAATAAAGAGTGTATAATAACTGAAGAAGGACATGATATTCTTACCATAGTGGTGAGACTCAAAAAGCATGAAAAGCTGTGCAGTCTTATTCTGGATTTCTTCATTAGCAGAAATCATCCCAGCTGATAATACTGTCAAATCAGTCTTTCTTGATAGCAGATATTTCAAGAATACTTCCATTTTATAAGGATCTGCCAGTACATCCACAAGCACACTATAATCCTTCAATAAATCAAAATCGTTAAAGGCTTTTTTCTCAACAAAATTAGTTAGAGCTGTATTCACATCAAGGAATTTATCAGCAAAGACAACCTTGAAGACCTCTCTGCTCCTGAGCAGATAATTTTGATAAATTTCAAATGAGTGGGTTTTCTTCCATTTATTACTCTTGTTATCAAAGGCTTCCATTAAAGCTTTATCTTCCCTGGCATAGTCAATCATATTAGAGGAATTCATAAAATAATCAATCATGTTCTTAGTGTACTCATAAAAATATTTCCTCAATTGAGATTCAGTGATTTCCTTATCCTTGATCTTCTTCAAAATTTCTTGAATAAATTCTTGGTCTATTTGTTGCAGTTTTGCCTCTCCAAGCTCCTCTCCTTTATTCATTTTTGCACTAAGTGATTGGTCCACAACTGTACCATCTTGTACATCACAGCAGACATCCCACCAATTTTTCCTCGTCCTGAAAATGGGGTTAGACACACCAGCGATGTACCCTTCACTTTCTAGGAACGAGGTGTTTAAGAGATGTTCAAATGGATAGACTTTGGAGACAATATTCAATGGAGAGACCAAGTGAATGCAGGCTACTACGCAGCTACATATTTCTTCACAACTGGATTCATTAGAAACGAACAAAATTCTGGCTCCTCTCAGAATAGCATTATAAATGACCATAGTTTTCTCTTGAAATAGTGAAACGAATTTGAGTAGACTGGCAGAAGCAAGAGAAGTCTCCAGATTAAAATGGAGCATTTTGGTTAGTGGGTCCTTAACTATGCTAGAAATATTCACATAATTCATTTCATCAGGCGACATGTAAACCATACTTAGAGGCATCTCTCTGACCTGATTATTTAATTTTTGGAGAGCATTTGTAAGGACTACTCTCAATGTGTCCAAAGCTTTTTCATCTAAATTAATGGGTAAATCCATAAATGCATCAGCATAGTCAGAAATAATTTCTTCAAGAGGATGGAAAATGTTCATGCTTGAAGAACAGACTGCAATACTTCTAATTAAAGCACCCCTTTGCAGGCTCTGATCTCTTTTAATATTGATTTGATTGTGGAAATAGAATCTTCTTTGGATTGATTTTTCTTCCTGTTTATTCCCTAAGTGCTGACACTTCACAATTGATAAAAAGTATTCCATCAAGTTTAAATTTTTTGGGTCTTTGAACTGAATTCCATAAGTCTTGCCATCGACTGTTACGGAGATAAATCCTTCAAATATAATCTTATATTCCTTTATGTTCTTAGCTTCAATCTCAATGATCTTCTCATTTTTTTCTGCTTTGAAATGAATAATATCCTTAAATAATGTCATCGTGAATTCGATTTTTTTGTTTTCTTTATCGCAGATAGGGGCCCAGTATTTTTCATTATTGTAAAAATATACAGTAGTTTGACGGGCATTAAATTCGTGTCGTAGGCTGTCAGTGGCTTCATTAGTAGCTTGAACACTCAAGTCAAGTCTAAAATAAGTTATGTCTTTCTCTCTTTTGTGTCCTCCGTCAGGAATCATGTAACTTGCGAGTATTCCTTCATTGCCTAGATAGCTAATGGGCGGGTGGACATATCTGACAACAGCTCCTTGAATGTTATCAAATTCAGCGGCAAAAATGTGCTCGATCATTTCAGCGTATTTAAATAACAAATCTAATTCAAAAATAAAAGATGTTTAATAACCTAAACAAAGGTGGCCAAGGAGGAGGCCTCTTTAGCAATACCCAAGGAGCTCAACAAGGAGGAGGCGGTGGTCTCTTCGGAAATCAACAACAAGCTGGTGCTGGTGGAGGCGGCCTTTTTAGTAATCAACAACAAGGTGGCCAGCAGCAACAAGGAGGTGGTGGTGGCCTCTTTTCAAATCAAAATAGACCTCAAGGTGGAGGACTCTTTGGTGGACAACAGCAGGGAGGGTCTACTTTAGGAGGTGGCAGTAATTCATTATTTAATAAAGGAACTGGCGGTACTACTGGAGGAGGTCTCTTTGGAAATCAGCAACAACAAGGAGGTGGACTATTCAGTGGGCAGCAACAAGGTGGAGGCGGATTGTTTGGTGGACAATCCGGAGGCTCTTTATTTGGTGGACAAAGACCACCTGGAACTTCTCTCTTTGGTGGAGTTCAACAACAACAACAACAACAAATGTTCCAGCAAGGTGGATATGTTCCAAGTAGTAATAGATTCCAATTGAGTATAACCAATCCTACTAAGGATAAGAAAGTCGGAAGCTTGATGGATAAGTACAAAAAATTCATCGATGACTTGTCTATGGTCATCAAGTCAAACAAAACCAAAATTGAAGAACTGAAAGACCACAATAATAAAATTATTGAAGAAAAGGAAGAGCTCGCTCAGCACACCTATGAACTCTCCCAAAACTCGAAAGAGCTATATTTAAGAATAAAGCAAGCCAGACACCTTGTTGATGATATGAAAAGTAGTTTCTCCACATATGAGGAATTGACCAAGGACTTCGATGTTTGTTTGGACCTCCTAAAAGGTGGCAGACTTCCCAGAATAGACATTCCTTCAGTATTTATGATTAACGTCACAGAATTCTTTGATATGAGAATTAGAGAACTTAAAGCCAAAATTTTAGAAATTGAAGAATTAGTGAAATTGCCTGACACTAATGAAGATGGAGAAGAATATGAGAAAATCATCATGATCTTGGATGAATTATACAGATATTATATTGATGTAGCTCATAAAGTATTCCAGCTGAATGATACTGTCACTACCATGAAGGTTCAATTTATTGACTACTTCAGAAGCCAAGGAAATAGAGAGGTCGAAAAGATGTTTACTACCAGAAACATCCAAGCCGACAGAACTAATATTTTAGGCCTTTTGGAAAAAACTTCAAATAGTTCACTTGAAAATAAGATGAAGGCAAAGAAGGAAAAAGAATTGGTAAAATAATATAATGACCTTAGTAATTCAATTTTAGCTTGCGGCCAAGAGTACAAAGTGATTTCAATAAAGAAAAAAAGGACCAAGAAGATTAAAATTTGTATTGCAAATTTTTTAAGAACTATATGTTCTTGTGTTCCATATATATTTCTTGTGTCTTATAAATGCATCTTGAGTACTAGGGTTGCTCCGAGGAGCAGAGTTCCTTTTCAAGGATAAACATACAGAAATAAATAAATTTAAACTACTTACTAAAGAATATATTTTTGCGAAGTTGTCTAAATGGCATGTAGACACTATCGATACATTTTTTATCCACAACGATTGAGCAATCTGCCTCTCTGTCACACATCCAAATTATGGATAAGAAATCCGCACAACTTTACCGATAGGTAGTAGTTAATTTTTTTCATAATTTTTGCCAATAAATTTTTGTAAGACTCAGATCTAATTAAAACACATATATTTATTTAAGAAGGAAAACATTTCGTTTGACTATATATTAGTTCTGCCATCATG
>Ga0065720_1019290_pt1 | contig 29737 bp, 40 predicted proteins | sample Thericmetagenome_FD_59107 | JGI IMG/M metagenome (GOLD analysis project Ga0065720, IMG submission 59107) | Thermophilic microbial communities from the Joint Bioenergy Institute, California, USA of rice/straw/compost enrichment - eDNA_2 v2... | ecosystem: Engineered > Solid waste > Grass >... | reverse complement strand
AGGGATTAGGCTTTGGGATATAAAGGGTCAAAAATAATTAATGGGGGAAATCATGTAGAAAATATATCATCCAACATACAAAATATTCTCTGGTGTTAGGAGGCCGACCATGGATCCTTACTAAAATAAAAAATTATTTTTCACATTTTTCTTAATAAAATGCACAAAATATTTCTTGAAGTAATATCCCTGAATCAAAAAGCCAACTTGCTTTGAGGACATACCTCTCTTAGTTATAGAGAAATTTTTTTAATTTTTTTTTTTTTTTTAAACTATTTTTTTATTTTCATAGCTCCAGACCAAGAAAGATACATGATCTAGGTCCCTAACTCCAGTAGGTAGTTTTGGATCTGAATAAGAATATCCAAATTGAATTGGAATGGTCTTGGAGATAATAGAGCAATATTTTCTCTAATGAAAGAATATAACGTCTCAACAGGTTGAATAGAATTTAGACTATCCTGAGTGGTATTGTTAGCTGGCTATTTTTACTGATTTTTCCTTCATTTTGTTTTTGTCAATTGAATTTAAAGAGGCCCTATCTTTATTGGTTCAGAAGAGCTTTTGAAATTTAGATCCGAATATCCAATTTATCTTTTTATTGAATTATTCGCTTCCTAATATCTGATAGGTGATATTGTTCTTATATTTCCTGTTTCATCATCAAAAGGAAACTCATCCCTATTGTATCCTAAATTAATGATTATACGAGTATGTAAGGCTAAAATCGACCTAGATACAATTATTATGCACCCTCGTAAATGAGATATAGTGTTTGTATCATATTTCGTTTGGTCAAAGCATATGTTGATCCTGAATGATTAAATTATAAATCTCAAAACTAACAATTCTATAGCATCGAAATTCGAAAATGGGATCAGGAAAGCCAAGAGGTATGCAAGCTGCCAGAAAATTAAGAAACCACAGAAGAGATCAAAGGTAATGATCTATCATTCGCATAACCTGAATAACAAATAGATGGGCAGATAAACAATACAACAAGAGAGCTTTGGGTTCAAGATACAGAAATCCTTTCATGGGTTCCTCCCACGCCAAGGGTATCGTCACTGAAAAGATCGGTGTCGAAGCCAAGCAACCCAACTCTGCCGTCAGAAAGTGTGTCAGAGTTCTCTTGAAGAAGAATGGTAAGAAGATCACCGCCTACGTTCCTTTGGATGGTTGTATGAACTTCATCTCTGAAAACGACGAAGTCTTGGTTGCTGGATTCGGTAGAAAGGGTCACGCCAAGGGTGATATTCCAGGAGTCAGATTCAAGGTTGTCTGCGTCAAGGGATTCTCCCTCTTGGCCCTCTGGCTCGGCAAAAAGGAAAAGCCCAAGAACTAAAGGAATAGTAGTGAACACATTTTATTGCTAACAGAAGGGAATTACTAAGATCTGAGAACCTAACACCAATTGTGATGGAAGAACCCTCTATTCAAAATTTGTAAAGTTCCCATATCTATCAGTATGACCGAATCGAATTGTTTCTCAGGTTTTAACGATGCATGATAGAGAAAATAGTTAAAAATGGTTCCTAGGAATAATAATAGTTAGAACAGAATCAAACTTGTCTAAGAGCATTTTAATCAATTTGGAAGGATAATTGTCTTATAAATTTTATTTGAGATGAGCATGAAAAACTATCTTTCACCTTTAAACAAAGCAAGATCTTTCGTTTCAAGGCTGTATACTCGTCCTTCTTTCTGTTTCTCTTCAGGCGAACAAAAACCAAACTCATCTCAGAGCGATTTCCAAAAAAGAGAAGCTGAATTCATAAAGAAGTCAAACGTTGACGTTAGTGGAACATATATCAACCAAGAAAATATAAGAAAAAAACAAGAAGAGTTAAGGAATAGCAAGGAACTTCCACTCCATCATTATAAGATTAAAAAGCCCGGTCAATACTATGATCCTAAAAGTCGCCCTAATCCAACAAGAGATGTATTCAACTTCCATGAAGATGCTTTACTTCAGAAAAATTAGTAATATATTTCGAATACAATAAAAATGTTAGCTTAATGCAAATTTATGGTTTGGCAAATGGATATTTCACAGTCAATGATGTCTGGTACCCAGGAAGTATAGTTGCTTTCCCAAGACAAGTATTCCTTTGGGACGTTCAGACTGCCGCTGATATAAGAGCTCATTCATTTGATATTCTAGACGTTATAAAACCTACGCCAAGTACGAACTCTTTTTTTTTATTGCTCAAGCAACAGATTATGTGATTATTGGAACTGGAAAAGATAAGTATCCACTTGAAGAATCCTTGTATAAAAGATTCAAAGATAAAGGAATAAAGATCGAGGTTATCCCAACTGTAAGAAGAGATAAATAATATAAGCTAATGTTTTTAGTTTGAGGCTTGCAGTACTTTCAATGTCTGTAACGAAGATGGTTTGAATATCGTTGCATTTTTGATTCCCGCTAACCTTTAATTCACATTTATCTTTATTGTCTCTTTCTAAGAATCATATGCATCAAGTGTTTTCTTCAAATTTTTCTTTCTGAATTTCGAGCTTAGGAATATGCTATTCTCAGATTCCCGAAAGGATGATAAGTATTCATGTTTCACTGTATTTCTTTTTGCAAAAATTAACTTGAAATAAAAAATTTTTTTTGAGTAGAAAAATTGTCAAATGTCTCTTCATGCAAGTATCCTGAATGTAAAACCGGAGTTACGTCCCATTCATAAGATGTCGATCTACTCAACGAGAGATGTAAATATTTTGAAGAAGTCTTAATAATGTAAGGGCTATACAATTATTGGCTTTGACAGAAAGAAAACTGCGTATAATATTCTTAAAGTAAAGAAAGGAACACCAATGAATCCGAATGAAGAAATCAATCTCTATCGTCTGATCACTGATGAGGGAAAAGCGAGAAGTAAAGAAGAAATAGCTGCTTATCTCAGAATGAAGAAGGGTATTTTTCACATTATATTGAAATAATTATAAAGATGAGCTGAGATTCGCGTGCAAGGCATATGCTATCATGGGTATTATAAAAAAAGAAAAAAGACCTAATATTCTAGGGTTTATTAAGTTACTTCAAGGATATTATATGCTAGCAGTGACAGAAGCCGAATGTGTTGCGAAAATCGGATGTAAGAGATTACTTAATTCTATTAACTGATGAAGCCCATAAAATCTACAAAGTGAATTTTGTGAGTTATATTCCTCTTTTTGATGAAGTCCCATCAAGCACTACGAAAAAGCTGGAAAAAAGGTTTCTTTTTCAAAAAGCATTTGAATAATGAATAGGTGTCTTCAATGCTTGAAGACATTCGATCTAACATCAGGATTTTATTTTTCAGATACTTATGACTTGACAAATACCTTCCAAACTAACATTTATGCAATGTCGAATAATGATCCTGATTTCTTTACAAAAAGAGCCTATACCCCATCGAATTGCCAACCTATCAGAAACTTCAATGAATGTTTTATGTGGAATTATTATCTGAGCAAAGAATTTAGTAACGCGATTGTTAATCCAAGATGGATTAAGGGTTTTATCTACGGATATCTGGAACAAGCAAGTAAGAAATTATATAGGACTTTGCTAAGTAATTTCTAGAAGTCCAGAAGGGAATAATCTCGTTCCAGATTGTATTGATTGCCCGTAGATGCAGACATCATGCGGGAACAAGATATTTGACTAGAGGCATTAACCCTGAAGTAAGAAGATAGGAAATAACACTGATTCCTTTAGGGCTTTGTTGGAAATTTTGTTGAAGTTGAGCAGATAGTTCTTGACTTAACAAATGGAACAATGTATAACCCATTATGTACTTCTTTTGTCCAAGTCAGAGGATCAGTCCCTGTATATTGGTTCCAAGAAACACGTGTATACGAGCCAAAGCCACCTATTCACAGTAATTTTCTTATTTCTTGTTTTTTATGTGTTAGTGAATCCTGCTGCTGATATCCTATTTCAAGCAACAAAGAAGCATTTTGCTGATTTGTATTCATTGTATGGGCCACAGATCTTTGTTTTGAATCTGGTCAAAAAGCAAAACAAAAGAGAGGAGTTACTGACAGCAGAGTTTCAGAATGCAATTGAATATTTAAATAGAGATATCCCAAATGATCTCAAAATCACCTATTACCATCAAGATATGAAAGCCCTGCTGAAAAGAGACAGAGAGGAATTTCTGAGTACAACTAGTGCATTTGCTAAGATTGCAATTGAGAAGCTGGGCTTTTTCTGTGCTAAAATAGATCCTCTTGACAAGTAAAACAAATTCTTTCCTATCTTATTTATATCTAGGCATATTACCCCTATCTCATTCCAAGCTGGAGTCATTAGATCTAACTGTGTTGATTGTTTGGATAGAACAAACACCTTCCAGCAGCTCGTCGGTGAAGTTGCTCTCTCAATGCAGGTATACAAGTCCAAAAATAGAATTTTATAATCTTTAGATAGCAAAGCTCTATGAGAATGAGAAAATGAAGTTCCATAATCCTGCTGAATTTTTAGAAGATACACTATTAAAGTACTTCAGAGGTATGTATGGAAGGATGGGAGATTTAATCTCCTTACAATACGGAGGATCCATAGCTCACAAACCCAACATCGGAACTAAGGAGTCAAAGAAATTTGAATTCTTGACTTCTATTAAGAGATACTATAGCAACACTTTTATGGATCAAGATAGACAAAATGCCATAAATCTGTTCTTAGGTATTTACCAGCCAAAGCTTGATGGGCCTCCAGTCTGGGAAATGGTTTCACCAATTATCTTGGCACCGAACCATAAGTATCTTTCACAAGTGCTTAGTTCAGAGAAGTAATTCTTGAATTTTTTCCTCTAATTTTAAAGATGGTGGGAAAAACCCTTGGAAACGTGGAGAAACACCCTATACCACACTCCACCCACACCCCAAAATGCAAATGCTAAGCATTCAAGAAGATCCAGCTTTGACCAATTTGCTAATAAACTGCCAACTGAAAGCTTGTTAATGAGCTTCCCCAGTATGAGATTGGCTGTGAACGATACTGATAGCCATGTTGAAGAGAATAAATGGGAATTTAGTGTTGAGGAATCGGACACAACGAGTCGGGGAAGCTTCTTCAATCCTCCTAGACATTATTTGACTCATAGTCTTAGGCAGCTGGAAAACTCTCTTTCCATCGACAGGTCAAAGAGTGTCTCACCAGACTCAGAAGGATTATTTGTTGATGAGAAGAAAATCTCAAGTCTTGAGAAGAAATTCAAGAAAATTTATAATCAAGTTTTAATTCTCGATGACAAGGAGGAACAACATGAAGAAGATAAAAAGGAGAAGGTCAAACAGGACCACTCCCATCGCAGAAGATCAACAAGGAATAATTCTAGTTACGTCCGTCAGCTTAAACTTGACCCTGAAGAAAAAGCCTTATACAAAGACTATTGTGCCGTACAAAATATGAATGCAGACGAGCTCTTTGAGAAGGAAGATCTTAGTGCGAAGCTAGAAGAAGAAATGAAAGTAAGATTTATCAATAGAGATATTTATTTTGTAGCTTGGATTCACTGAAGCCGATATCAAAAAAGAATTTGAGCAATATTTCGACCTCGAGTCCAAGCTTGAATACAAAGAAAGCTTCCCACATAGGATAACCGACTATGCAGAAGATGAACTAAAAGATCACGTGGGAAGGCCTTTAAATGATCTCTTTATTGAAGATTTGGAGTTTAATGAAGAAAATACTGTCACATGGAATAAGGAGACCAAAGCAAAGGGCCCTGTATCTAATAAAAAACTCAACCTGGGATCCTTGAAAAATATGCTCACGGTGATATTCCCTCACCTGCAGAGGCCTAATATAATGAAAGTTTAGTTATAATGTCATTTGGTATGAGATAAGATATTTACAAAATTTTACTAAAATTAAGCTAATTAAAAGCTTAATTTTCATAATATTGATGATTACAATTGTAATTTACTAGTAATAAACAGTCTCTTTAATGTTATGACTCATTTCTTCTTCTTCTTTAAGAAGCTTTCTAAAAAAATCAATATAATAAATTTTGAAATTCTACCTGAACTTAGTAATTTTCTTGTCTAAAATAGAATATATTTGTAGCTTGGTCTTGACTATTGCTTCCAATTTATCAATGTAACCATCAATATCATTAGCAACTCCACCATTTTGAGCTGTAGAAATCAACTCACTTTCATTTGTTAACAGTCTTGCATCTTCCTATTCAATTTTAGAGAGAATCTTCATTATTGTTACCTTTATAGCAGACATATGAGTATTAAAGATTTCCTCTTGTTCTTCCAAGATACTGTTAACTTTGGCTTGGAAGTCAAAGTATTCATTGCTGACTCTATTGTTATTTTCAAGTTTAATGCTTTCCTTCATAAATTTAATATCAGCATTGGCCTTTTTTGCTCTGACTAGAAAATGTTAGCTAAAAGACAGAAATTGCCCTACTTGGAGATTCCTCTTCTTTATTTTCGGATTGATTAAGAGTTTGATTAGGAGGAGTCTTTTGTTTTCCATTGCTGTTGTTCTTCTCAACAAGGCTGTTCTGCTTTGAAAGACTTGGAGGAGTCTTTTTATTTATTTTTCCGCTAGAGATCAAGGGAGAATGGTCATTAAGTCCAACCCTTACACTAGCAGCAGTGTAGACATTTACATCGAAGCTAAAAAGTTACTTTATATCTCCTAAAGATACTTTTCTGTTGTAGATTGGACCTTGGCACTTTGCATTGGCTTTTGGGCGAAGAGGTCATTGGGGCCCAATTGGGTAGTTGGGCTCTTTGGAGGGGGAGTATATTTGAATGGATTTTGTTGGATAGTGATTAAAGGTTTTCTATCATTTTGGACTTTGCTATCCTCTTTTCTATCATAGAGGTAGTCCTCAGGAATATACTCCGGCTTGATAGGGGCATTTGATTTCTCCTTAAGTCTATCAGCATATCTGATAGTATTTAAAGAGTGATCAGCAGAGGAAGATCCAGGACAAATACATGCAATCATGACGATTCTGGTCTTATCGTTTTTCCTAATTGAATGACGAGGAATAATCTTCTATTTACGAGGTAAAAGAGTCTCTTAGGACTAGAGTTAATTTGGAAGCTCTGAAGGGAATATGATTGTTTCCTCCTTGTTTATTGCTATCCATAGCTCTGATACACTCCTTGAGAGCAAGCAAACTTTTATTAATTTCAGCTCCTTCGATTCTTCTGGCTCTGTTGTTGCTTTGGGTGTCTTGGGCTCTTTCACTTCCCTATCATATTAGATAGAAGAAAATGTTCATTTACAGCCAAATCGACTAGAAGAAGTTTTCCTTGTACTCTGTCATAAGGATCTCTGATGACAATCTGGCAAATTGCGTGAGAACGAGAAGAAGTGTCGTTTGCAACAGTTTGATGAGTTGTTCTGACACTATTTCCGTATTCAATAAGACTATTCATCTCCTCAGGAGTGGAAGCTATTCTTTCCTCCAAGCCTTGAATTTGGACCTAAGAAGTCATTGAAAGCCGGACAATAGGATACTTCTTGGTTCTTGTCTTCCAAGATGGCAAGCTGGTTCTTATTATTCAAGAGGTCATAGCAACGTCCTCCATAGATCTCATAGAAGCTTACTCCGAATCTCAGATTTAGGCTTCTATACTTTGTATTTGCAGCCTTGAATAGGTCTTGGATAACCAATTCTTGGACACCTCTCTAAACACATTTTACTAATGACCCAACTCATTTACCATTGTGTATGTCTTTCCGCTACCAGTCTGGCCATAGGCAAAACATGTAACAATACCTTGATTCATTAAGAAATCAACGTGTGGACTAATAGAGTAGTTGTAGACATCATAATTAGTCTCGTCCTGGTTGAAAGTGTTATCAAAGGTGAAGGCGTGATTCTCAACATATTTGGTTATACCATCAACTTTATATTTGCATTCGTGGACCATGATTTGAGGATTAGCACAACTAACTGCGTCTATTTCCCCATTCAGCAATTCTTTCTGGAAGATGGGTCTTTTTCTAACACAGACACAAAGTCTGAGATTTGAAGCAGGTGTATGGCGTTGAAGTAAAGGTTGCTTGAAGCGTGAAGCTTCGATCATAGCGTCGAATTCGACATCTCCAAGCTTACCTAGAGCTTCATTCTCAGCTTCTCTTTCTGCTTTTTCTCTTTTAATCTCTTCCATTCTCATTCTTCTTTCTTCTCTTCTTTGCTTTAATTTTTCTATTTCATCTACGACGCTGCTCTTTGGAAGGATCTTTCTGGGACCATTATTATTGGATGTGTTGTTGGTATTTTGGGAAGAATTTTCTCCGGTCATATCCATACTTTGCTGAACATTATTTCCTGTAATTCCTAAAAACATTGGAATTTATTCTCATTAATGCAAACCATAATGTCTTTTGAGTCTCTCTAGTTTTTCGGTTCTTGTTCCAAATGTTGCAAGGCCTTTTTGTTTAAGTTCGTTCATAATTTCCTCATCAGATAACTTGTTCAATTGCATTTCTTTCTTAATAAGTTGAAACTCTCTTTTCTCCTGTAACTTTTCTTTGGAAATGTTATTGATGTCTCATTTGCTTACGTTTAGTTTTTTCTGCCTGTGTTATAATATCTTTGTTCATGCTCTTTATTTTCAAAATTTAAATTCTTTACTTGTTAATTTCGACTAGCAGCGTTTCAGTTAACAATTAAGCATTTGATTAACACTCCTAATAAATAAAATTATTCAAATTTCCTCGATAGCAGGATATCCTAGGCTTCCTAGTACAAAAAATCAATAGCTATTTATTCCTTTGAATCTATCCCAATGACTGATTTTTTCTATTGAATTTTGCAATATTGGAAATTTTATTTCCCTATCGCCAGAAAATATATTTATGTAGATCCCCACCCTTCTGAAAATATTTTCACCTTTTACATGAGCATTCATGTATAAATTGAGTTAGGAGTCGAATGGTATTGATACTTCCCCAAAGAAGGAAATTATCTCATCTAAGAGAGAAGAATTATTCATAGATCTAGATGATCTCATTAGGAACTTCCAATCAAAACTCGATGAGAGTGAAAATAAGAAAATTCCAGACCAAACCGACAAAGATCAACCCTAGAAATCGCTTTGAATAAGAGAGAAGAATTGCACGATGGGACGCCAATGCTAAGAATAAGCTTTAATGAAATGATGTTCCAAGCAGACATGATGAAATCTCATTCAAAGAAGATATCCAAATTGCAAAATTGAAAAAGGAAAGAACATGCTTAGAAGATCTGTATAATAACCTCTAACCTAGAAACGAAGATTAAATTCATCCAGAGTCTCATCAGAGTCCAAAGTATAAAATAAGCAAACTACTCTCGGAAAAGTTGAAAATGATAATAGAGAAAAAATGGGTTCTGACGGTTCTCATTAAACAGTAACTCAGTTTCGATCTTCATTAGTGTTCTAGTAATAATACCCTATCCAGTCCATTGTTAAGCTTTAAGAGAGCTTATCAACAATCTTTCTCTCAATTCTAATATTTTCACGTTAAAAGATTTAATCCTTGATACCAATAACGGACATATATCTCTCACGAGTAGAATTCTTACCTAAGCTTCAACTCTTTGCTAGGACTAAAAGCATTTTTTGGTTTCCTTCAGAATGAGTGCTTATATAATGCTGAGGGTAAGACATTGTTGAGAGTATGGAGTCCGCCATTGCACTAGGCAAAAAATGCGAATAATCTAGAAATTTTGGGAAATAGAAATGAGCAAGCTAGATTTTTATAATCGATTTCAATAAATTTAAAGACGAAAAGTTTAATTGGCAATGTTGAAAAGGATTTCTAACCTTTATGCCTTTAAGAGGGTTTCATTACTCTATAGCAAGCCTCTTTATCAAATGTCAACTTTACAATCAGAGGAGTTTGACGTTTCCGAGGATAAATTGTTGGCTCAAGTGCATCATCATTTTGACCTAGCAGGAGCATTGACAAACATTCCTGCTGACAAACTTGAAGTGTATAAACAGTGTAATACTGTGCTGAAACTGAGAATTCCATTGATTCGTGACAACGGAAAAATAGAATTCATCCCAGCGTATAGAGCTCAGCACAAACATCATAAGCTCCCAACAAAGGGAGGTGTCCGTTTTTCTGAAAATGTCAACATCCAAGAAATGGAGGCACTTTCCTGTCTCAATACATTAAAATGCGCTGTTCTAGATTTGCCCTTTGCAGGCGCAAAAGGAGGCATTGCCATTGACCCAAGAAAATACAGTTTAAGAGAGATCGAAGATATCACCAGAAGATACACCATAGAGCTTGCTAAGAGAGGTTTCATGGGTCCGGCAATTGATGTTCCAGGTCCTGATTTTGGTACAACAGCTAGAGAAATGGCCTGGATGAAGGACACTTATGTTGGTTATTTTGGACATAAGGACATCAATTCAGTGGCTTGTGTCACTGGAAAACCATTAAGTCAAGGAGGTATTGCTGGAAGAACGGAAGCAACAGCCATGGGTATCTTTTATGCTGTCAGGGAATTACTAAATGACCAGAAATTATTAGAAAAGCATGGAATTAAGGAAATTGGACTTGAAGGGAAAACATTTATTGTTCAAGGATTTGGAAAAGTTGGTTCCCATCTGGCTAAATACATGGTTCAAGCTGGAGCTAAGATGATTGGGGTTGTTGAGAGAGAAGGAAGCATTTATTCTGCAGAAGGGATCGATCCTGAGAAGCTTTCAAGATACAGAGCTTTGAAAAATACAGTTTGTAACTACCCTAATGTGGAAACTTACCCTGATGATAGCGTCTTCTACAAGACTTGTGATATCTTAGTAACTGCAGCCCTAGAGCAAGCAGTTAACAAACACAATGCTCACAAGATTGATTGTAAAATTCTAGCTGAGGCCGCCTATGGTCCTACTTCTATTGCAGCTGAAGACATTCTTAGTAGAAAGAATGTCTTGATATTGCCTGATATCCTAATTAATGGAGGATCTTTGATCGTTTCTTACTTCGAATGGCTGAAAAATTTGGATCATCTTACTCCAGGAAAACTAATTAAGAGATGGGACTTAAAAACTAAGTTGAATCTCTTGGCAATTCTGGAATCAACAGGAAAGATGAAGTTCAGTGATGAGCAAGAAACTGCTGAATACTTGAGAGGTGCTGAAGAAATTGATATTGTGCAGTCGTCTTTAGAAGATTTGACTATCACAGCTGTGAATAAAATTAAGGAAATTGCTCATAAGGAAAATGTTTCACTAAGAATTGCTGCATACAAGGATGCTATTGAAAAGATTCACGAGGCATATGAAGGCTCCGGCTTCAGCATGACCTAATTCATCTAATACATTCCCGCACTTCTTGTAAATAAATCAATTAAGGTATTCGTATGAAAGAAGACAATCAAATCAATACTTTTTATATCGATATAACTCCTCTATTTAAGTCCTTACCCTTTCACGAATATAAAGGACTTTGAATCTAATTCTTTCTTCTCATGTTATAGTAAAAATATCTAAAATATATTCCAACTAAATGAATATTAAGCTCCTCGCACTCAAAGAACTCTTCCAAAAGAAGTCCTTTGAGCCAGACTCTGTACTCAGAAATTTCATCTATATTAATTAATAGATCTCTGACCATGATATTGATATTTTGCTCGCTCTAGCTCCCAAAAAGGTTGATGATCATTATGTTGTTACGAACAATTCATACGAGATTTTGAACTTGTTGATTCGTCTCGATACAACCACTCAGTGTGGAATGCCAAGGTACCAAGAGCATTTTTCATAATCTAACAGGCAGAATCACAAACTATCTCCTCGATTTCTTCAGCAAAATCCTAAAAATGAAGGTCAATAACCAGATTTACTGCACAAAGGCAACAGGACGAATTGAAATCATTGAGTTTGAGATTATCAGCAAGATAAATTCCCATATCTCCTTTATCTTGGAGCTGGCATTCGATAAGAAGCATTATTTATTCCATCAAATCAGGTATTGTTTCAACTGCATTTGAATAAAGTGTAGACACATTATTCAAGAGACCTTCTTGCCACTATTTACATCCTTAGCCTCAAAGATTTCAACAACCAATGACCCTCTAGAGAAAAACTTTGAAAAAAATGAAGTGCTATGGTTAAGATCGATTTTAAGCATGCCAATCAAAAAAACATTGACTAGACTGTTTATCACTGAGAATACCATTGCGATTGTAAAACAAGAATTGAAAAAGATGATAGACGTAATTGTACTCAAGAAAAAATAATTCCCTAGACAACTGTCTCACAACAGCTTCATGATGGATTCTACAAGACAGGAGTTATATTGTGGTTGTTGAATGATCTCGAACTCAATAACGTTCAACACCTCATTTTCATCTCCAATTACTGTGATGCCTTATTGAAGAAATACCTCAAGGCTGGCGAAGTTAACCAAAAGCTCCTGAATCCTTTCAGATTATCACTTGAGATCTCCCTGACTTTTGAGGAAAGGCTGTCTGGACTCTCTCCTGAGGGTCTTAAGGTTCTTTCACTGAGAAAAATCCTCTCAGGATTATTTGCTGATCTTAGGGTGGCTTTTCCCAAATTCACTGTCAAATTTGTCAATGATATTCTCTTCGCAATTGAGGCTGTTTTCCATAGGATCCCCAGCCCTAGGGACAAAGTTAAGATTGTGGATATCTTATTCAGCTTCTATGCTGAATTCAAGAGTGTGACTCACAATGTTGTCCAATTGATCCACGAACATAAAAGCATAACTAATACAGATTCTGTCAAGCCACAAAGCATTGATAAAATTGATGACCCAGCAGTAACAAATGCTGTCTATGCGAAGATTTCCCGCATCATTTTAGATTTCATTCTAAAGTTATTGGAAACTGATCACTTTGACTCTGAACTTGAAACAGCCGACTACAGTCAAAATCTAAGCTATAACTTTGTAGTGAATGTATTCAATTCAGTCTCAAACACAATAACCTCTGGTTCCCAAGATCAACCTAGACTGACTGTTATCTCCAATGAAGAAAAGAACATGCATAAGGTTAAGGGGATTAAGAAGTATCAGATCTATGGCCTCAAACTACTCTACAAGCTTGCCAAGAGATATAAAAACACGAAGTTGATCTTCAATCTTATCAGTTCTAAGTTTTCCTTGAAGAACAGCCTGAATAACCTCAGACAAATCGTAAATGCTGAAGAGAAGAAGACCGAAATAGTAAGATCATAATATCTCATAATGATTGTTAGGCTTCTATTAAGTTGTACCTTCAGACAAGTATGGGAATGTCAAATTCAAAGCTTTTCCAAAGAGCTGTTAATGACTTGGTCACATTTTATTCTGAAATAATCCTGGATGACAAAAAATTCAAAGACCAAGAGGAATTTATCTACAATCTCTTGAATAAGCTCATCAAGAAGTCAAATAATGAAGAACTCTTACTCAGCTTATATAACCAGTTAACAGGTTTCTTGACCAAGGTACACTAAATCTGTATTAGCTCTAATTTCTAGCTTGCCAAGGATGTTATTAGCCAAATCCTTCCCGAAAAGATGCTTGATTTCTTTGTGAAGAATTTAGTCTATGTCAAGGATATCTTAATCAAGCTGCTTGCCAATGAGAATTCGTCACTTCACAGAGACACTAAATTCATTGAGAGACTGATTGAGGTCTGGATGTTCATTATACTAAACAGAGACTATATTTTCAAGAACAGCCTACCATTATTGAAAGAGCTTGCTCATGCTACTCCTCGACTGATTCAGTATTCGGCAACAAGCTACTCTAATACCTTCTTGATTCATCCATTCTTGAAGACTCAGAAGATAATTGACAAGTTTAAGAGACATTTCAAGCACATTATCAGAGATGATATGAAGATGATCGAATTGAGACCGTAAATTAGAGAAATAATCAAGCTAATCTTATATAGAAAAGTGAGAAATCTCACATTAGGAGAAATGGTCTTTATAATAGCCTTAGATTTCATTCTTGATGCTAAGATAGAAGTTATACCGACTAATCCAGACTGTATCATAGAATATCAGAAGAATATTCCCTTCATTGAGATGATCCAATGCTATATTAGAGACAATTATATTACTGAGAGAGAAAACTTGAAAGAGGTGTTAGAAGAACTTGTGAATAGGAAATGCAAAATCTATATTAGCAAACTTTTGCAAGTCCAAAATGAAGTTTTACAAACCAAATTAGCAGAAAGAGACTTTGTTATGCTCCTTCAAAGCTCATGCAGCATCAATCCAATTTACATGAAATCCTCTCAAATCTTTTTGAAGGAATATATTAAGGAGTTCTCCCGCTTGATCTTCCAAAAGCTAGTCATCTCTAGTCTCTGTGAGGTCTTAGGTATGCTGCTTTCAATTTATCTCTTATTCATTTAGAATTCTTGGCCAAGAAGATACAATATCAATTTGATTCTGTCTCTTCAAGACTCAAGATTAGCCATTATAACTTGAAGATAGGCTTGCCAACAAACTTGGTAATTTATTGCCTGAAATATGAAAATAACATTTCAATAGAAAAATATCCATGACATTTATCTTTTCATGCTGGCATGCGCGCATTCCCTATGCCTTAGAGGATTCATTATTGACGGATCAACTCTTCTCAAGAGAACCGATGAAGTCTTTTCAACACCTCACTTTAAGGATATGAGACACGGAGTCCAAATATTCAAATACTTGCTCTGGACCCTAAACAACCATATTACTTTAAGAGCAGATGCAGCAAACAGATGCGCTGCATACTGGTATTATGACAAGCCATATCTTCAAAAGAAGATTGAAACATTCCAAAACAGTAATTGTTTATCATACGCCTGAATAATCTCTTAGAGCATCTTGAAGAAGGGCTCAAAATTATTAGTTCTATCCCTCCTAACACTTCAGCAGAGTAATAAATAAGAGACTTTTTGTTAATGCTAGGCTAAATGTTGATAGCAAGCTAATCATCAGCTATTTGAATACTATCCTTAAAGACTTTAAATGCTATGAAGAAGATCATTCTGAATGTACCATTAGGCTTTATCTAGTTTATTTCGTAGTGATTGGAATCAAGAAGAAGGGATTCAACATTACAAAGATTTTCGAGGAAATCACTTCTAACCTGATCAATCTTTATGTCCTTACAATCATCCAAAAAGACAGGAACTACAAGCATCATTACACTGAATTGGTAAGAAACTTACTCACCCATCTGAACCCTCTTAGATAAAAGATAAGTTCATTGCCAAAATGATGGACCCTGAAGTTACTTCAGCTTTGCTTTCAGGAGAAAAATCCACCAAGATGTATGAGATCGTGAAGGCCAGACTCTCTTCAGCTTCTTCTAAGGTCATAACAAATTTACAGCTGATAATGCACTATGTGAGAATCAATCCTAACGAAACTGCTCAGATCCTAACAAGACTATTTGATCTTGCCCTGACCTATCCTGTGAAAAAGGTCTGCAAGTATATTATAAAGCATGTCACAAGGAATATTATCATCTCTATCCCAAGTGAGCAAGTCCAGAATGTGTTCTTTGTGATCAAGTCTGCTCTTCAGAAGTCCATTTATAAGTTCAATACTTATATCAGCATATTCCTTATCACCAAGCAAGAGGCAACCCAAAGTTTGATGGATATCAACAGCGAGATCTTCCAAAGAATCAAATACAAGGAAATAAATGATAATACTGATGCCAGTCTCTATCTCAAGCACAAAATGGCCAGGCATTTTACCACCTTCAGCGATAAGGAGATCTTCAATATCAAGCCAATTCTTAACTTTGTTACCATCAGACACTTCAAAGAGATCTTCAGTTCTATTCATAAAGACTTCATGAACTTCATCACTCGTAATATCTCCACCTTACTCGCCACGCACATTAACCCTATCGATATTATGATGCTTCTGAGTGAAAACAATGGAATAATCAAGAACTACATGGAAGAGCTAAATAATGACAATATCTTTACGATTATCATCGCTCATCTCGACATAATAACCGTCCTCAAAGCTCAAAACTTTAATCCCATAGAAAAGCTTTGCCTGCAGAAGTTTTATTACAATACTCTGAAGTTTGCATTATCTTTCTTCTCTAAGAACACCAAATTTTACATTGATGGCTCCTACGAATCCAAGAGCTGCCTTAAACAGATTGAGAAGAAAATGGAACTCGGTATGAAAGCCTGCAGGTACTTAAGAGCAGAGACTTTCATGGAAACAATGACGGCAACAGAGATTAAGAATCCCTTCAGACTTCCAAAGATTACTTTCGCTATTCAAGCTAGTAAAGAAGGACCAAAGCTCTTATATACTTTCCATGAGAGAAGATCTAAGTGGTTCTACTCTAGAATCGTGACCAATGAGATTGGACTTGCTCTGAACATGGCAGAGCCAAAGAATATTTCTGTGATCTATGATCCTTCACTAGAGAAGAAGATATTATATCAAAATCCAGTGAATTTCAATAGATATCAGAACTTGAGAAAGCTTCTGTTGAACTTGATCGCATTCGAAGTTGACACAATCAAGGCCTTTTATAAGACAGAGTACGTTGGTAATATCAGATATGATTTCACTCTTGAAGAGAAATCCTTTAGCGAAAATGAGATTAAGCCATTGATCTTCTCTGCGTTTGATATCAACATTACACTTGTTATCTACATACTGAGAAGAATGAACTTTGCTCTTCCAATTAATTTGGTCAATTCTGCCTTCAATGTTGTTAAGGAGCTTATCAACAGGTATTTCCTGTTTGGATTCCAGTATCAGATCATGTTCGATTATTTCGTGGAGAAGAATCTTGATAACCCAAGAAACTTGAGAAATATCTTCTATTGGGATACTCCAAGCTTCCCTCTTTTGATGAAGTATGTCACTATTGAATACCAGAACTACAAGCTCTTGCAAATTTACTTCACCAAGACAATGAAGAGATTGGATAGTGAACAGCTCACATATTACCTTCCTCAGATTTATCAAATTCTCAACACTACTTCCAATTACATTGTTGTACAGACCCTCAAAGACTATAGCAAGAAATCCTTCTTGTTCAATCACCAACTCATTTGGAAAGCAAAGGTTGAAACAAAGAGAGAAAAAGGAGAAAATACTAACACTCCTCTTCCTGTTCTATCTAGAATTTTATTGAGACAGCTTATCAAGGGAATGACTACAAAGGAAAAGCAAATCTTCAAGAAGGTTGACGACTTCTTCGAGGCTATTACTGCTATATCAGGAGTATTGAAGCCTAAGATGCCCAAACCTCAAAAAAAAGAAATTATCAAAGAAAAGCTTTCTTCTATCCCCACAAATGACTACCTTTACATTCCCTGTAACCCTCACTATAGAATTGTCAAAATTAAGCTGGACTCAGGAACTCCTATGCAGAGTGCTGCCAAATGTCCGATTCTAATTTCATTCTATTGCCAGAAGTTTGAAGGTCCTGATAAATACTACCAGAAATTATTGCAGAAGGAAGAAGAAAAGAAGGCCATTTTAGAACCTGACTTAGATGATGAAGATATTCCCCATGAAGACGAAGCTGTCATTAATGACTTAAAAGAATCTAGCAATATCAAATTCTTCCCTAAAGACAGATTCTTCCCAATGGAAAGCGAGAGATTCTCAGCCACAGCTCATCCCAGAGAAATAGATAATTTACAATTGTACAGCGAAAAGAACTTACAGTAAGAATGTAATTAATTTTGTTTATACTTTAGCAAAATTGATGAACAAGATGGACAACTTGAGGACGAAGAGAAGGAATCTCCTCAGGGTACAGACCACAAGAAATATGAATTCGGGGCCAGATTTGACTCTGGACTATTTGGAAGTGCAAAAGATGAAAAGAAGAGCAATCCACTTGACTTGGACAGGACTCCTATGAATGAGATTCAGAGCGCATCCAGAGACGACAGATTTAAACACACTAAATTCTCAAGTCTCCATTTGACTGCTTTCGATTCCAACAAGCAGGATTCAATGTTCCAAGACGGAGAGAAGAATGGAAAGTTGGAACAAGAGGAAGACAACAACAAGTTAGAGGTGGTCTCTTGTATCTTCAAAGTCTTCGATGATATCAGACAGGATAACCTAGCCCTTCAAATTATCAAATTATTCAAGCATATTTTCCAAAGCGTAGGTTTGGATTTATATCTCTATCCCTACACAACCATCTCCAATCGTACTGGAAGCGTACAGATGTTAATAATTTATGGCTAATTTTATTAGAGCTTGGATATTGGAGGAATTATCGAAGTTGTTCCTAACTCAATTTCAAGAGATCAAATGGGAAAGACCAATGACTACAATTTGTTTGAGTATTTCAAGGCAAGATTCGGAAATGAGTAACTTTAAACAAAAAATTGTGTAATGCTTAGAACATCTCCTGAATTCCAGCTAGCTAGAGATAACTTCATTAAGAGTATGGCTGCTTATTCAATTGTCAGTTATGTTCTTCAAATCAAGGACAGACACAACGGAAACATCCTGATCGATCAATATGGACATTTGATTCATATCGATTTTGGTTTCATCTTTGATATTTCTCCTGCTCACAACATGAAATTCGAAAGTGCTAACTTCAAGCTTACTAAGTAATAATACACTGATTCTTAGAATAATAAATAGGGAAATGATTGATATCATGGGAGGAAATTACAATGCCGAGCCATTCTGCTACTATGTAGATCAGACCATCAAGGCTTTCCTTGCAGTTAGAAGATATGAAGAACACATATTCAATATGATCAAATTGATGACTTACTCTGGATTGAAGTGCTTCAGACCTATGTCGTTACAGGTATTGAAAATTTAAATTGAATCCTACGTTATAGAACCTGAAAGAGAGATTCATGCCAAAGGTCAATGACTTGCAGGCTGCTAACATGATGAAGAAGATCATCAATGATGCTTATAACAAGCTCACCACCAATCTTTATGATGACATTCAGCTTCTTCAGAACAAGATTCATAGATAACGTTAACCTCTATATTATCTAGTGCAATAAGGGATTATCTTGATTTTTATTAAGGAAAAACAACTAAAACTTCTATCTTATGAGAAATGAACAGATAAATATATCGAGTAGAGATATTCTTGTCTGTAAGATTAGGTTACAGATGTCCTGATATATCAAACAGCTAAATTAAATATACAAAAGTTTAAATAATAACAACTCATGAGAAAAGTTGACAGAGAAGACTCAATTAATTCAAGCCAGAAAAATATCAAAAAGACCGGCCCTCTTTCAGGCTGCATTCCGGACGTCCACCCTCAACAAAAGTTATACGAATTTGATGAGTTAACGCTCGACAGTTGTTTTGATTCAGGAAACATGGGATATGCATCCAAATATGAAGATTATCATGTACCATTTTATCAAAAATTTATGTAATTTAATAGTATCACATATGGATATCTCCTGATTGTTGTGGAGCGCCTTGCGAAACTGGGTTTAGATCATGGTTTCATTTTAGAGTAACCAATGTCAAGAAATGGGGAAGTTATACTTTCACAATAAAGAATATGAATTTCCAGGTAAGCCCTCAAATTATAATTCTTAAATGTTCAGGCGAAATTGTTTAATGAGGGAATGCTGCCTGTTTATCGAGCTGTGCCTTCTACCCCTTATTGGAAAAAAGTTTCGAATCAAACAATCCCTATAATTAGTAAGAAAATCCTTCTAGAATTTCATCCATCAGCATCTGACAAGGGAATAGAAATATCATTCAAACATACACTGAATGTCAATGATGCTGAAACATATTTCGCATTCTCATTTCCCTGGAGTTACTCTGAAGATCAAGTAGAATATCTAGAAATTACTTTTTACTAGCAAGGAACTGATCTCTCAATATGAAAAAACTTTCGCCAACGACAAGGAAATCTACTTCAACAGAGAATTGGCAATTTTGTCCAAAGAGAACAGGAGAATTGAATTATTGACAATAACTTCTCACTTAGGAAAACTCCAAGCTAGAGAGGAGTCTATTCCAAATTTATTCCCAGATATAACAGAAACTTCGAGACCTCATAAGTAATGATTCGATCCCTTAGATAATGATAAAGGTTTGAGAATAAGAAATATGTCTTTATATCCTGCCGTGTTCATCCCGGAGAAACTCCAGCTTCCTATGTTCTCAAAGGATTACTCAGATTTGCCTTAAACAAAACCGATGTAAGAGCCCAGGCACTGAGAGATAACTTTGTTCTTGTAATTATACCGATGCTAAACCCAGATGGCGTCTATAGAGGCCATTGGAGAGCTGATACTCAAGGATTGAATTTAAACAGACATTATCTCAATCCTACAGCGACAGACCATCCTAGTATTTATGCTGCAAAACAAATCATGCTTGAATTGAATAAAACTGGAAGATTGTTCCTCTATTGTGATTTACATGCTCATGCAACGAAAAAGGGATGCTTTGTGTTTGGGAATAGTTTAGATTACCGTGGACAGTTGCTGTCCAGGATCTTTCCCAAGCTCCTGTCACTAAATTGTGACTATTTTGAATATGAGACATCCTGCTTTTCTGAGAGGAATCTCCTGTCAAAAGAAGTCGGAGATGGAAAGGATAAAGATGGCGCAGGTAGAGTGGCAATCTACAAGGCAACAGGACTGATTAACTGCTACACACTAGAGTGTAATTACCATTCAGGAACATATAGAAATATCGTTCCTGATATCACAAGATTGAGTCAGAATAAAAAGAGTGATGAAGAGAGTAAACTATTTTGAAGAATACTCATAATTAGCCAAAATTACTGATATTGAGACGCTGAGCATGATGACAAGCGAGAAATATCCATGTTCATACGCATATGAGATGAGTGGATTTGAAGAGATAGGAGAAGTAACATTACTTTTTCCAGAGATAATTTTTATAGGCAATTTGTCTCTCGTTGCTCGATATGACAGAAACCAACCCATATTCAAGGCTAAGACTGACAAAATACAAAAACTTGCATGTAAATTACCGATTAGAATTTTACTAATTCTATAGAATCTGAAATTTAACTTAGCGATAAATCTATTGAAGGAAGTGCCTTTTAGATTTGATCCCTTCATTCGAAGGTTAACCAGAAATCTTCAGTCTAATTTTGAATGTCTTAAACAATATATCGAAACAGGAAACCAGGTAACATTCCTATTTTACTCACTAATCCTTCCAGTCGTCCATTGTTGAAGAGAAAAAAGATCCTTATGAGAAAAAAACTACCTTCATTCAAAGCAAAATAAAAGCTACGAAGTCTGTTACTCAAGTAAAAACGTAAAATGAGTAAAATAGTTTAATCTAATTTTCTTAGAGTAAATATCGAATTTCCACCTACTAAGACTACTCCTACTAAGGTTGATAAAATTAGCTCATTGACAGCTCAGTATACTAAAGCCTCTCCAAAATGAGTTCAATTTTCTATTATTCTATTGTTTTTCTTAAATTCTTTTCTGTAAATAATTTGGTTCTAATATTAGTGCATTATAAGAGGAAAGACTTATTAATTTAATCAGTTAAATAAATCAGTATTTCTAAACAAAGGACTCACTTTTGAAGATGAATATCAAGTATCTTGTTAATTATGTCAGGACCATGAAGTGTTACTTCTACTTCTTGATTTTGCAGATGCTTGTTGTGGCATCCTTGCTGATATATGTAAAATACTTTGAATAAAAAAAGCTGAATTTGTAGGTTTTTGTCGATTATGGGAATAAGTATAATCAAATTTCTCTCAATAACTCATCATTATAGTCATCAAGATGCCTTCATCTTCCTAGTGGAGTGCGTCTTGACAACAATCGTTACAGGAGAAATATTGCTCAGAATGGCATCAAATAAAAAAGTATCTTGACATTTTGCTCCAAATAACTCACAGACTTTCTTCAAAAATATCTGGAACATTCTCGATGTCATAGGAATCTGTGTCATCATCGCATTGTTCTTCATCCTTGTCTGCTTTGAATCGGGAGAGTAATAATAGTTTCAATCTCATTTATTACCTAGTGGAAAAGCAACCGATGAAGATCAAATGATTCCTGCTTTTCTCCTATCTGCCAGATATATTGCTCAGCTCGTGAGAATATTGATTACCCTCAAACAGTAAAATCCTAAATATAGCCTTTGCTTACTTATAGAAATCACGAAATGAGAAATGTTGCTCATATCGATTTCACCCTTAACGAGCCTGAAAATCCAAATGAGACCAGCGTTGAGGTTAGCGTAAGAGATGTCAGCTTCTAAAAGTCCACATAACATTCTCATTAAATTAAGCTGCACTTTACAAACGGTTTCTTTGGAATGATGCTCTAATTTCATCTTATTTACTTTCAGGCACCCATTTCTTAGGAGCTAGTAGTATAAGTCTCTGCTTATATACCTTTTCTTGTCACGAATTTATAGTATTTTAAATCTTAATTGTATCAATGCTTCTCGAATACAGATAACTGTCATTGGCTTGCATATTTGCTTGGATTACTTGATGACAGAATCCAAATTTTTAAACAACTCCTCAATAATTTTATTTAAACATACAAATGAGATTTTTCATAATTTCTTTCGCCTTGCCTGTGTTAATCCACATCGCTTTGGCGCAGGTAAGATTCATAAACCCTCAGATCCAGTCACCGCTATATCCCAGTAACCAATATACACCCGCCTATAGAGGTCTCCAGGTGATTGAAGAAGAAAAGATAGAAATTAAGCAACATAATGTCAATTTAAATCAGCCACACGTGACTACTGTGAGACTTTATGGAGATTCAACACTGGGATATTATTATGTAAATCTCTTCTTCGGCTCAAACTATCAAAAAGAATCGCTTATTGTTGATACAGGAAGTTCGATTACAGCAATTCCTTGTACAAGTATGATTTCAAGTAACACCACTTACCATTAGAATGTGGAAATAATTGTGGAAAAAACCATTTCAATCGTCCTTTTGATCCTTCAAAGTCTACGACAGCTAGCGTGTTTGGCGAAGATGAATCTTTTGGAGATTACAGATGTCGTTACGGTGGTGAGCAATGCACCTGGAGTATAGTAAGAAATAGACTATAAGTAAGAATGACCTTATAGGCCTACACAGAGGGAAGTAGTTATAGAGGAACATATATGAAAGATTACATTACCTATGGAAATGAACTTGAAGACTACGAAACAAAGAAATCAGAGCTTGCAAACTATACTGAGATTGCAGAACAAAGAAAAGTCAAGGCTGTCTTTGGTTGCATTGAAAGGTAGAATATAAGGATTTGCATAATTTTTTAAGAGAGACAAAATATTTCTATGAGCAGCAGGCTGATGGAATATTAGGTTTGGGAATAAACACTAAATGTACACAATGAGCTTTTAGGTTTAATTGAATAGGGGATGGACATCCACCTAACTTTATTCAATCCTATCAGATAAATAACCAGAGTGTCCCTGATATTTTCTCCCTTTGCTATTCCCTACATGGAGGATATATGTCTATAGGAGGCTATAATTATGCTCATCATTTACCAAACGACACAGTCAAATATGTTCCCTATCATGCCGAATATAATCAATATCGAGTTCATCTCCATAGAATTCAAGTATTTTTTGAAAAAGAGGACATTAATGAGTTAGTTCAAAGGAAAAGATCTAAACTTAGGAGAAGAGTTCTTAAATAAAGGTCAGGGTGCTTTCTTTGACTCCGGAACCACTCTTACATATTTAAATCCTGAAGTCTATGCGTAATGAGAATAATCCTTTCGATAATTTGAAGTGTTGTAACCAAAGCCATAGATTCCTATTGTCGCGAGAGTATTGACAATTGCGGCAGGAATCAAAAGAAGGGAACTTGTTGGGTTTATGATCGCACAGCTTTTTCATCACTTCAAGAATTTTTCGATAGTTTCCCCAGCTTTACATTCTATTTCGGAGATGACGAGAAAATAGAAAACCACGTGCCCTATGAACTAAGAGGAGAAGATTATCTATTTCAGGAGCAAGCTGGTTCTAACGAATGGTGCATGGGAATAATGAAATATGGGTAAAATTTTGCTTACTCAAATTGTAATTTCTTAGTGATAGAACAATTTTAGGAGGAACATTCATGAGAAATCATGATATCTTGTTCGATAGAGAGCACAATAGAATTGGATGGGTGAGAGCTAATTGTGGTGCAGTTGCTAAGGAGACCTTCCCACATTACAGGGATGAACCTGGTAATATTACTATTCCTGACAAAACTGATTTTAATAAAACTAATACTTCTATCATTACTAATAAAACAATAGAAACACCTATTAGTAATGATACTCCAGCTAAAGAATTTACTCCGCTAGACATCCTGAAGAATATCGGTGTAATCTTCATTCTTATTATCTCTGCCATGCTAATATACAGATATCTCCGCAGAAAGAGAGAGGACTATCAAGAGTACATATTCCCTTAATAATACTGATTCATATTAGGGTATCTGATATCGAGGCTAGGCCAAGATCCCCATCCATTGAAACCTTGGATGCTCCTGCGTTCAAGCCCCTTCCTGAGGAACAACATACTCACGAACTGCAGGAATATCATACTGAGTCAGAAAATCCTCTGGAATAATGAGATAATTTGTTGTATCAATATTTAATTGTATAATCTTTGTTACATTTTACTTCACCATATCATTGTGGCAAATAATGAAAATAATTTACAAGAAACATATACTGACAAAGTAGAAACTAATCCAATTTTAATGGGACTAAGATCCGAGCAGCCAAAGCACGAGGCGAGAAAAGATTGCCAAAGATATTATCGCCCTGGCTAAGTTTTTTTATTTGAAATTTCGTTTTGTTCATCTGACTACATCTAGCAGAGAGACAGGCCATCGAGTCTAAGTCGACTTTTATTATCTTCTTTCCTCGTGGAGTATGAAAAGTATTTCTTTCATATATTGATTAGTTTTAAAATACTTACTGGAAGGTCATAGACATTTGCTGTGGAGAAGTACTCTCCTTTCTGAAATTGGAGCTTTTTATTGTCACAGCTGATAGCTTTTTCTCCATTTTAAAAATATTCGATCGGGAGTTATCATTTCTATTTTAAAGTCTCAAAATCATCTGAATTACCCTATTGAACTAGAAACATCCAATTTATGCCTCTTAGAAAGGGAGCCACTTGGACTTAGTTTGACCTCATTATCAACTATAGTTTGCAATTGTTTAAACTTTCATCTTAACAAGAAACGACTATTTTACCTTTTGAGACTGATATATTTTCGGAGAGAGGTTATTGCTCTGCCTTGATGGAGGGTTACCCAACTCCATTCTAATATACTTAATCAACTTTCAAAATGAGATACGATTTTAATGCCACAGATGGGTCAGTGTCTGAGCTCTTTCTGCTATGGTCAAAGACATTTGGGGTGAAGTGTGAAACAGATTGTGAACCCACCCGATCTCTTATAAATACACGTGTACTTGATGGGGAAGCGAACTCAAACTTATACGGGTTTGAAAGAACTTTAGTAGATGCGGTTCTGGTAGGTAATTGCTGACTTTTAGGCTTATCAAAGATACTCTTAATATTATATGAGCCTAACTTTAGTTGGAGTAATGCTTTGTGTACCTGGGCCAATTTTGGGATTAGTCTTTGTTGCGAAAGGTCCTAATTTTGGAGAATATGGGATGCTATTAAATATAATGTTGCTGTAGATAATGAATTACGTGTAGGCGATCCTTGTAGTGGGAAGTTTGACATTATAATCAGTTGGAGATGGTGTATTAGCGGATGGAAAGACGTCCTTTCTTTTGGAAATCGAGAATCTAACATTTAGAAGCGGATTTTCGTACTTACTTCATTTGGGGAAATAAAAAATAAAATTGATAAATATATTCCTACAGGACTTATCTTATCAGAAGTAAGAATCTATTCTCGATTACCTAATATATTGTAGATTCTATAATTGGTAATATACTTGGGAAATGGCAACGCAAATGAATCTAACAGACTTTCAAGATGAAAACTTTAATTCATCTGAATTTGTGAATAACTTAATTGACAAAGCTCTCTCTGATATCAGCTTTGTTTCTCTTGAAAAATGTGATTTAAGCCACCTAAACAAGACAATCGAGATTGCCCTTAGAAATTTAGAATCTCTCAAGGATGAGATTTCAGTAGAAATGGAAACTTTAAATCTTGAAAAAGAATTAAACCATGTTTCAATAGAAAAGGATCAAGATAAACTCCTCAAAGAAATGGAGGCCATTAGGAAAGAATTTAATTCCCTTGAACAGAAGCTAATCAGGTTTTCAGACAAGTCAATAACATTGGGAAGTCATCTCGGAGCTCTTGACAAAGAGAAAGAAGATGCAATCTTGACATCTGAATTAATAGAATATTTCATGGCCTTCAACAACACAAAATTAGATGATCTGCCTGAGGTTTTCAAGGACAGTACACAATATCTTACAGCTGCCAAATACATTTATTATCTAAGTGAGGTCGCCAAGAACCTAACTACAAGTGAATTCAATATAGCAACTCAGAATATAACTAATAAGTACTACCAGATCAAGAGCAGAATTAGTATGGAATTTAATGATGCTTATTTCAAAAAAGATAAAGAAAGAATTGAACAGTTGATGCCACATTTGAATAATTTCGGGTTGATGTCAGAGATTGCTTTCGAGCACATCAAGACCCAGCTAAGGGCTGTTAGCTCGGATTTTATTTTCGAGAATAAGACTTTTGAGGAAAATAAAAAGAGTTTAGAAAATTGTTATAGAAATTTACTCAGAATTCTTAGTAATGAGTTCACTACTGAGGAAAACTTCTTCATGGAGATTTTCTCATCCAGGAATGTAGAAATCATCAAGATGTTCATTTCCTATTGCTTCGAAAATTACATCGGAAAATCCTTAAACAAAACCCTCACAGATGTAGCCAAAAACGAAGAGAGCTATCTTAAATACTATGAGCTGTTCTATGTTAAAACTGAAGAATTGATTCAAGAAATATATAAAATGAACTCTCCCTATTCTTCAGAATTGAACGAAGTTGCAAGGGCTTATTTCCACAGTATCTTTGATGATTACCAAGCGAATTATTTCAACCATGAAAAGTCATATTTAGTTGGATTGCTTGAGAATTACCTTGGAAGGATTACCAAGATAATGTCTAATCAAAAGGACAAAGATGTGAGCACAATGAGTTATATTGGCAAAGGCTTCAGTTTTGCTGAGACCGTGGTAGAAAAGGCAAAATTATCCAAGGAGGAAGCTCAACAGAGAGTCAAACAGCTTCAAGATGTTCTCATGAATGATGCTACAGAATTGCTATTTATCGCCTTTGAACAAAGTGCCCAAAGATGTCACAGGATTTCCAAAATTGATGAGAAGAACCTGAATACAATAGAACTTGTAGAGAAATTCTTGGAATATTTTGCTTACAAAGGATTGTATCTCCTAATTGAATTCACATCACAGCTAGTCCCAGATTTAAATAGGAAGACAGCTCTTAATGAAAACTACTTTGAGATCATATTTAACCTTAATTCTATTGTCCAAAGAGTCGAAATTTCGCTGTATAAGACAACTCAGAATATTATCAAGGTCAAACAATACGAAAAGCTCATTGAGAAGAAAGAGAAGATTATGCATGATTTAGAACAGAGAATAGAAGCATCAATCAAGAAAGCTATAACATCTTTGGAATTGCACGCTCACAAACAATTAGTCAATCATGAAGGACAAAACGAGTATGTGATCAAGGATAAAAAGAAGACTCCTGAGAATCCTTCTAATTCTTGCCGAGACTTACTCAAATTTTTGAGACCTTATGTCAATGAAATTCAGAAGGCATATTCTGAGAATAATAAAAAGAGAATTTTGAATATGCTTGGAATAAAGATTCTACGTGTGATAATGGACTTTTACTCCGAAATTAAGTTAAATCAGAAAGGTCTTATGCAGCTTTCGATTGATGAGAGTGAGTACACAATGTTCTTTGAAGAGTTTGAAGAAGAAACTGTGAAGGAGATGCTAGAAGTTTTCAAGTGCTTAATAAACATATATAAAATTCATGCAGATGACTTGAATTCTTACATAGAAAATGAAGAGAAGTTACAATTGGCTGCTCCGGATTTAATTGAAAAATATGTTAATAATCGCCCTCAGAAGTAATTGAAATTTAATAGAATAGGGTTATCTTGAGTAAATTCATAACTTATTCCATGTTTTATACTCGACTCTTATCGTAAGTTCTCTTGAGCTACCATAATGACTTTTTGTTTATAATTTTTGCAAACGTTATAACAAAGATTATTAAAACTTATTGAAGATGGATCAGCTCCCAGAACCGACTAAGAATCCAGATACTATGGAGACAGATCAATTATTTTACAGTCTAAATTGCGCTGTAATTATACCATGCGACTTCGCATAAAATTTTAGATTATAGAAGATGATCCTGAAAAAAGATTCCAATACATTGTTGAGGGTTGTAGATTACTGGGAAGAATAATGCCATATACTAGAAAGATGGTTAATTTGTTTCAACAGAGAGATTTGTTTTTCCTCTTGATTGTGTTAGAGAGCTTTAACAAAAGGCCAGTTTTAAATAATGATATCCATGATTTAAGTCTTTAGATCCAAATTTACATGAGCGTGTTCCTAGACAAGATCCAGCACTATAAAGGATTTATTCCCCTGTTTATTGAGTCATTTATGGAGCTTGCTAAGGCTCCCGAACCAGAGTATAGAACCCTAAAGAAAAAGGCAAGTACTCTCAGTAATGGGGCAATGTCTCGAGTGAATCTTACAAGCCGAGAGATTAGCAAAGAAATTATCAAATTTATGATACATATCAAGTTACTGGGACTTGATTACCTCGAGAAATTTATTACAGGAAGATTGGAGGTAATCTCTGAAGTATTTTCTAAATGAATAGATGATATACAAACATGACCAGAGAATAGATTTATTGAAAATAATTGAAGCATTCATTCTGAACACAGAAAATGAACAAATTGCCAAAAGGGCCTGTGAGGTTTTAGAAAAAATTTTGGCAGATAAAGAGTATGGAGAATTATTGATTTCAGATCCTAAACGAGCCAGTGACAGTAAATGCTCACATTTATTGGAATAAGTTATAGCAATTATGGTGGCCAATACAGGTCTTGAAAATATTAAGAAAGCAATTCAAACCGACCAGGAATTATATAGTTGGAGAAGTCCTAATAGAAGAAGGAGGAGGAGAGGTAGAAACTCTGTTGGTGGTGGGGGTTCTTCCCCAGGCCGATCTGATCACACATCGGATTACAGTCCAAGTATTGCTGCACATGAATCAGAAAATTTGGAAACACTCAATTCTGAAGAGGATATGCCTGATTACCTTGCAGATAAAAAGAATATGGAGGAAATCAAAGATATTCAAGATCCTCTTGAAGAGTGGCTTTACAAAAGTAAATTGAATATATTGTTTTGTCATCTTCTAGATGAAACTCCTTTAATTGGAGAAAATGAAGCTGCCCAGCAGTTTTTCAAGGTCAAAGACAATTACGAGTTATTCTTTACTTTCTTGCTTGAACCAACTATGATTGAATGCACTGGAAGCGTAAAACTTAATAAGTTTCCGTTTATCGTGTAGTTCAGCACTGAGCATAACAATATCGTGGATCTCATCGAGACTAGACAGGATCTCTATTTTCATAATTTCTTCAAAACAATTAACTATGACCACTTAGACAAGCTCCACTTAAAAGAAAACATCAATCAGAAAGCATACCATCCCTATCTCTACCGTGCCTACAAATGCAGA
>Ga0065720_1019288_pt1 | contig 29805 bp, 26 predicted proteins | sample Thericmetagenome_FD_59107 | JGI IMG/M metagenome (GOLD analysis project Ga0065720, IMG submission 59107) | Thermophilic microbial communities from the Joint Bioenergy Institute, California, USA of rice/straw/compost enrichment - eDNA_2 v2... | ecosystem: Engineered > Solid waste > Grass >... | reverse complement strand
ACACACACACACACACACACACACACAGAGAGAGAGAGAGAGAGAGAGAGAGAGAGAGAGAGAGAGCGAGAGCGAGAACCGGACCACACGTGACACGAAGGGTTATGTATCTGCAACGATGGCCAGGGGTCAGCTGTAGCGGCCAATGAGCACAAACACCAGCATAAACGCGACCGGGCAAACGAGGCAGCGAGCTTGGTGATGTTGGAACTTGGGGTGAAAGTCGCGTTGGCTCGGCCGAGTCCTCATCCATCAGCTCGACGGATGCAGACAACAAGCGATCGACGAATCGCGGCCCGCAGAACGCTTTAAGCTGCGTTGCTTGAGCTGCACGGCTGCAACGGCGCGGTGCTCCAATACTCCAGCCTCACCCAGCTGTTCCTGAGCTGACACATTGTCGAGCTTCTGGGGGGACGCGTACGTACCTTGTCCTCCGTAGAATAAACGGTGCAGCCAGGATATGTCGGTGATCGAACTGTGCCAAGTCGTCGTACACTCCGGCAGCGGTATTCAAGCGTCGCAGACACAATATTGACGTCTGCGTCCCGAGTCTGGCCCGGCTTGCAGTAAGTGAAGAAAAAAGAGGAGAATGGGGAGAGAGGTCGCCTGCCAGCGTAATGCTAGCTCGCCTGTTCTTGCGTCGGATTTCTAGGATAAACCTTGCTCCAGGCAGTAGCTAGTGATGTAAGGCGTAACTTTGGCGGTAATTTATACTGAATCCAGGTATCGTAATACGGGTTTAACTTTCAACGCTACTCGCCAATCCTCCCCGATCCCGAGATTCTGCCCTACGCTCGGCGCAGCTCGTACCGGTTCTCAATGCTACCCTCTCTACTTTTCCAACACCTTTCTTTACTGAAAGAGTGATAAGCCAAGCATGCAACTTGCGGTCCTGAGCCACAAAATGTCATCGTTCAGGCAAGCGAGGCGCTCAACAGCCATACGGCATCTTGGCTCCCTGCGAATCCTCGATGGCGCGTTCAGAAATCATCCGTCTTATTTTAACGGCACCTTTCCAACCGGTGCCCAGCGTGCAGTGTGATATATTCATCAAGTTTCTGATACCCTCCGTATCATTTCAAGCTGCACGCTCCAGGTTTCTTTTCCAGAACCCTGTTTGACCTGATATCCCTTTCTGATGTCTTCAAGGGCGAAGTCGAACAACCTCTCTCTCGTTTCGGCCATCTTGACGCCTGCTGCGACAGCAGGAGCATCGGTCATTCCGCTGTCCATCATCTGGCTCATTAGCTTGTGGAAAGTTCGGAAGAGGGATGACAAAGCCCGTATTGGCGCCCGGCCATTCAGGGTGGCCCTCCTATTGTGGATTATGTAGGACACTGTCTACCGTCAAGCAATCTGCGATCACGATGCGCTTCCGGAAACCGGCATGTGCTGACTAAGGCCCAGAGTCTGCCGTTTTTACACCGGCTATGGCGTCTGGGGTTATTTCTACTACAGACAAGAACGGCGTGAAGCCTATTGGGTGCCCCAAAGCTCGCTGGACTACTCATTCCATCGCTACCGATATGGCATACGTTTTGCGCACGATGTGGCCAATGTGCTTATCCTCGCGACCATCCTGGAACTGGCGACAGGCCTTTATCGCGCTGGCTATGGCCATATGGATGATGCAGGCTGCTTGAAGAATCATTCTGGGCCCCGCTATCTCGGATGGACCTGGGGCATTTGGTTTCTCGTCTCAGATATGCTCTGCTTCGGCCTCATCCAGGGCCTGCTCACTCACTGGGAGGAAGTAGACCGTTTACACTTTCAAGGTCACAATGAAAAGACTGATTACTCACGCGAGATCAGACGCCATAACACGATAGCCAAGGAGATCACGAAAATCGCTCTCACATTTTTCTCCATCAAGTACATTATGCAAGCTTTGTTAGCCTTTGGTACTTTTTTGCTTAGCCTGGGCATACCGTCAGAGATGAAAAGATTACGCCCACGGCTTACGAAGGTATTTGCCGAGTTTTCTATCTCATACGTATAAATGCGTCAAGGTTTGAACGCTGACTCTCACCGGATAGATTGCTCGCTTGTACGCCGTTGCAGCAGGGCTCAATTTTCTCCGAATGTCATCATAGCTGGCATCAACACACGCATATTCTTCATCTACCGCCGGTCGGATCGCTTTCTCTCACCTGTATTCAATGCCGAGTTCGACTATGCGGCATACTTCCCCAGTCCAAGCTCCAAGGGTTATGGGCGCTTCAAAGCCGATTTGCTAGCCAACTGGTGTGGCCAATATTTGATCGACTTTTCCTTCGCCCTTGTCATCTTCTTCTTGCTTTTTGATGTGCTTGCCCGCAGCCCTGAGAATAGCGGCCTGTGGTCCCGAGAGTACGTTCCTGTCGAGCACCGGGACGAGGATGAACGCTCAGAAGAAGATGGTGACAATGGTGGGGAAATGGTCATGCGGCCCCTCGTGCCTGAAAAAAGAGAAGAGGAAGTTCACGCATCGAGTTCCCAGAATGAGCCAGCAGTTTCTCCTGAGATTAGGAAATGGATGGACAGTCTTTGGTCACGCTAAAAATCTGAGTGAAGGCCGTATATACATGGTATTCGGCTGTATTCTGAGCGTCAAAGAGATAGTGCCCGGAATTTCATTAACTGTTCTGTGTACTCTTGTTGATGGTAGCTCTAACTCAATCTCCGCTCAAGATGGAAATTTTGTACTTTGACCTTGAAGTGCAGCCCAGATAGATTTTCATTAGACTGGCCGAGGTCGAAGAATGACAAGAAACCCCATGTCTGTCTTCTGGGTAATGTTCACATCCACAATTGCGCCAGCAATTTCGGCGCTCCATTTGGACCTCTGTCGTAGCCCACATCGGCGTATGTCTTCTCTACACGGCCTATAGTTGTCACATGGACACGGCAGTTTAAGGAGAAGAAATATCCTTAACAGTCGATATATAGAACACCCGTGACACAAGAGCTGAGAAGGGCAAAGGCATATCTGATTGGTAGAGCCCGGGAAATATGATGGGGTGGCAAGAATGAGTTAGATAACCTTGCCACGCTGAGGAGAACCCCTCAAGATTGAAGGAGACTGCGGGGTACTCACAAAGGCAAAGGGATTTTATGAGGGGGGCTACTTGGACACGATGAAGGATTTCACTTGGGCTTTCCTCTCCCCAACACAAGGACACTAAGGACCAAGAAAGATTATTACACGTAGTAATTGACTTCGCTGTGCACCCCACATCGTCAGTGGCCATCATGTAACTCATTTGACCCATTGTCGATCCCTGTCTGCACCAGGCCAAGTCACCCGTTACAATAGTACCCGGGGCCATCACTCTTACCAGGAACACATTCCAGAAGGCACCCAGTGGAATCCACGAACGCCAAAGGAACATGCATGCTACCGGTTCCGATATGCCATCCACTTCGTTCACAACGTGAGTGACATTTTGATTAATCATTTGGACGTTAGCAGAGCTTGCAGCCGGCTTTGTGGATGCTCTAAGGGAGACGTCAACATGATCTAGCATCTAAACCGCCCCCAAAACCCCCAGGTTATTGCTGGTCTCTAGGGCTTTGTCATGTTCATCCTTACGCTTGTAACCCTGCATATCTCGCAGAAGATACTTGGCAAGGCGAAACGATTGGATGGGCTATAGGCCCAGACAATTTGAAGTGTGTCTGATGACGAATCCTTCAGTCTCTACTCCTCTTACGGGCTTGACAGATGAGAGAAATACTTGGATGAACAGTACGCGCGTATTACTTATTGCATTGTACACCATTATTGGCGATATTCAGCTTTCTGTCGTTTCCTCCTCAATACTTGTTGTCTATCTCACCAGGAAGAATGCCTGATTGATGAAGATTAGCTCCCTAAAGACTAAATTGGAGCACTGACACCTGCTTTTTCACGGTGTTCATGGACACTGCTCGCAGCCGATATAGCAAACGTCATCCGGCGAATTTCTCTTGCTGCTATCAGGGAACAAGTATTTAACAGCCATGGATGTCTCCCGTTTACCTCTGCGGGTTTGAGTACTCCGATGACTTCCTAGACACGGAATCCTCCGGACACAAAACAGTTCGCAGAGGATTTGCTGGCAAATTGATTCGCGTAGCACTCGATCAACTTTATCTGTGGATTGTGCATATGGACTTTTCCGTTTTGGTTCTCAAGCCCCCCAACACCATGGCTCATGGTCAGAGCGATATATTGCTTGAGACAACTCTTTTTAAGAGACAGGGGGTTGGAGAAAAGCGTTACATCGAGAGTGGAGATGCACCCAACCCAACACTTGCAGGAAATTTTCATGAATTTGTATGCCTGATAGACTACCTTATCAGCCCTACAAGGCTTTGTGGCTCATTCCGGTCATGCAGGCTGCTTCCTTTTTGATTCACGTGGTCTCCCATTGTTAAAGTCCACTTATCTTTCATGTTTCATTGAGTGTCTGGGGACACAGCCACGCCACACAGAGTCGAATATGCTACGCCACGCTACTCCTGAAGGAATGGTGACACATACATAGAGCTTGCAGTTCCAGTCGGGAGAATATTTGCTCCACTCTTGCATTGAATGACACAGCCAGTGCCAGCGTTTGCTGCTGTAGACTACTACATAATCCTATCAAACATATATCGCAGTAAATATCTCTCACAAGATACGTTTTGTTCATCTACTTGTGTGCAGCCGGTCTGATGTCTTCTGGGGGTAAACCCGAGTTCGAATGTCCAATCTTTTAAACTTCGAACAATAGTGCAAAATTCTAACGAAGGCATTCCGACGATTCAAACACTAACACTTTATTTTCATCAAATAAACTCCATCGGGACAACGTTCTAAAATTTTACAGAATGCTTTCCGCAGATGCTGAAAAGATCCAGCCAATATCCCAGAGTGTTATCACACCTGCTATTGCTGCCGGGGTATCGCTCATCCCCTTGATCGGCATATGGGTGTTAGGATTCCGTCGTCAACTCCATAAAAGCGCTTTTCCTGTTACCGCACTCCTCTTCAAGGTCACACTACCAGCTTGGATTTTGTAAGCTGGCCCAAACAAATGTCAAAGTCATCAGATATTTCATTGGCTTCTACTAATCAGCAGCCGTTGTGGTAGTGTCACCATACTTTACACAGCCTATGGAGTTACAGCTTACCTCTATCACCATGACTGGAGCTGCGAATGTAATCCGGACACCTTCTGGCTGACCTACGCCTATCACCCTTTCCGTTTTGCTATCAAATTCCCTCACCAACTTGCTGACGTCGCAATTCTTGCGACTTTGCTGGAGCTCGGGAGCATCCTATCTACAGCCCTGAGCAAGGAGCAGAGTCAACCACTCACTCTTCAGGGCTATACACTACCTCGATTATTTACGGTGCTGGGGAGTACAGTTTTTACTGTGCTATCCATTTCAATTCTTGGTACTTCGGAGGCCATGGTATCAAGTCGATACAGGCTCTACCATTCAATCTCTTCGTCTCCCGAGAACTACCATAGGGAACAGCTCCGGAGTGAGCAACTCTCGACAGCCACATTGAGCTTGATCAGCTTAGCATCCATCGTGATGTGTATATACAGTTTGGGAGTTCTGGTATTTTCTGCTATAACTTATGCTAGAGGAAAACACCAAATGACAATAACAAAGGTAAGCCTCATGTCTGCTTCCTCAAGATTTTTTTCACGTCTGAGATGGGGGAAAAAAAAACTGATTTATTCGTGGATTTAAGACATACAAGCTTTACCTCTTTGCAAATATTCTCAACTTTATCCGGCACCTTTCCCAAGCAGTGATCACATCAAACGCGTATCTCAGTCCGGGAGAAAAGCTCATCTGGGAACTTGAATGGGACTATTATGAAATATGGTCTGCTTACGCGACAAACACCTCCGAGTTGAGACACCTCATAGCAGAGGTGGTAGCTTATTGGATTGTCCAACATATACTTGATTTCATATGCGCATTGGGTTTGCTCATTGTGCTATTTTATCTTGTTTCTAAGCAAGCTCAGGTCGACCTCGGGTGCAAGCGAAGTGCTGCGGAAAGCGAAGATCAAGAACCACTGAGTCAAGGCTTTGGGGAGGGGACTAGTATACGGAATTCAGGTCATAGTTCGGTTAGTTATCGATAGATAATACAACATTTTAGTAGTTTCCTCTTATACTGCTTGCATTCTCAGCCTTGTGCACCTAATTAAGAGACAGCCACACGTGGTGTGCAGAGGCAGAGTGTTTCTGTGTCTTCGATTATGAATGCATCTGCTTGACACAGTGTTGCCGTCGCTGTTGCCTGAATCCCACACTTAAGCTCCAGCCTTCCCAGGTTCAACTGTCAGTTTCTTTTTATAACTCCGAGACACGCCAAGCCCAGGATTCCTCATAATCAAGCCACCCAAGAGGCCGGGTTAGAGTTATCCCGTGGTGATCGGCGCTTGCATATCTGTTGGCATCACAGTCACGCTGTACAAAAAGCTATCTATCACTTCCTATGCTGAGTTTTCTCTGACTTTCTTCGCCTTGTCTGGAGAGTTTGTTTTTTTTTCTGTCAGAAATAGGCCCTCCTCCGCATACTCCTCCGACCTGGCTCATGGCAACGCCGGCCGTAGTGGCCGGCCTGTCTATTCTGCCTCTCTTTACCTTATGGCTAGTGAGCTTCTGTGTCGCCCGAAGAAAATATAAACGGGTACGAAGAGGTGTTGTCTGGCTCAAGCTAGCCCTACCAGCATGGATCTTGTAAGACCGAATGCAGATCGGTACATGTCATGCTCTAGAAGCTGATGCCAACAGTTAACTCATATAGAACATGTGTCCTCTACACCGTCGCCGGCGTGGTTGGGTTCATCGTTCTCGGCATTGATATCCCCGAAGAAATGGAGCGACCCCGACTCCGCAGAGACAAGATATAACAGGCTGCAGTTCGTGATAAGACTCTTCCATAACCTTGCCGACGTGCTGTTATTCATCACGTTAGTCGACCTTGTCCGCGGCCTCCTCCATTATGGCAACTCCATGCCCCCTTCCAAGTGGTGGACCGTTATCGTCTTGCTGTGGTCATTGATCATCATGGTGCTCTCGGGTGCTGCAGTGGGCGTTGCGATGAAGGCAGTGTCTCACGGTACGCGGTATGACAGGCTTCATGGAGAGCAGTCAAATGCCTTCTTTGACGATTTGTTTGAAAAATCTTCTAATTCCAATCTCGCGGAAATAGAGGAGGAGCTTTCCCGGGAGGAGAGACGCCTGACTCGGTTTCATAATTGCATGTCTAAACTCTTTGCCACGAGCTACATCTTTCTTGGCCTAACCAGGCTGTTTATCCTCGCTTTCACATCATATGCTTGCATGCTCCAGGATATTCGACAGGCTAAACGACTGAGAACTGTAAGTCAACTCCTCTAACTCGCACCTCTATTTGAGTAGAGTACCATGCACTAAGCAAAACTCATGGCTACCAGGCTTCGAGGCTTCTTCTCGTCGCTACCATCTTCGACTTCATCTGACATATTGTTGTGATGGTTGTCAACTGCTATGTATTCCTCAGTTCTAGACATGATGCAACTAGTCTACTTATTAGCAACTGGTTCATCCAGTACCTATTCGACTTTGTTTGTGCCTTCGTCGTCTTCTTTTTGCTGTTCTTCCTTGCCGCGCGGAAGCGTCCAAAAGGCTTATGGGAAGCACCAGAGGGCTCGTTACAACACGCAACAGAGCAGGCAACTTGGCCAACCTCACAGGCTGCCAGTTACACGGTCTATGTATCTCATTCAACACTGCCTGGCCAAAAGCAAGATACGAGGACCGAAAATTTGCAGCCTTATACATTATCAGCGGCTCAAGGACAGCTGGACGTTGTTCAACTATAGGCGTTGTCACTTCCTCCACCAACACATCAAACATTCGACTCATATACACCTGACATGAAATAGGGTGTTTGAGAGTGGCATCAACGCTGTATTCTGGTCTAGTTACAGCACCGTCTTGGCAAAGAAACGTCTACGCGATAACGGTATGTGAAAATAAACAGATAAGTGCTTTTTACCAAGCATCACAACAGCAATTTGTCATTGTTGGAGCTGATAAGCTGTAACGGGTGACTTGGTCTGATGCAGGCAGGGATCGACAATAGGTCAAATGGGTTAGATGATGGCCACTGGCGATGTGGGGTGCACATCGAAGTCAATCACTACGTGTAATAATCTTTCATGGTCCTTAGTGTCCTTGTGTCAGGGAGAGGAGGAACCAAGGGAAGTCTATCATAACCGGGCAGCTTCCTTTATAGAATCCTCATCATGCCTCGGCCATGTGGCTCATTCTCTTCGGTCATCCGGCTCTAGACATCTTCCGGGATCAACCACGTACTTGTGCCGCTCACAATCATCCTGTCTCTGGTGTCCTTTGTGTTGGCAGTCGGGGACATCCCTTTCCTTGGACTGCCGTGTCCATGTGACATAAGCATAATCGCCAGTGGTTTTACATAGGTAGTGAACAGGGATTTGGTGCTGCCACATCTACTTTTGTTGGCCCGATGGCCAAGTTTTTGTTTTGGGAGCAATTATAAGGGTCAATATCTTGTCAATTCGAAGGATGTAGGCAGGTGTTATTTAGTCATGGGTTGAGGAGGCTTCTGTCAAGATCAAAGGAGGTCCCAATTCTAGTGTAACCCTCGAAAAATCCAGCCATCAGTGTTCGTCCAGCAGCCTGGTTTGTGCCACAAGAATGACCAGAACTTTATTTCAACGAGTGAACTCATCTTAACATCCTGCCTGTACTATGCAACAGACACAACTGCCTCAAATTCTTTGACTTCTTCATGTTTCAACTCCTGTATCTTACGGTTTCCTCCCGGTTATAGCAGCCAGCAATGCTCCTGTGCGAGACTCCACACTATGGCTAAACATGACGAATTCGTTCTCTCTAGGGAAAACCGGTTTCTCCTGCATCTCCCTGAGCCCCCAGCATTGGGAGGGTCCCCGCTCCCGGGTCCCAGGGGGTGCATCAGCGACTGAGATCTATCAGGCAGCGAGGCTGCCGCGCTCTTCTAACCTCGGTCTTCAAGCCTGAAAAAGTGTGACTCAATATTTGAGGACATTGCAGCAGCCTGGAGATGCATCATTCCGTGTGCATAAGTGCTAACACAGTATCCAGGAAAGAGGATAAACGTTCTGGGTGCAAGTACCGAAAGCATATAGACAAGAGGTAAGGGTTAAAGCCCTCCCGCAAGTTATATTTTGACAACAACATTGCCTTACATGTGCGTTACACAGTGAGATCAATAAGAGGCCCGGTTGTAAGAAGAATGGGTTTGACCCTACGTTCTTGGTGGGAGGTTGGTGCTAAGGAGGGGAAAACGCGCTAACAGAACCGGATCGCAAGCCTGTAGTATAATTTTGAAGGTATGAAGCTCAAGAACAACAACAGCCCAGTAAGACTACACTATAACAGTAATTGGCCCAGAAAACCTGATACACTCATCACCACCCTATTCGGGTCCAACATGCATATCCTCGTGCGGTCTTTGGGCTTCAGGAAGAACCGTGACAGAAAGCGATTTCTCTTCAAGCTGCATAATGCACAATCGATCCCATCAACCCTTGAGTGCATAAATCTTGAAAGATCCTAATGCATTGTCAGCTTCATGCTACGGCTCACCATCTATGTGTCGATTAGATGGTGACTTACCGACATATTCATTGAGATCAGTCTTCGACAGTGACTCAGCCAGACCAGCAGGAACCGGAACCCCGCAGCAACCACTGGGAGCGGGTGAAGAACTCGAAGGTGCACCACAGCAGCCGGCAGATGAAGAAACACCGGCAGACATCTTGCAACATCCCTCGCCCTGTTTCTGGAAAGCAGGCTCGGCCTTATTGGCACCGCAGCAGCCTCCAGACTCCTCAGAAGCAGCCGAGGTTAAGGCACAGTTTTGAAGGTTCTGGCCACAGCACAGGTCACTCTTCGCTTCAGTGCTCCTTTTCTTCTCGCCATCCTCCCCGATCTCAACATAGACGTTAAGATCAGACTTCGTATCGATGATCAAGACGTCTACATCATAAAAGTCAGCCAGGAGCAGCTAGAACGATATTAGTAGGGAATCATCGCTAGAACCTACCCTTGAATCCAGCTTCCTTGAGCCAAGTCTCGTACTCTTCCACCTTGCTCGCTCCAGCAATGCATCCCACATACATCGCCACATCTTTGACTAACTGCTCCGGCAAGTCCTGTTTGGCTAAGATGTCCGATACCGCGACACGTCCTCCATGCTTCAGAACGCGGTACATCTCCTTGAAGACCTTTGGCTTCTCTGCCGCTGGCACAAGGTTGATGACACAGTTCGAGATGACACAATCCGCCACACCATCCTCCAACACAGATGACATATCTGTGATGTTAGACTTAACGAATGACACCACCTTCTTTACCTCCTCTGGCTGGCTCTCCAAGATCTTCCTGGCCCTCTCAAGCATGTCGTCGTTCATGTCCACACCAATCGCCTTTCCGTTGGCGCCAACCCGCTTAGCTGCTAGGAAGACATCGAAGCCAGCACCGCTGCCGAGGTCGATAATCGTTTCTCCCTCTTTGACGCTTGCAATCGCCAGCGGGTTGCCGCAGCTGAGGCCAAGGTTGGCTTCAGCTGGGATGGCTGCGAGCTCTTCGGCAGTATAGCCGAAGGACTTGGCCACAGCTTCTCCGTACTTGGTACTGACGTTGCGCGAAGCAGCGCTGTAGTGCTTGCGGACTTCCTCGTAAATTGTGGTGGTGTTTTCGGTGGCCATGGTGAAGATGTAGCGGTGGGCTACTTAAAGTGGTGTTGTTGTGTGGATCGCAGCTGGATGTCCTTGTGGACGAGATCTCTGGGTAATGGGATGGAAAGTAGAATTATTGATCATCACGACCTTTAAATCCTCGTCCTGAATGCTTGCCATATTTTAACCAGGATTGAGGCTGAGAGTGTAAAGAACAGTCAGATGCACGAGTGGCATGGTCACTCCTTCAATGTTGAGGGCAATGTCACCAGGAAGTTTCCCAATTTGGTTTGTCGGATGCCATGGTGGATCCATACCGGAGAGCGTCTAACCAAAGATGGTAATTTTACGATATGTCATCGATTTTTCCCCGAAGTGGAGCGCTCCATCTAACTTTAACTCAACCTCGTCTCGTTGCCCTCCATGAACATCCTGACCTACTGTCCATCTCGCTCAAGCGATGTAAGCTAGGAATGGATGCCCAGCTTTACAAAGCACACGTCTACAAGTTCTCGGCCAAGCCGCCTGGTTATGATGCAGCTCGGCAGCGGGAAAACCAGCGACGCCACCGAGCCAGAGTAAAAAACCGGATTGTCGAGCTCGAAGCTGCTCTCTCCGCCACCCAGCATAAGCTCCAGGAAGCTTTGATGCAAATCGAGAGCCTGACAAATGAAGTACGGAGGCTGCGGTGCGCTCTAGGGTCAGCTCAAGAAGTTCCAGTTGAGCCCTTGAGCTCAATCCCTGAATCTCCAACCACCAAGTCTATCCCTCCATGTCAACCCCTCAATCCTAACGATGCATCGATAGATGGTGTTGTCGTGAGCCCGCACGCCTTGTGTCAGATTAAACCTCAAGCAATACCATCCTCCACTTCACCCTCAGGGGTGTTTTGTTACCCCTTGACCGTTGCCCCAACAACCGAGGGGAGCCCCCTTTCACATGCCCCTTTACCCCTGAACATACAAGCACCCACCTCATCAGCGAGCGAAACTTTCTGTGAGCACAATAACGACGACGGGCCACTGCTACCTCCACCCGGCAAGGATGAGTCAACCATCACTTGTCGTGAAGCCTTCCTCATCATCAAGGATCGTTGCCACGCTGCCGCGGCGCCAGATGTGGATCTGGATGCTGCTGCAGAGTTCTTGAGGCCGGGGTTTCGCAGGGCGATTGCTCCAGGAACGGGATGCCGCGTGGAGACGCACTTATTGTTTGCTTTTGTGGATCGGATTGTGCCAGATTGACTGGAAATTCAGCAAGGGACACCATTACTAGACAACCCGTTTCCCCAGTATCAGTATATATAATGTGGCCACCACGGTCTTGAGTATAGCTCTAGTGATAGAAAGGTCTGCTTTGACAGAGTGGAACTTGAGCAGTCCTCAAAATTCAATGACATTACAAATCAGCTCTGTGAGTCAGAACATTCATTAAAGGCCAAGATATTTGTGCATTTCCGTAGGACCTACACTCATGAAAGAGTCTAGTGATATGATGTTGTCACATACGTTCTCCCGTGAAACAGGCATGATATCGATGAAAGATCATGCATCAAGTGTCCAAGTACCAATTCAAGGTATGCAATAGTAAAACCTTTGCTGGAGTACAGTATGACGTGGTTGCAAGTTTGAGCATATGCAAGTTTCGGTGGATCAGATGACAACATGTTTACTGTGTGACTCCAAAGTAAAAACAACTCTCGACTTCAGTTATTCATACACTCAATCAGGCTGCCACGAAAGCGTTAAGAAGGATAAAGCATCGACAAAAGTTGAAACGATTTTAACAAATTTAGAACAGATTTTGCACTCTTCCATTGTGACAATGAAGATAATGAGATGTTCCTATCCCTTAACCTACTTATATCAAGCCCACCGGCCTTCCTGTAAATTTTGCCTCCTCCTTCTCCACAAGCAACTTCGAGATCGCTAACATCAAGTCCAAACCCATTAGTCCTGAACGACATCAGTTATTCTTCACAACAACATTTCACATGACAATTTTCTAAGCAATCTCCGCTTTGCCGAGGAAAGAAGTCTTAAAATGTGCAATGTCCCCGTTACTATCTGTGCCTACCCTGGGTGCACCGAGACTATCTACAAGGACTTCCGCTCCAAGGTTCCCTGTATTTCTTCTCTTCTGTGCTTCCCAACCAAGAGTGGATCTGGCATATGGTCAGCATGCACCGTCCGGTATATGCCACAATGCAAGGGCGACTTTAAAAACTCTTCAGACTATTGCGAGCGCCACCGTCGGTAGGAGTGTACAGCAGATGAGAGGCAACATGTGAAAACAATAAAGCATGAGTCATTATGCATAAGAAGAAAGGTGTGCTGGTACGAGTTCAAGGTGTGAGCGCGCCTTGATACTTGCATAAGGCAGGACAATGGATTTTGCCTATGGCTTTTCAACTTTAGTTACCGTATTTTGCCATTAGCAGCTGAAAAGGTCTTGCTTCTCCAACAGAGACGCATAAATAATTAACTTTCTAGCTCAATTAACGAATGATTTGACTGTTAAAGAACGAGGAACAGGTCTGTTTCAGTGGTAATGTACTACCACCAATTAAAGTTCAAGGAGCTGTACGAACACGGGGAAGCAGCGACATTTGACAGCTCCCTATTCAGAATAAGATAGAATTTGATTAGTTGACTACCTCTCAGATAATAAAGCACACATAACTGGGATTTGAGAGTACATATTGATGGGAAGGCTTCGTGAAAGTTGGACAGGGGCTAGCAGACTCAGAGTGGGTTTCGCTAAAGCCTCTCGCCATGTTCTCGGCTTTTCTTGGAGCATGCAAGATGCCTTCTTCTCTCACCCTTCCTCTAGCTGGCTCATTCAAACAAATGACTGGATCTTACATCACCTTGAAATCCCCCAACTGCAACAATATCTCTCTGCTTGGGGAATCTGGGGAATGCACATATAGCCCAAATGACCCATTCTCCAGCTTTTAAGCTCCCCGTTGCACAATGCAGGACATGACAAAAATGCTCAGTGCTGTCTACACGGTCAGGTATCTCAAACAAGTAACAGACCTCCCAGTTTCATATATTTGTTATTTCGACTTTAAGCGGTGGAGCGACGTTGGGGCATAGTTCAGCTTGATAGAAATGCTCCCTGGAACTTGCCTGGTTCGACTATGGGAAGGGCTGTCTTGGAGCACAAGAAGTCAGCCATTTCCCTGGTTGGATGTGTATTGCAACACTCGCCTCATTAAAATTTGACAAGATCGGCTCTTTAGATAAGAATCATGTTAGAGGTCTTGTTTCCTCCGGAAAAGTATCCCCTCGTCCAACGATTAGGTGGTTCAACTTGACTGCGGAGTTTCTCAAGGCATTTGTCCTGATTGGGTTGGCTCTAATGAGACGAAAGATATTCTCCGCCAAATACATGCAGAGCTGGAGCGGCCTCAAACTATCCAGAAAATCTTGGCTAACTTCAGCACCCATTTCGCCTAGTTTGACCCGACCTTGTTGTGCAGAACTTCTTATTTGTCCAGGATGCAGACGGATCTCCCCCTCGATCAACCGGATTCATCAATTTTGAAACAACGTAGATAGGACCTCGATACTAATTGTATGAGTACCCCGAGATCATTCTCGATGAGGACTGGTTACCAAATATGTGGTCCGAGAACGCAATTCTCAGGACACATTTTATCCGTGTGTTGCAGTAACAGCTGATAGACGCAGAGAAGCGTGCAAAGCTCATCGAATGCATGAATATTAAGTCGTATGTTATTAACAGAACCCAGTTATTTATTTATGTTCTTCAACTAGATGGGTGGTCGGCTTCTGCACAGCAGTGCCTTGGGCTATCTCACTAGTCCCCGAAATGGGACCGGACCTGTGTGGACGGGACGAGATGGTTGAGTTCCTGAACATTACGATGAGAATGTGAACGCGATAACTTCTATCCTAACAACGCAATAGCAGCTCAGTTGAGACTCTTTAGCATGGCAAACTGAAGCCGCAGGGATGAAAGAATTGATGTTGAGCGGGAAAAGCTGGACAGAGAGACGGTTGGGTAATTGTAAGCTGAAGATAACTCAGCTTGGTGAATGAAGATTGAACTTGTCATACTAACTGAAGTAGCTTTGGGTCTCAGCTGGCCAGGAAGTTTTGATACACAAACGGTGTTGGAGTTGACCGGAGATCCTTTCCAAGAATTCAAGGCTAATAACCCACTTGTAAACTACCATGAAGACCATGTTACAGGTCTAATTCTCGGTTTATGTTGCATGATTTGAGCCATAAAACTATCGAAATAGCTACCTATGAACCTATCATTATCTCTTCTGCTTGCCTGGAATCTATGATGTCCACGCTTCGCGTTGCTTTCGGGATGGAATAACCCTAACCCTGACGCATTGTGATCAGGGACCTTTCCGAGCCAGTCCTCCCAAGCCTCACTATCTTGACCACACAGCCTGCTTTCACAGCCACAAACCTCAATCCCGACGACAGCCGATCAATCATCACATTTGCCCTGCCTTTGGAATTTCGGTATACCTGTGTCACTTGGTCCCAACAAAATCCCATCGCCACAATCCCTCGGCAATGGACCGAAGAAGCCGAAGACGCGAGTAAAAATCTCCATTCTGCTAGACTGCACCGCCTCACACGCATCATAGGGTTGAACCTTTTTCATCGTGGTTAACAAGATGCCTGGTAGTATGCCTCTCCAACGGGTTAAGAGTGGCTTATTATTTGCCAGCAGGGCAAATATACGTCACTTGAAGACACCATTTCGCGGGACTGCTTTGAAGCATACTTCCAATGCCGTTGCTAGCTCTGTCATTCATGTCACGGATTGTAATTTGCGCATCCATCCTCTGGTTAGCGGTTCCATCTGCCATTACAAGTCGCACAGATTTGTCCATCAGCCACCAGCCAACCAGTCCCGTCTCAACCCGGTGCAGTGGGAGCCTATCAACCCTGTGTAACGATCTCCCTGTAGCTGGAAGCAAGCCAACCGTTGTGCTGGAATAGACGACATTGTTGAGAGATGCTGTTTAATGACAGTGAGAACCCCATCAGAGGCTGGGCAAGGAATAGCATCTGGGCAAAACATCGTGCTTCTAATTGCTCAGATACTCACCGACCTTTTGATCGCAACTTATGCAGACAGGTCAGCCAGGCCATAGATCTTGCATTGACCAGTGAGTCCTCTAGGTTGGACATTGCCTCCACACTCAGCAAGAGCCACACATTTGTCTTATGTTGGTTATGTCCAACTGACACACACCCTCTTTGACCAGTGCCAACCCTACTTCCTTGATCACAGCCTTGTGTCTTTAACCCCAACGAACATCCAACCTGCCTATGACAATACAATCAACTCATCTTGCTTACCTACGCTACCTGACTGACAGTTTACTTACCTACCTTCTTATCTAGATATGTGCAATGTATGACGGGAGCAAGGCCCCCAGAGCTGGCCCGTCTTACGGTGTGTCACTACAGGGCTGCCCCTCCTCCGCAATTTGCCCATTATGTCATACCTAAACCCATGCTGTGTTCGCTTTGTTTATTGACACTGGAGGGGCGTGTGACTGTATCCATGGATGCAAAGAGCAGTATGCATTCCTGTAAGTAAAGCGTGTATGGGTCTAGCTTTGGGTTCAAGATGCAATGCTGCCTATGCATCTCACACGTGTTATGGTGAAGGATTGGCTGCTCCCCCACCGCCATAAGTTGGTTTGTGGAATGCCACATCACCTATGAGAGTGTTGAGGCATGCCTTACAGGATTCGCTTGGGCAGGTTAAGTTTTTGGCTTAGTAATGAGCCGCATAATGGAAGGAATGATCCATGGTGGGACAGAGCACACTCAAGATCAGAGGATTTTGGCTCAACTTAGTAGTATTCCACCAAGATCACAACCTGATGGCAGAATCTTGGCCAAGAGATACCGAAGCCTCGACCTTCAGCAGCCATTCTCAGGGAAGTATCTCACCGCCAGGCACTAATACATTCTACAGTCTGCAGAAAACATCTCGGTAACAAATACTGAACATAAAGCACACGAGAATGTCACTTACAGCTCTGAAGAACTGTCGAAAATCCCGGACCAAACCGGAGCGGCACCCAAGCCAAGCCCTCGGCCACGGGGAGCCACGAGTGGACCCATCTCGGGATCGGCGGTCGGCACCACCGAGTTTCCCCCCACCAAGATCTATCATTCTTCCCCACCATATCTCTTCCCACTTTTCTTGCTGCTGGTTCCAGAACGTGCACCAATCTTCCACAAATCACCGCTAACTTCCCCTCATTTTGTGTCATCTTGCAAGATGGAAAAATGTGCATTGTATTGGGTCCAGGCCTGATAGTAACAGTGACAGTGACATCCGTCAGGCTGTTACTCACAGCAAGATGCAAAGAGAGGGGTTTACTAACCAAGCAAGAAGCAAGCGGGGAGACACGTGGCCAAGTGAGCATGACTGTGGCCAACCGACAACATGGCCCATCGCAGGAGCGGGGAAATTAAGTTAAAAACACCATAGGAGGCTATATTTTTGGGCTTGAACACAGCTGGAGCAAGAACCTAAGGTTGGTTGTGAGCGGGAAGCAGAAGCCCAACCACCTCATTTTTTGTGTGTTGTGATGCCAAACGCAATAAAACACACAGGCTGATATCACATTGTTTTGATTTTGTGTGTCATTGAAGTAGGTCGTGCCGATAGGCCTTATGGCTGGCATCAAGTATCATATGGCTGTGGTCAATGTCCACTGCCAGATAACACGCCGGAAAAACAATCATCGTATGGCTGCGATAATGATTTTGGTCGATGAGCTGATAAGTAAGGCATAACGAGGGGCAAATGCCAAGAGGAGGGGGCAAGTGAGGGGGCAAAATGCCTTTCGCCGTCCATCAATGCAGCCCAGCTTAAAGAGCAACCATCAGGCTGGCAGGACGGTAAAACTTGCACACGCTAGTATACTATTGTACTGGGCGTTATGTTGTGGTTCAAGTAAGCAGGTGGGTTCATAGAGGCAAAGTTTCAGCCCGGTGCATGCCCAACCACGATAGGCTGCGGGCAAAAAGTTGTGAAACAGGTCCAGGGGGTCATGTCGTCAGGGGTTGGGTGCTTGCTTCAGGCGTTTCGTAGCGTTATGCTGTGAGTGACTGTACACTAGCCCAGGTGGAAGTTCCTGATTCCTGACCCCCGCGTCGTCACCACCACACCTCTTGTAGGCAGGTAAGTCTCCTGAGCTCAACATCTGACGAACACAGCCTTGTATGGGAAGGTCATGACTGCATCGATGATCACACTACTTCCAAGTTGTTATAACTGTAGAAAATTTACTGTACACATGTCCCATTATCTTCACTTCAGGAGTAGTATTATCAACTACCATACCAATCCCAGTGCCAGCCCCCCTTCCCCAAGCCGAGCCAGCAGTCAATGAGGAAGCAAGTAAGCAAGCTCTGGAATCTCCATCAACTCAACCAGTCATATTATACCCATCCCAAGTAATCTTCGTAGTATATCCTATGCGTTTAAGTCGTTCATGTACTAGTAATAATGGCGAGAAAACGAATGATGTCCTGAAAAAAAACTCGTATACCCAAAACGCCCGAAAAAAAAGATCTAACCCGCCCATAGCCATGAAGCTCATACCTATCCATGCATGCATATACCGTCCCATCCATCTTTCAGTGTATCTTCCTTTCCTTCGTTTCATGTCCAGACCGTGTACACCGCGCTTTTGGTAATAGTAATAAACACACACAAACACAGAAAAAAACACACAAACCCTCCCTGGGTATCATCTCACCGCCCACCAACGGCACTAACGGCCCCCAGCACCCTCTCCCACATTCCCCTCGCCTTCTTCACCTTCCCATCCTCCCTCGGCCCCCTCAACGGCCACTGCGTTGGCTGGTACCCGTACATCCTCCCCGCCTGCTCAGCGCTGATCTCGTAAGGGAGCATCCCACCAGCTGCTTTCCTCTTCCCTGTCGCGGTAACCGTAGCCTGCGGATAAGCGGGATAGTTGTACCCCGCGCCATATCCCTGGTACGCAGCAGGTTTGTACGTTGAGTTGTAGTAGTCTTTCGCTGGGACCTTGGGGGGTGCGACATCCTCGCAGTGGAGGTCGCTAACTTGCTCCGGGCTGTCAACAACCTGGATTTCTGGCGCGGGCTCATCTTCGCAGGGGGTCGTGGCGCGCGAAGCAACGCTAGGCGCATATGAGGATGCGCCGCTGGAGACAAGATCCGGCGGGGTGACAGAACGGCTGCTGGAGCGGGAGTGCCCTGACACTGAAGAGGGATTGCGCGAGTGGTATGGGCTGCGTGTGCAGGAGGAGCCACGGCTGGACGGCGGGGTCGGGTAGGTGTGTTCCGGAGATAGAGACGGTTGCACGGGGACGGTAAGGAACTCGTCGTTCTGGTGCCGCTGCTGCTGGATCCGCATCTGTTGCTCCTGAAGGTACTGCTGCTGGCGCAGCTTGCGCTCGTAGCGTTCCCGTCTGTGGGTAGCTATCTTTTCGCGCAGGGGAGCCAGGAAGGGCTCGAATTCCTGATAAAGATCCTCCTCGGTGATGCGCAGGTCGAAGCTGAGGAGGGCAAGGAGCTGGCGCTCCATGAGGTTGACCTCCTGGCGGGTGAAGCCGAAGTGGTAGTGCGGGGACTGCATGACGGTATAGTTGGCCCAGTGCTTGTTCTTGGGAGAGCTATCGTTCAGGTACTTGGCGGCAATGATCAACGTAGCGAGGAAGATGCGGTGGATCGTACACCTGAGACCCTTGGCCTCGGGCTGCAGGCGCTGCTTCAAGCGAGTGAGATAAACCAGGGTCGACATGAGGGTCGGGACCTGAACGTTAGAGGAGATGACCAGCTTGGTGATGAAGTCCTCCACAGAGGGCAGACCGTCGCTAGCGGGCACGGGCTTGCCAGACGAAGAAAAACGAGTTGTTGATGGTGGGGCCATGTTAGGATCGCACTGGATGACGTTGGAAGCAGCCTTAGCCAGATACTTGATCATGTCGCGGCTGACGGGCTGGTAGATAAACTCATGGAGGGCTCTGCGGTTAAGCTCCTCGAAGGAGAGCTCCTGATATGGCTCCATGGTATTTGTGCTGATATCTGGTCGTGGAGGCAATGTGTGGTCGGTAGTGTGGTGTAAGTAGTGTCGGTACTTAAGGCTGTCTGTATGACAGGGACAAGTACCAGACTTTCCCCTTTTGTTTGCTGAAGATGTGTGTGACAGGTGACAGAGATCGAAGAACTCTTAGACCAGTAAAGACGTAGACTTTTAAAAAAAGGACCGAATGTCAAGAAGGCAGTCGCAGCAACTTATAAGAAAAGAGAGACAAAATGCAAAATGCCACGAGAGTGGTAAGAGTATGTGGGGAAGAGAGGGACTAATCTGTAGGATCTTGCCCGGGGCTTGCACATCAGCGAGTGATGTGCTTACACGAATGGGCTGTGGGCGGGAATCCCGGACGTCAACAACAGCCTACTCGGTGGTTCTGTAGGCGGTAGGCAGGCCGTATGGTAGGCGAACTGTTGGGCCTCCCGGCCTTATGACAGCGGTGGCTGTTCTGTTGCTACTCAGGAATGCTAGGATCGGGTGTCCAGGTCGGGCGTGTGGTCTGCGTGGCCTGCACGGGTGTGCACGGGGCTGTGGGTGTGGAACCACAGGGGGGTGGCAATTCAAGCCCAGCTGACAAGGGTGTCCAGGTGTGCAAGGGTCCGATGCTTGGCTACCTGTGGTCGGTACGCTCTGGCCGGCCCCGCGGAACTGGTCGGCGCTGGATCAGGGGTGTTTTACCAAGCCTAGCTCTGAACCAATCGGTGGAGGCCTTGGGACGGACTTATCCGACAAGAAAAAAAAAAAATCTCTGCGCTGCAAGAAGCAAAAACTGGTCAAAAACCGGCACGAAGTCCTGCTGCAGCGCTCACCAGCACAGCTGATGATGACGATGTTGTGGCGATTGCAGAAGCCAGGTGCTGTCGCGCGGTCTCTTTTCCCTAAGGGGACCCAGAGCTGGAGACAGGTCCTTGGGTAAGGTGACGCGTGCAGATTGTAACGGAGGTGGCTGAGAGCAAAGCACACAACGGTAATCACCAGATGTGAATCACTCCGTCCTGCTCGCTTCTTGCTGGATGACTCGTGCGTGCGTTTCGAGCCCAGAGATGTGGCCAGGTCTAAGTAAGGGATTGCTGCAATTAGTAAAAGATTTGCTGGTAAAGTTCGCGATCTGAGCTGCTGGTAATGCGGTGAGCGATCGCGGAGCAGCGGCAAGATCGACGAGATCCAAACAGCGTGGACGTGGGCAAACGTGGGGCACTAAATGTGCGTATCGACCGAGATCGCGATTCGCAACGAATGGAGTTGGCAGTTTGATATGCGTCGCCGATGACGGCACTGGGGGTCCTGGGATTGATGGCGGGATGCCGGATCACCACGTGGCAATTAAATAGAATAAAAGATGAACACAACAAGCAGTGATGCGCAGTCCGAACCAGCGGAATGGCAGCAAATCAGGCAAAAAGAAGGAACGAGAGCCGGCTCGATGCAGCGATGCACCCCAGAGCTGCTCCTGTTAGCTGCACTGCTTGTGATGGCAGCTTCGAGTCGACCGTAGTCTGGAAGACAGACCTGTGTGTGTTATTTTGGGCCCGGATCGAGAGGATTCCGGGCAGTTTAATAATAAAGGCAGAGCAAGCTTCCGAGCTTCTACAGCTTCCCGAAGCAGTGCTGGCGCAGGGTTTCAGTCGCGCGCCAAAGCGAATGGATGGCTGCCCGTCTGAGGAGTCGCCCGCTGCGACTTTGCAGGCGGCGTTGGACAGGTTGATTCGCTCGGGATTCCCAGAGTTTGTTGTCGCAGCGGCAAGCGAATGGCAGGGGGCCAAGCCGAAGTGCTCAAGCCAAGCGACAGTGCAACAAGCGCAACGGCGCCAAGATGCTGGAACAGCTGCTGGTAAAAAAAGGAGACCAGGCGAGCCTGGACGGCTGTTTGCCAATAGTCGCGCCGTGGCTAGTGTCTGTTGTTTGCTGAAATAAGAAGCCCTCTGTCTCTATGTTGGCGGCAGGGGGCTTGAAGGATTGGTGTCGTTGGGTGCTATCCAAGATTGGGCGCTGCTGAAATTTGTAGGCCTCTCTGAAGGTTAGCAGGGAGAGGGAAAAGCAATTAACAAGCAGAAGGGAATGAAGGGCTGCAAATGACTCGGAAATCTGGGCAACGATGCTCCCGATGTGATGTGCTGTCCAACCTCCCTCAACGGAATCAGCCTTATTGGGGGGTCTATGCCTCTACGTACGAGATAAACTGTTGCACGGTGCTTGGTCCAGGGAAGAGGTCAAATGCAGCCCGGGAAGGAAGTCGGACCTTAATATTCCAGATCGGCAGACAACAATGATGAAACTGCCCAAGCAGAAGCTGGTCATGCCCCAGCAGCACACGACTTTATCATCATGACAATTTGCAATTCTGCTCTACAACACCTACAAAATGTGAGGCCAGCCAGCGGACGCAAACGTGGCAGTCCATCCAATACATCAACACGGTTGCCAGCATCGAAAAGTGCTTGCCTTCTCCGTGTTGGGAAGGCCAGTGCCACGCCGAGTTTGAGTGGTTGAGAAATACGTATCTGCGCCCCCGCCCATCATAACTACGGGCCGTACGCAGGGAGCAAGAAGTAAAGGTGTGCATGGCACAGGAGATGAATGGAAGGGGGCGCACCAGATCACAGAGTACCGGCGGTACGCTCCCGGACGGTCAAACTTGAAACAAGCGAGGGGTATTCTGTCGTGTTGCCCGCAGAGTAACACACACTTTGGATATCAGCAAGATTCCGGTGAAAGTCTTTTGGAAATGATTGGAGATAATTGCAAGAGCGGCATATGCATGTCTTCGTGGCTTTTTTGGCCTTTTTTCTGCGTGTGTTGGTGGAAGGAAGTGGGCGAGTTTGAAGCTGGCAACTTGCTCGTCGGTTTCAAGACAGTGTCTTGGATGCTGCCGATTGGCCAGAGCGGTCCGATACAGCCTATGCTGATTCTGTCAAAAGGGCACCACGTATCGTCAAGACCTGAAGCATTGGCCAGGGCATTTCAATTCTGCACCAACACATTCCAAATGCCTAGCACAATCTCCACTCTTGGTCCAGAACTCTACAACCGGCAGTCATGACTCGCACGTGCTCATCTCACACCCTCTCCATATTGCCCAGTTGTTCTAGAGCTAAATCCTGATAATCTTCATCTGAACAGGGTGCGGGTGCCCTGCCAAAAGCCAGCCTTGACACTGATCGTAACATCAACATGGCTGCCGTGCTCCAGGGGGCATGTCACGGACCTGCATTGCTGCCCCTGAAAACGCCACAATGTTCTTGGAAACAGCGCCAAGCCACAACACCACCCGGTGAGCCATCACGGGACGGTCTTGAAACGAAACGATGTTCTTGACGATGGCTGTTGAAACATCGCGTCTTAGCTTGGCTGCCGGATTATAGTCCCCTGCTCAGAGTCTCAGAAAAATTTATCCATCAAGAAACGTTCAACTTTCAATGGATGGACATAAGTCCGCTTCTTATGAGTTGGTGCTGCTCTGATAACATTTCAGTACCAGATGAGCTTCTTGAAGCCAAATGAGCCTGGCAGAAGCGACAAAGAAAAAGCAAATTTTTGTGATCAGACTCCTAGACTGGGGCAGTGTGCACGGTCTGCAGGATCAATCACAACGAGGGTCACGATGAATTGTCTTCAAGTCTTCTGATTTTTGGATTGACAAGGGTAAGGAAGGCAACCGCTTCTTGTGTAAAATGTTTCAAATCACTGCATGCCCTAGGATCTTGTCACGTTTTTCTGTGGTATTCATCCCCAGCAAACTCATGCCTCTCATCTGTAAAGAAACACTGCACTAGCATAACTTCATCTCAACATCAACAGTCTGATTCATGAAAATCAGTCTGTGAGAAGTGTAAGATGCAACCAAACCTTCCATCTACCCTCCGTCTCCCCAACAATCCCGTCAATGATTACCCCTCTAATATGGAAACCAATATACCATGCAGCATGTATCTTCAACCCTGATATCACCATCGCCATTACAACTGACTCGTCCATCTGGGACACCCCATCCCACTCCCGATCAACCCCTGGTCTTGCCTTTGGCATGCCCTGGTAAACGGCGACCATCTTTTTTCTTCACCATGTCACAGAAGTGGGGGGAGGGCGGCGGGGCTCTCCGCATTCTGAGCTCTTGGCATAATGTGGAGTGATGAGGCAGAGACGGAGGCCTCGTGGCTGATGCCCCGCCACGCACTTCGCTGCGGATATATTTCCGGAAGAAGATCATCGCGGAGGACCTCGGCATCTTCGGGGTCGGCGTCGGCGACTACTTGCTCCGGGTTAGGCCGCCGATGCCGTGGCTTTGGAGCTGAATTTCACTTGCACGTAGGAATTTCAGGTTTGATGATGAATCATTGTGGCGGGTGATACTGATGTCATCGACTTTGCTTCAATTTCCCCATCTGTCCATCGCAACGTAACAGTCACAGAGGGGTTTGGCTGTACTAGGGACAACTCGCGTAACATCGTTGCCTGCAGATCGCAGCCAAATTTGTTAGCAAGCCGAGGTAGGCCGTCAGTCCTGGATGGAGGCTTGCATTGGCGAATCACCTGACAGAATCAGCTGGAAGGGTCAAGCCACTTTTGCACCAACTTTGCAGCCACAGTTATGTTGCCATCCTCGCAAACCCGCGGACAATGGATTGGATCAGCAGCCAGCGTGGGATTGTTGACTCACCCGAGCTCAGCAGTTGCGGTGCATGCAACCTAGCAAATCCTTCGTATCCCAGACGACTTGGTAGATCATCACGATGCTCTCTTCATCAGCCGTCTGATGTCTGCCGGGTAGCCTACGGCCGTGGCTTACAGGCCCGATGGAAGAAACCTTGCGGCCCGAGAATGACGACGACCTGGGGTAGAAGCAAAACGGCTGGCCTGCTGGCCGTGCCACAATTCCAGGTCCTGGACATCAGATGTTGATGAGCGTTTGGGACTGGACAAACATTATGCAATGCGACGGTGGAAGATGAGTCTTTCGCCCTCATAACTTCGCTGACCTTTTGGCAAGTTGAAGCTAGACAGATGGGACATCGTGAAATCTTCACCGCCACCAAGCAACGACCCATGAAAGAGCTCGACCTTGTGGCCTACTATAGCTCATCTAACATGCACACAACAGAGTTTAACCAAGCTTTTTGCGCCACATATCCTGAGATTCACGATTCAATCTCCCAACATGTGGATCCATCCCAAGCGTCTGCCCAAAATTAGCGCTTTCAAATCTATGATTGGCTGAATAGCCGACCCACTCAATCCGACGGCGCCAAAATAACAACTTTAAGCGCTCGCTCGCGCGAGATCTCGATCCGAAGGATTCACTTCCTTTCCTATCTAGGACAGTCGCACAGGCACTGAAATTCCAGTTAGTCCAACCCAACTCTGGGCCATCCCTTTGACAGAGACAATATCCTTTGTTCGGGTGGGGCAAAGCTATTGAAGTCTACCACCGTCTTTCTTGACTTATTTGTAACTCGCGTGTATATATCGCTATAGTACCATCTTGAAACTCTGAAAAGTTGTTTTGCACTTTTCTCTAAGCTTTTTAGTATGATAACACTTTATTATATTACATATCTGAGTTTTGTGGATTTGGTGTTGCTGCACACTCTGTGTATGTACTGCTGGGGCATATGCAGTTGGGGAATTGTTAGTGAGGAACCTTTTTGATTGGTCAGAAGGGCAAAAAAAGGATTTTGTCCCAGTCAAAGGGATTGAGCCGTGGGTTTGTGTTCCCACGTTTCTACAGCGGTTGCGAAGCCGTTCGGATTGTTGTGCAACCATACCATTGGGGGACGGTGGAATCCGGAAGATTTGGCCGAGACATTGGTCGGTGCGTTTAATCGACCAATGGCGGATTATCTTCAAATTTGGAAGGTTCAGAGCAAGCGCGCGGACGCGATCTTCAACCGTGGAGCTCCGAACTAAAACACTGCAAGCTAGAAAACACATCTGACGCGACTCAAATTTGTCCGCAGAAGTTAATCTAGCACCTCGCATTCCACACCAGAATGAGTATTCAAGATCTCACAGAAGGTGGAGCCCTCAATGGCGGTGCATCTCTTCGAGTAGTTCTTGAACTCTGGTTCCCCTGCAACATCCACGTCAACACCCTAAGCACCAAACTAACACTCTAACCGCAATGCTTCCCTTAAGTCAATTGGGCTACCTGTCCCATACAAAGATCCAAACGTTTGCCTTCCAACCAATCGTTAATACCTCATTTCCAGAAAGGCAGGAGGGTCGAAGTCTTCCCAATTTACAAAGTCTAGGGGTGGCTGAGTGATTCTGCCCCATTGCTGTCTCGGCTATGCTTGAAGGAAGGCAGAGCGCTTAGGCAAACTATTTACTGTGGACTCGGTAAGGTATGTGACATTTCACTTCTCTCTCTGGTTGGAAAAGTGTCTAAGCTCCATGCTACGTCGTTGTGGCGGGTCGGTGAAGCTTGAAATAAACTCATCTTGGGGTTACATCGCAATGATTGCAGGCCATGAAGAAACACACATGTGAACATTGCATCTCGACATGCCTGGACAAGGGGCAATGTTCTAAGTTTTGGAAGTAAAAAGTCGAAGACACTGTTCCAGTTAGGGATGAGAAGTTTGATTTTGGCAGGAATTGCATCTTTAGATCCACCAGGCTGCCAGACTCCTTACTCCGCCACATGGCCTAGAACTTCTACCCCCTCAATGAAAAGTGATACCCCTCTGACAACATACAGTCCTTCACCGCATGTTCCTAGGTCATTTTTTTCTTATTCAAAGCATTTGTGTCGTGGTTCGTTGACTGTTAGCCGAGTAATCATGTGGTTTTGGCCCCCAATGCTCCCGCTGGTATACGTACCCGACCGTTATCACTAACTTCCATCTCTGTCTTTCTGTGGCACAGCCCTTAAGGCTCTAACCATATCATGAACAATATAAGCCCGGATCCCCGAATCTCTCCATTTGCGAAGTTGAGCTCCTGATCTTATGCAGCATAGAGACTGGCCGGCTTCCTAAAGGACTCAATCCAGATGGTAAACTCTGAAGCAAAACGCACCCCTGAGGCATTCTCTGAAACTGGAAAGTCAACCATCCATCCCACATGGCAGCCCTGCGACGGATGCATTACAGAGCACAGAATTAGGTCACATGCAGATAATATCATCCAGGCATACGGGACTATTGAGCCGCAAGGCAGCATTGTTGGGGGCTAAGTGCCTTCTGTGCGTCCAAGTATGATAAACCACGTTTAGTCAAGGTTCAGATCTGGATACAAGTCACTCCATCGTGACACGAGAGAATAAGACAGAGAGCGGAGTAATTCCTTCCTACACCACAGTGAAAGTTAGAGGGAATGGCCATTTGATGTTGACCCTTACCCTCCTTAAGTCTACTTTGAGTAACCTCCGAGAACACTTCTGCACACTCACAAAACACGAAACAAACATGTTATCAAGCACTGCTGACTGATACACATTTTGCTCTGATATTCGCCATTCTAACCCTAGAATGACATCAACACAGTCCAGAAGAGTACTCAACCTCCCGCTGCATCATGTATTAACTATATCGTAAACTACCACTGCGAAAGAAAGAGAACGAAGCCGCAAAAGAAAGAGAAGTCAAAGTCACAGAGTCATTGTATCGTTAAGTCAGGTAAGGCTAACCGGACAGACCAAGTCCGATGCACACATACCTATGTACATGGAGAAAGACGAGAGGCAGATGGAAGTTAAGAAAGGGCTTCTCTTGTTGAGACGGAGAGTAAAGGTAGGTCAACGGAAGAATTGTGTTGTGGGTTAGCGTGCTGCGTCTTGTCTGTTGACCTGATTAGATCATCACTCAGAAATCATGACGGAAGAGTCGATGATCAAGGCCAAGCTGAAGAAGAAACCACACAACAAACCCCAACTTACACCGAGCCCTCATCCCTGTCCTCGCATACACACACTCAAGACCTCTCTGTTCCCCTCACAGAGCCTGCTTCCTCAACGTGCCCGTATTTATCAGCTCTGCCAGCATGCCAACTCTCCATCATCCCCACAAGAGCCATTTCCTCATAACGTGACGTGGCCTTCCCCCCACTCCAACAAAGCACGTAACTCAAAACATTATAGACGTCAGTCCCAACGCCATATTCGTCCCCATGTCCCATAGCACGCAACCCCATAGGTGGGTGATAATAGATACTAGCTTCTTCTTCCCACACACAAGTATCCTGAACGCAGGACAGATCATAATGCATGCTTGACAGCAGCTGCTGTAGCTCACTCCGGGGAAGTAGCCGTAGTCGTGGTAAGACAACGTGGTATCATATCATATCGTGCTGCTGGATATGTGCCGTCAATCAAACGCGCAAGAGACGAAAAAGCAACCTAATACTATCACTCCCGCGCCAAAGACACGACAGGAGAGAAAAGCCGTAAAATTTCGAGGAAGACCACTCTAGTTCTGGGCAGCAGGCGGCAAAACTCGGTTATTGCGATTATGCGACGCGCCAAAAACCGGTTGCGCACGTTGCTGCCCGGCAGCAATCGCCGTCATGACCATGTCTTCAAACGCCTAGTTGTGGTAGCGGTCATAGTTCGGGCGGGGGTAGTCCTCGAAGTAGGGGTGGTTGCAGGCCTGCTTGGCCGAGATGCGGCTGGCCGGGTCGTAGGTAAGCATCATCTCAAGGAGGTCGAGACCGGTCTCGTCGAGGTTCGGGATCAGGGGAACCGAGTGGTCACGAACCCACTTGGGGAAGGTCGGCTTGAAGTCGGGATAGCTCGTAACGCCGGGCCAGATCTCCTCAGTAGGGGTGCCGAGCAGGCTGGTAGGGTTAGCAAAATGGTGTTTGAGAAAACAGAATGTGGAAAACGTACCGGAAGATCTTAAAGATCTCGTCAATCTCAGAGTCTCCAGGGAACAGAGGCTTGCGTGTGCACATCTCGGCGAAGATGCAGCCGACCGACCACATGTCGACACCAGTCGAGTACTGGCGACCACCGAGCAGAATCTCTGGAGCACGGTACCACAGAGTAACAACCTCATGAGTGTATGTGCGCAGCGGGACGCCAAAGGCGCGGGCGAGACCAAAATCGGCCAACTTGAGGTTGCCCTCACGATCGATCAGCAAGTTCTGAGGTTTCAGATCGCGGTGCAGGATCCGGTGACTGTGGCAGTAGCGAACGCCTTCGCACAGCTGGCTCATGAACTTCTTGATGATCTGATCGCCCAAGCCGAGACGGCTAAGCTCAGCGTTGGTTCCCTCCGGCAGTGACTTGCCGCGACCGCCTTCGGCCACGGGCAGGGCCTCCATATACTTCTTGAGGTCAAGGTCGAGGAACTCGAAGACGAGGTACAGCTTATGGCCCTCGGCGTGGACAATGTTGAGCAGGCGGACAATGTTGGGATCGCGCATTTCCTTGAGCAGCGAGATCTCACGGATGGCGGTCGACGGGACGCCCTCGTCTTCGGCCTCGAGGCGGATCTTCTTCAGGGCCACGATACGGCCGCCATTGGCGAGATCGCGGGCCTTGTAGACGACGCCATAGGTGCCTGCGGAGGGTAGGTTAGATGGGGCACGAAGAAGCTGAAGATAGAGGACGTACCCTCGCCGATCTTTTCAAGTTTCTGGTAGTTCTCCATGGTTATATTCGGGTTGGTCTCGTGTAGAAGTCGGTAACCGAAAGAATGTTCTAGGGCAAAGCGAATGCGGTCGATACCGGCTCGTTGCAGCCTCGTTACCACGGCGCCCGGTCGGTTGCTGGTTGCTCAGGAATGCAAGATGCAGATCTGCGTTGAACGATGGCAACGCCAGGCGCGCAGGTTGCGAGGTGGTCCCAGCCCAAGACCAACGGTAGGGGTTGCAAGAATGAAAGGCGATGGGTGATGGAAGCGCAATGGAAGCTTGGTTGGTCAACGAGGGGCAGCAGCCGGCGCCAAGCGATGACAAACAAACAAACAGCGCCCGGGAGAGCGACGGTAAGAGAAATCGAAGAGAGGGGTAAATAAAAAGCCAAAAAAAAAAAAAAA
>Ga0065720_1003276_pt1 | contig 29891 bp, 25 predicted proteins | sample Thericmetagenome_FD_59107 | JGI IMG/M metagenome (GOLD analysis project Ga0065720, IMG submission 59107) | Thermophilic microbial communities from the Joint Bioenergy Institute, California, USA of rice/straw/compost enrichment - eDNA_2 v2... | ecosystem: Engineered > Solid waste > Grass >... | reverse complement strand
CGGGCCACGGCGAGCGCCCGCCGGGCCTCGCCGTAGGAGCGCGCGACGTCGGCGGCGGCGCAGTAGGCGTCGCCGATCCCGGCCGCCGCGACGCCGAGCTGGTCGGCCAGTGCGACCGCCCGGTCCACGGCGGCGGCGGGCGTGTCCGCACCGAGCACCGCGACCACCTCGTCGGGCCGCGCCGTCACCATCGCGGTGGGCGCGTGCCGACGGATCTCGGCCTCCGCGGCGGCCGGGTCCCGGTGCGGCACGAGCACCGCGACGGCGTGCGGGCGCCCGTCGTGGCCGAGGTGGGCCGCCCACCGGGCCAGCTCCCCGTCGTGGTGCGCCCGGCCCAGCAGCAGCGCCTCCAGGAGGTCGCGGCGGGCCGCGCCGGCGGGATCGCGGGCCGCCGCGCACGCCAGTGCCGCGTGCTCGGCGGCCAGGCACAGCAGTTCAGCCGGCACCGGGCCGGCCGGGCGCCCGACCACGACCTGCCCAGCGCCGGGCGGGACCACCGCGGCGACCCCGTCGGCCGGGGTCAGCGGCGGTCCGGTCGCCGCGACCACGCGGGTGCCGGCGAGCACGGTGACGGGTGCACCGACACCGGCGGCGAGGATGCCGGCGAGCTCGGCCGGCCCCGCGCCGCGGGCCGCTGCGGCGCTGAGCCGGCGGCAGGCCGCGACGACGCCGCGCGCACATCCGTCATGGCTCGGCTCCGGCATGGCGCGGACGCTAGGACCGCCCGGCGCCGACGGGCAACCGGCCCGAACGCGGTGCGGATGCTTCGTGAACGGCCGTTGTGGGGCGCCACAACCGCAGGTCACGCCGGGCGATCCCGGAGCACCGGAAACAGCGGACCGTTGAGTTTTCCGCACGCTTGGTTGAGGTACCCGCGCAGCTCACGACCGGGTCACCGGCCCGGGTGACACGTTTGTGGAACTGGCCAACACCTCAGTCCGCGGAATTGGAACCGCAGCCGATACCGCGTTGTCGCCGGGCCTGCGAACCTGGTTCGCAGCAGTTCGGCCGGAACGCCCGGCGCCCCGATTTCCCGCCGTTCCCCAGAGGTGATCGCATGCGCGTCGACGTCCGCACCCGGGATCTCGACCTCGGCGGCTGACGTGGCCACGACCGTGCTCGTCACCGGTTCGGTGATCACCGAGCAGCGCATGCACTTCCCCGGCCGGTTCGCCGACCAGCTCGTCGCCGGCCGGCTGCGGCAGGTGTCGCTGAGCTTCCTCGTCGACGACCTGGTGGTGCGCCCCGGCGGCACCGCGGCCGCCGTCGCCTACGGGCTCGGCGTGCTCGGCGCCGCACCGGTGCTGGTCGCCGCGGTCGGCGCGGACTTCGCCGAGCACCGCGCGTGGCTGGAGCGCCACGGCGTGGACTGCGCCGGTGTCCGCGTCACGGCCACTGCGCCCACCGCCCGCGTCGTCACCACCGTCGACGACACCGGGTCCCGGATCACGTCCGTTCACCCGGGGGCGCTGCCCGAGACCCGCACCATCGCCCTCAACCCGCTCGCGGCCGCCCATGTGCCCGAGCTGGTGCACGTCGGCGCCGGTGATCCCGGTGCGATGCTCGCGCACACCGCGCAGGCGCGGGCGCTGGGCCTGCCGTTCGCCGCCGACCCGGCGCACGCGCTCGAACAGCTCGACCGTGAGCACTGCCGCGCGCTCATCGACGGCGCCCGCTGGCTGTTCACCGACGAGGACGGCTGGCAGCTGCTGCTGCAGCGCACCGGCTGGTCCGCCGAGGAGGTCGCCAGCCGGGTCGGCACGCGCGTCACCACGCTCGGTGCGAAGGGATCGCTGCTGGTCACCGACGACGCCGGCATCCACGTCGGCGCGGTGCCCGCCCGCGGGGTGGCCGATCCGACCGGGGCCGGTGACGGGTTCCGCGCCGCGTTCCTGGCCGGGATCCTGCACGGCCTCGGCCCGGAACGCGCCGCCCAGCTCGGCGCGCTCGTCGCGGCCAAGGTGCTGGAGAGCTCCGGCGCGCTCGCGTGGCGGCCCGACCCGGACGACGATCTCTCCCGCGTCGCCGCCGCGTACGGGCAGCAGGCCGCCGCCGAGCTGGCCCCGGTCCTCACCGCGGGACGGGTGCTGTCGTGACCCGGCGATCGTTGAGGTCAGCGCAACGCAGGGCGGCGTTCTCGTCGCGGGAACCGCCCGTCCCGCGCCGTACGATCCGTTTCGTCCCGATCTTCGCCCGGGCGCGTCGCGCCGGGGAGATGCGGATGCAGGGTGCCGTTCGTACAACGTCGTCGACGCACGGAGCGAGTCCCCGATGAGCCTTGCGCCCCCGCCGTCCCGCGAGCCGCTGCTCGCCGTCTCGGACCTCGCGATCGACCTGGCCGGTGAGACCGTCCAGCGCGGTCTGATCCACGACGTCTCGTTCACCGTGGCGCCCGGCGAGTCCGTCGCCCTCATCGGGGAGTCCGGCTGCGGCAAGACGATGACGGGCATGGCGGTGCTCGGGCTGCTCCCGCGCGGTTTCACCGTCAGCAGCGGGTCGATCCGGCTCGGCGGCCGCGATCTGCTCGCCTGCAGCGAGCGCGAGCTGCGTTCCGTCCGTGGCCGCTCGCTGGGCGCGATCTTCCAGGAGCCGATGAGCAGCCTGGACCCCACGATGCGCGTGGGCGACCAGATCGCCGAAGCGCGGCGGCTGCACCTGGGTGAGAGCCGCAAGGTGGCCAGGGCGCGGGCGGAGGAGCTGCTCGATCGCGTCGGGATCGCCGACGCCGCCCGCCGCCTGGACTCCTACCCGCACGAGCTGTCCGGTGGCATGCAGCAGCGGGTGATGATCGCCTCCGCGATCGCGTGCGATCCCGATCTCGTGCTCGCCGACGAGCCCACCACCGCGCTCGACGTCACCATCCAGGCCGAGATCCTGGAGCTGCTGCGCGAACTGCGCCGCGAACAGGGGATCGCGGTGCTGCTGGTCACGCACGACCTGGGCGTGGTCGCGGACTTCTGCGACCGCGTCGTCGTCATGTACGCCGGCACGGTCGTCGAACGCGCCGGGGTCGACGAGCTGTTCGCCGATCCCGCCCATCCCTACACGCGTGCGCTGCTCGACGCGGTCCCGCAGACCGGGCACCCACGCACGCTGCTGCCCGTCATCCAGGGCCGCGTCCCGGTCGCGGGCCGCTTCCCCGCGGGCTGCCGGTTCGAGCCGCGCTGCCCGCACGGCGGCGACGAGCGCTGCCTCGCGCCGCAGCACGAGACCGCCCTACCCGGCGCCCGCTCCGTGCGCTGCGCCCGGGCCGCGGCAGGCGAACCCGTCACCCGGCCCGCTGTGCCTGCCTGATCAACCGTCCCGGGCGTCCGTCGCCCCCTGCAGGACAGGACTGCCATGACCCCTCTGTCATCCCGAGCGTTCGCGCTGCTCGCGGCGGTCGTTCTGGCTGTGGTGCCGGCCGCGTGCGGATCCTCGGCATCAGGTGGAGCCGACGGCGACCCACGCGGCCGGCTCAAGGTCGGCGCCGCCGCCATCCCCTCGTCGCTCGATCCCCGCAAGTCCGCGCCGTACGAGGCGCAGTGGATCGGGATGCTCTACGACACCCTGATCCAGCGCGCTCCCGACGGCACGTTCGAGCCGGCGCTCGCGGAGAGCTGGACCCTCTCCGACGACGGCCTCGTCCTCGATCTCACGCTGCGCGCCGGCGTGACGTTCCAGGACGGGGCACCGTTCGACGCGGCCGCGGTGAAGGCCAACCTCGACGCCGCCAAGGCCGGGGGCACGAACTTCTCCGCGCAGCTCGCCGACGTCGAGTCGGTCGAGGTGGTCGACGACCGGCACGTCCGGCTGCGGATGGCCCGGGCCGCCGCACCGATGCTCGGCGTGCTCGCCGGCGAGGCCGGAATGATCATCAACCCGGCCCGCCTCGGCGACGACCTCTCCCGCGCAGGTGCCGGCGCCGGCCCGTTCAAGCTCGACAAGTTCGAGGGCCCGCGCCTGGAGTTCACCGCCTGGGACGGCTACTGGAACGCCGACGCGGTGAAGGTGAGCGGCGTCGACATCGACGTCTTCATCGATGACAGCGCCCGGCTGCGCGCCCTGCGCTCCCGCCAGCTCGACACCGCGTTCGTCATCCCCGCGCAGGTCCGCGAGGTGGAGGCGAGCGGGCTCACCCTGCTCCGGCCGGCGATCGCGGAGTCGTTCTGGGGCGTGCTGGTCAACACTGGCCGTCGCGAGCTGGCCGACCCGAGGGTGCGCAAGGCGATGATGCTCGCCCTCGACCGCGAGGCGCTGGCCCGCAACGTCTTCGGCGAATCCGGCTGCACCCCGAGCGCGCAACCGTTCGACCCGAAGGACTGGGCCTACTCCGCCGCGATCGAGGAGCTGCCCGAGGTGCAGCACGATCCCGGGCGGGCCAGGCAGCTGCTCGCCGAGGCGGGCCTGCCGAACGGGTTCAGCATCGAACTGCAGGTGGGCACCGCGCAGAACTACACCCAGATCGGCCAGATCCTGCAGTCGCAGTGGGGCGCCATCGGCATCACCGTGAACCTGCGGCCGATGGAGAACGTCCAGTTCGTCACCGCGCGGCGCAACGGCGAGTTCGACGCGACCGTATCGGTCTACCTCAACGCCCGGCCCGACCAGAGCGTGTTCGTGCAGAACTTCCTGCTGCCCGGCGGCATCTTCAACCCGGGCGGCTACGACCAGCCCGGCACCGCCGAGCTGCTGGCGCGATCGTCGTCCAGCTTCGACCCGACCGTGCGCGGCAGAGCGATGCACGAGCTGATGACCGCCGTGCTGACCAGCGGCCCGCCGATCATGCCGATCTGCACCGCGCCGCGGCTGGCCGCCCACCGCGACACCGTGGAGGACCTCGACATGACGCTCGACACGAAGTTCGTCGGCGTCGGCGTGACCACGGCGTGACGGCGAGGAGGACCGCATGAAGCCCACGTACGTGCTGACCCGGATCGGCGGCGGGCTGGTCGTGCTGTGGCTGGTGTCGCTGCTGACCTTCGCACTGCTGCAGCTGGTGCCGGGGGACGCTGCCCAGCTCGTCGCGGGCGACAACGCGTCGCCGGAACGCGTGGAGGAGATCCGCCGCCAGCTGGGCCTGGACCAGCCGCTGATCACCCAGTACCTGTCCTGGCTCGGCGGGATCCTGCACGGCGACCTCGGCAACTCGGTGTTCACCGGTGACCCGGTGACCGCCGCGATCCTGCGGGCGGCCCCGGCCACGCTGTCGATCACCCTGGTCGCGCTGATCATCGCGGTGGCGATCGGCGTGCCGGCCGGGATCGTGGCAGGGCTGCGGCAGGGCGGCTGGATCGACCGCGCCGTGTCGCTGCTCGCGACCGTCGGCATCGCGATGCCCGGCTTCTGGGTCGGGATGCTGCTGATCCTGCTGTTCGCGCTGACCAACCCGTGGCTGCCGGCCACCGGGTACGCCCCGATCAGCGACGGCATCGGCACGTGGCTCTCGCACATCATCATCCCGGCCACCGCGCTCGGGCTGGCCACCGGCGCCGAGCTGGCCCGGCACGCCCGCGGCTGCGTGGCCGACGTCCTGGAGCGGCCCTACATCCGCACGGCGCGGGCCCGCGGCGCCGGGTCGTTCTGGCTGATCCGCCACCACGTGCTGCGCAACGCCGCGATCCCGGTCGTCACCGTGCTCGGCCTGCAGGCCGGGCGCCTGCTCGGCGGCTCGATCGTCATCGAGATGGTCTGCGGGGTCGACGGACTGGGCACGCTGGCGATCAACTCGATCCTGCAGCGCGACCTCCCGATCCTGCAGGGCTACGTGCTGCTCGCCGCCGCCGTCGTCGTGGTGGTCAACCTCGTCGTCGACGGCGTGTACGGCTGGCTCAACCCGAAGGTGCGCACCTCATGACCGCTACGACGGTGACCGCCCCGAGCACGGCCGCAGCCGCCCCGCTGCCCGTCGAGTCGCCGTGGCGGCAGGCGCTGCGGCGGCTGCTGCGGCGTCCGTCCAGCGTGGTGGCGCTCGGGTTCCTGCTCGTGCTGATCGTGCTCGCGGTGCTCGCCCCGTGGGTCGCGCCGCACGACCCGCTCGTGCAGGACCTGGAGAGCTCGTTCGCCCCGTACTCCGCCCAGCACTGGCTCGGCACCGACGACCTCGGCCGCGACGTCGCCTCCCGGCTGATCCACGCGATCCGGCTGGCGCTGCTCGCACCGCTGATCTCCGTCGGGGTGGCGGTGCTGCTCGGGGTGCCCACCGGGTTGTGGGCAGGTCTGGCCCGCGGCTGGGTCGACGCGGTGCTCAGCCGGCTGGCCGACGCGCTGCTCAGCCTGCCCGGATTGGCGTTCGCGCTGGCCATCATCGCGGTCGTCGGGCCGGGCCTGGCGAACGTGATGGTCGCGCTCGGCATCGTGTTCGCGCCGACCCTGTTCCGGGTGGTGCGCGGTGCCGCGATGGCGGTGGCGGAGGAGCCGTTCATCGACGCCGCTCGGTCGATCGGATCGCGGACCTGGCGGATCCTCTGGGTGCACGTGCTGCCGAACGTCGCAGCCCCGCTGCTGGTGCAGGCCACGATCCTCATGGGGCTCGCACTGCTGTCCGAGGCGGGCCTGTCGTTCCTCGGCCTCGGCGTCCAGCCGCCGGAGGCCAGCTGGGGTTCGATGCTGCGCACCGCGTACGACAACCAGTTCGAGGCGCCGCTCGCGGTGCTGCCGCCGGGCATCGCGGTGGTGCTCACCGTGCTGGCGTTCAACACCATCGGCGACGCCATCCGGGACGTCATGACGGCGAGGGGGCGGCGATGACCGGCTCGGCGAGCATCGACGCGATCGCGAAGGACCAGCCGTCGGCCGCGGCGCGGGAGCTGCGCGCGCACGGCCTGGTGCGCACCTACCCGATCGGCCGGGGGGCGTTCGGCCGCGCACACACGGCGGTGCGGGCGGTGGACGGGGTCGATCTGGAGATCACCGCCGGTGTCACCGTGGGTGTGGTCGGTGAGTCCGGGTCGGGCAAGTCGACGCTGGGCAGGCTGGTGTCGCTGCTGGAGCGCCCCGACGCGGGCCGGATCGTGCTGGACGGCCGCGACACCGGACGGTTGCACCGCGCGGAGCTGCAGGAGCTGCGCCGCCGCCTGCAGGTCGTCTTCCAGGACCCGTTCGGCTCGCTCGACCCCACCAAGTCGATCGGGCACGCGGTCGCCGAACCGCTGCTGGTGCACCGGCGGGTGCGCCGCTCGGGGATGGCCACCGCCGCCGAGGAGCTGCTCACCACGGTCGGCCTCGACCCGGGGCTCGCCCGCCGCTACCCCGAGCAGCTGTCCGGCGGACAGCGTCAGCGCGTCTGCATCGCCCGCGCGCTGGCGCTGGAGCCGTGGCTGCTGGTCGCGGACGAGCCGACGTCGGCGCTGGACCTGTCCACCCGGTCGGAGATCCTCAACCTGCTGCTCAGCCTCCAGCAGGACACGGGTCTGTCGATCCTGCTGATCTCGCACGACTTCGCGACGGTGCAGCACCTCGCCCACCGCGTCGCGGTCATGTACCTGGGGAGGATCGTGGAGGAGGGTCCGACCCACGACGTCGTCACGAACCCGCAGCACCCCTACACGTCCGCGCTGCTGTCCGCGGTCCCGGTCGCCGATCCGCCGCGCCAGCGCGCCCGGCAGCGCGTGGTGCTGCGCGGGGAAGCGCCGAACCCGGCCAGGCTGCCGTCGGGGTGCCGGTTCCGCGGCCGCTGCCGGTTCGCCGTGGCCGAGTGCGCGACGACCGACCCGCAGCTGACGGATCTCGGCTCCGGCCACCGCGTCGCCTGTCTGCTGCACGGCGCCGTGGGGCCGGCTGCCTGATCGGCGAGCTGCCCGATGGTCGGGCTTCCCGGCCCGGCTCCGTCCCCCTCCGGCAAGCCGGCGTTTCGCATGAGGCACCATCGGTGACGTGTCCAGCGCAGTCAGTGTCGACGTCATCGCCGCGCTCGCGTTCACGTGGCTCGGCATGGTCCTCGCGATCTCGTTCCTCGAAGCGCCGCTGAAGTTCCGGGCGCCCGGCATCACCACGCGGCTGGGGCTGGGCATCGGGAAACTCGTCTTCCGCGCGCTCAACGCCGTGGAGGTCGTGGCGCTGGTCGTCATCGTGGTCGCGCTCGTCGTGGGGGCTCCCCCGGCGGTCGTGGTGATCTCCGCGGTCGTGGCGGGCGCCATGCTGGTCCTGCAGCTCGCCGCGGTGCGCCCCGTGCTGAACAAGCGCACCGCCGCCGTCCTCGCGGGCGAGGACGCGCCGCGCTCCCGCGCCCACCTGTTCTACGTGGGGTTGGAGGTCGTCAAGGTGGTCGCCCTGGTCGTGCTGGGGATCGCCGCGCTGGCGGCGGCCTGATCGATGCGCGACTGGACGCTCGCGACCTACCTGGAGCGCCTGGCCGCGCCCCGCCCGCCGACCCCCGCGGGCGGTGTGGTGGCCGCGCTCTCCCTCGCCCAGGCGGCCGGGCTGCTCACCATGGTCGCCCGGATCGCGGGCGGCCCCGACGATGTGCTGACCCGCGCCCCGCAGCTGAAGGAGCGCGCACTGGAGCTGGTTGAGGCGGACGTGCGGGCGTTCGACGCGGTGACGGTGGAGGTGGCCCGGTCCCGCGACGATCCGGGCCGGGCCACCGCGATCTCCGCCGCCCTGGTCGCGGCCGCCGGGCCGCCCGCGCAGGTCGTGGAGCTGGGCTGCGAGGCGGTGGGGCTGGCCGAGCGGCTCGCGGTGATCGCGGGCCGCACCGTGCTCGCCGACGTCGCCGCCGCGGCCGAAGCCGCCGCGGCGGCCGTCGCGATCAGCCGCACCAACGTCGAGTCGAACGTCCGCGGGGCACCGCACGGCCCGGACGTCACCCGGCTGCGTGAGGGGCTCGCCCCCGTCGACGAGGTGCTCGCCCGCGCAGCCGCGCTGCGTGAGGCGGTGCGCGGCCGCGTGGGGTGAGTCAGGACAGGTTGAGCACGTTCCCGTCGGCGTCGATGTCGATGTGGTGCGCAGCCGGGTCCGCCGAGAGGCCCGGCATCGTGCGCATGTCGCCGCAGATGGGGTAGATGAACCCGGCCCCGACGGAGGCGCGGACCTCGCGCACCGGCAGCCGCCACCCGGTCGGCGCGCCCTTGAGCGCCGGGTCGGACGAGAGCGACAGGTGCGTCTTGGCGATGCACACCGGCAGGGTGCCGAACCCGTTGCGCTCGTAGGTGTCGAGCTGGCGGGCGGCAGCCGGGTCGTAGTCGACGCCCTCGGCGCCGTAGACCTTCGTCGCGACCGCCTCGATCTTCTCCCGCAACGAGGCCTCGTCGGGGTAGAGGAAGCGGAACTCCGCCGGCTCGTCGGCCGCCTCGACGACCGCCTCGGCCAGCTCGCGGGCGCCCTTGCCGCCGTCCGCGAAGTGGGTGCACACGGCCGAGCGGGCGCCTTCGGAGGCCGCGATCTCGGCGATCGCCGCGTGCTCGGAGGGGTGGTCACCGGGGAACGCGTTGATCGCGACGACCAGTGGGACGCCGTGCAGGCGGATGTTGTCGATCTGCTTGCGCAGGTTCGCGCCGCCCTCGTGCACCTCATCGGGGTTCTCCTCGAGCAGCGCGGGCGGCAGCGGTGCGCCCGGGACGATCGTGTGCCTCCCGGACATGGCCTTGAGCGCCCGCACCGTCGTCACGACGACGGCGGCGTCGGGGACGAGGCCGGAGGCTCGGCACTTGATGTTGAAGAACCGCTCGGCGCCCATGTCGGCGCCGAACCCGGCCTCGGTGACGAGGAAGTCACCGCCGCGGATGCCGATGAGATCGGCGACGACGGACGAGTTGCCGTGCGCGATGTTGCCGAACGGGCCGGCGTGCACCAGCACGGGGGTGTTCTCCAGCGTCTGCAGCAGGTTGGGCTTGAGCGCGTCGCGCATGATCGCCGCCATGGCGCCGGCGCCGCCGATCTGCTCGGCGGTCACCGGGTCGCCGCTGCGGGTGTAGCCGACGACGATGCGCCCGAACCGTTCGCGCATCTCCTGCAGCGACCGGCTGAGCGCGAAGATCGCCATGACCTCGCTGGCCGCGGTGATGTCGAAGCCGGACTGCCGCGGCACCCCGTCGGTGCGGCTGCCGAGTCCGATGACGATGTTGCGCAGCGCGCGGTCGTTGACGTCGAGGACCCGCCGCCAGGTGATCGAGTGCAGGTCGAGCCCGCTGGCGTTGCCCTGGTAGAGGTGGTTGTCCAGCACGGCGGCGAGCATGTTGTGGGCGGCGGTGACTGCGTGGAAGTCGCCGGTCAGGTGCAGGTTGAGCACATCCATGGGCACGACCTGCGAGTAACCGCCGCCCGCCGCGCCGCCCTTGATCCCGAACGTGGGGCCCATCGACGGTTGCCGCAGCGCGATCGTCGCCCGCTTGCCGATCTGGTTGAGTGCCTGCCCCAGCCCGACGGTGGTGGTCGTCTTGCCCTCGCCCAGCGGGGTGGGGGTGACCGCGGAGACCACGACGTACTTGGCCTTCGGCCGGTCGGACAGCTCGTCGATCGCGGACAGCTTGATCTTGGCGACGTGCTCGCCGTAGCCCTCGATGAGGTGGCGGCCCAGGCCCATGCGCTCGGCGATCTCGTCGAGTGGTTTGAGGGCGGCGTTCCGGGCGATCTCGAGATCGGTCGGGACGGTCGTCGGAAAGGTCATGTGCTCCCCCGGATGTCAGGTGTCAGGCAGGCACGCTCAGGCGTGCCCGGTCGTGGACGGCGAAGCGACCCGCGCGGATCTCCCCCGCCCACGCCGCGGTGGCCGGGAGCGCCCCGAAGGGGAAGAAGTGCACGTCGGAGATGAGCGAGGCGGGATCGGCGGCGACGGCTTCGGCGATGCCGAGCAGCATCGCGTCGGGGTGGTGCACGGCCGAGGTGGCGAGTTTGAGCACGCCGCCGGTCTGGTGGCGCAGTACCGACAGGGACGGCCCGACCCCGCAGGAGAGCCCGAACCGCAGCAGCTTCACCGGTGAGGTGAGCCCGGGCAGCCCGACGTGCACGGGCAGGTCGATCCCGGCCGCGCGGATGCGCCGCTCCCAGGCCACCACCGGTTCGGCGGCGAACCCGAACTGGGTGACGACGTGCGCGGTGAGCCCGTGCTCGCGGGCGAGCGCGGCCTTGGTGAGCAGAGCAGCGTCGAGGACGTCGTCGGCGACGTCGGGATGGCCCTCGGGGTGGCCGGCGAGCCCCACGCGTCGGATGCCCGCCTCCTCCAGCAGGCCGGTGGCGAGGATCTGGGCCGTCTCGTGGAACTCGCCGACGGGTTCGGTGGAGCCGGCGACGAGCAGCAGGTCGGTGACGCCGATCGCGGTGAGGTCGGCGAGCATGCGGGCGAGCACGGCTCGGTCGGGGACGTACCGGGCGGCCAGGTGCGGCACCGGCCGCATGCCCGCCGCGGCCACCCAGCGCGCCGCGGCGACCGTCCGGTCCCACGGGGTGCGCTGCAGGAAGGTCAGGTACACGGACGTGCCGGGCGCGAGCAGCCCGTCGAGCGGCGGGAGCGTCGCGGTCTCGCGCGGGGTGATCTCCGCGCTGAACGAGCGCACGAGTCGGCGCAGCATCGCCCCCACCTCGTGGTCGGACACAGGACTCATGACGCGGGTCTCCTCCGGGTACGGCGTCGAGGACGGCGCCGGCGCGCATCGAATCGATTCGATACCGCGGCGAAGGGTCGACGGAGGGTGCGAGGACGGCCTCAGCCGCGGCGACGGCGCAGCTCTTCGTTGATCGCGGGGACGATCTCGTGCATGTCCCCGATGACGGCGTAGGTGGCCTTGGTGACCATCGGGGCCTCGGGATCGGTGTTGATCGCGAGGATCGTCTTCGAGCTGGCGCAGCCCGCCCAGTGCTGGATCGCCCCGCTGATCCCGCACGGGATGTACAGGTCCGGGGAGATCCGGCTGCCGGTCTGGCCGATCTGCTCGTGGTGCGGCCGCCAGCCCAGGCTGGTGACCACCCGGGAGACGCCGAGCGCCCCGCCGAGCAGCTCCGCAAGCTCGCTGACCGCGCCGAACCCGTCCGGCCCGCCCGCGCCGCGGCCCGCCCCGACGACGACCGACGCCGTGGTCAACCCGGACGAGTCGACGGCCTCCACCGGCTCGACCGACACCACCCGGGCGACGAGATCGGCCGGCGCCACCTCGGGCGTGAGCTCCCGGACGGTCCCCACGGCCGGTGCCGGCGCGGGCGCGGCCTCGACCGCGTGCCCGGCGACGGCGAGCAGCGCCGGGGTGTCGGGCAGCTGCATCTCCTCCAGCACCGAGCCGCCGAGCACCTGCCGGGTCACGACCAGCTCGTCATCCGGCACGACCGACACGACGTTCGCCGCCATCGCCACGTCCAGCCGTGCCGCGAGGTGCGCCAGCACCTCCAGCCCGCGCGGAGTGCCGGGCGCGAGCACCACCCGCGACTGTCCCGCCGCGGCCTGCACCGCGGTGGCCCACGCCGCACCCGAGTAGGCGCCGAACGCGTCCCCGGTGGCGTGGTGCACCGTGCGCACCCCGTGCTCGGCCAGCTCACCGGCCGCCCCGTGCGGCAGCTCCCCGACGACGACGGCGTCGACCTCGGCGTCCAGTCCGCGGGCGAACGCCACCGTCTCCAGCGAGGTCTCGGCGATCCCACCGCCCGTGGTCTCCGCGAACACCAGCACGCTCACCGGGCCACCCCCATCCGCTCCAGCAGGTCGACGACGGCCGCGGCCGCCTGCGGCCCCTCCCCCAGCACGTCGACGGTGCTCGGCTGGGCAGGCGGCAGCAGCAGCCGCACCCGCCCGGACCCGGCCGGCGCGGACCGCGGCGCGCGCGTGTCGATCGGGGCCTTCTTCGCCTTCATCCGCCCCTTCAGCGACGGGTAGCGCGGCTCGACCCCGCCCTCCAGCACGGTCGCGACGGCGGGCAGCGGCAGCTCGTAGGTCTCCACCCCGTCGACGCCGTCACCCCGCGCGACGAGGACGCCGTCGGTGACCGCCACCGTGCGCACCCCGTTGACGACGGGGCGGCCCAGCAGGTGGGCGAGCCGGATACCGACCTGGAAGTCGCCGGTGTCAGCGGCGTCGTTGCCCAGCAGCACCAGTTCGTCGCCCCGGTCGGCCACGACCGCAGCGATCTCGCGGGCGACATCGGCCGGCCCGTACGACCCGGGCTCGCAGACCTCGATCAGCACCGCGTCGTCGCACCCGACGGCCAGCGCCGAGCGCAGCTGCTCGACGGCCTCGGCCGGACCGAGGGTGAGCACCGTCGCCCGGCCCCCGGTGGCCGCGGCGACCTGCACCGCCAGCTCGACGGCGCAGTTCTCGTGCTCGCTCACCGTGAAACCCACGTGCCGCGCGTCGACGCCCTGCCCGTCGGCGGTGAGCGTGACCTCGCCGCCCACGTCGGGCACCCGCTTGATGCACACCAGTACGTCGGTCATCGGCGCTCAGCTCCGCATCCGCGCGTTGTCCGGGTCGAACAGCGGCGTCGCGTCCGCGGCGGCGACGGTCACCGGGTACAGCTGCTCCATGTAGGACACGGCGAGCTGGTTGCCGACGTACGCCTCGTCCGGCGGCAGGTACGCCATGAGCAGGTGCTTGCCCAGCGACGGCGCCGAACCCGCCGTGGTGACGTACGGGTGGCGACCGTTGCCGTCGGTGAGCGGGCCGCCGTCCCGGGTGCGGATCGGCTCCCCGCCGAGCATGTAGCGGCGCTGCCCGCCCGCGCTGATGTGGTCGTCGACGGTGAGCGTGCACAGCACCGACCGCGGCCCGGCCTCTCGCTGCTCCAGGTAGCGGGCCCGGCCGATGAAGTCGGCGTCCTTGACCCGCGGCCGCGCCATCCCGGCCTCCACGATCGTGCGCTCGGCGTCGAGCTCGAACCCGTAGGCGCGGTAGCCCTTCTCGATCCGCCCGGTCGTGCCGTACACGCCGATCCCGACCGGCACGGCGCCGTCGGGCTCACCGGCCTCGTGCAGCAGGTCCCACACGCGTGCGCCCTGCTCCATCGGCACGTACAGCTCCCAGCCCAGCTCACCGACGTAGGAGATGCGCGACGCGAGCACCGAGACGCTGCCCAGTTGGATGGGGCGGCAGGTGAAGAACGGGAAGCCGGCGTTGCTGATGTCGTCGTCGGTGAGCCGACCGAGGATGTCGCGCGCCTTCGGCCCCCACAGCCCGATCGTCGTGAACGCCGAGGTCACGTCGACGACGGCGGCGCGATCGGCCAGGTTGTCGCGGAACCACTTCAGGTCGGCCATGCCGTGCGCGGCGCCGGTGACGACGCGGAAGTGGTCGTGGGCGAGCCGCATGATCGTCAGGTCGGAGCGGAAACCGCCGTTGGGGTCCAGCACGGGCGTGTAGATCAGCCGTCCCTCGGGCACGTCGGCCTGCGCGACCACGATGTGCTGCACCGACGCCAGCGCGCCCGGCCCCACCACGTCGAAGATCGCGAACGCGGTGAGGTCGACGATGCCGGCGCGCTCCCGCATGGCCAGGTGCTCGGCGTTGATGATCGGCGACCACCAGCGGGAGTCCCACTCGTGCTCGCGCGGCACGACACGATCGCCGTACTCACCGAGCAGGACCTCGTTGGAGGCGTACCAGTGCGGTCGCTCCCAGCCCGCGGTCTCGAAGTAGACGGCCCCGGCCGCCGACGTCGCCGCGTGCATCGGGGCGAGCCGCTTGCCGCGGTCGCTGGCCCACTGCTCGGCGGGGTGGACGATGCCGTAGGTCTTGTTGAACGACTCCGACGTGCGGGCGCGCACGTGCTGGCGGGTGCGCTGGTGCGGGTAGAACCGGGCGATGTCGGAGTGCGCGAGGTCGATCTCCGACCAGCCCTGCGTCATCCACTCTGCGACGGCCCGACCGACGCCCGGACCCTCCTTGACCCAGACCGCCGCGGCCGACCACAGCCCCTTGACCTCGGGCGTCTCGCCGAGGATCGGGGCGCCGTCCGGGGTGAGCGAGAGCAGCCCGTTGATGGCGTAGCGGATCTCCGCGCCGTCGGCGCCGAGCGCGTCGGGCATCAGCTCGAGCGCCTGCTCCAGCTGCGGATCGAAGTCGTCGGCGGTGAACGGCAGCTCCGTCGGCGACAGCTTCGCCTGCTCGATCGTCGGGATGTCCTCGGGGTCGTACAGGATCGGGCGGTGGGCGTAGGAGCCGACCTCCATGTCGGCGCCGTGCTGGCGCTCGTAGCAGAAGGTGTCCATGTCCCGCACGATCGGGAAGCTGATCTCGCCGGGTCGCTCGGCCAGTTGCGGGATCGGACCCACCGAGATCATCTGGTGCACGGCGGGGGTGAGCGGGATGGCCGCGCCCGCCATCCGCGCGAGCTTCGGGCTCCACACCCCGCAGGCGATGACGACGTACTCGGCCTCGATGTCGCCCTTGTCGGTGCGGACCCGCTTGATCCGGCCGCGTTCGACGTCCATGCCGACGACCTCGACGTTCGGCACGGTCGTCAGGGCGCCTGCCTGCTGGGCGGCCTCCCGCATGAGCGTGCCGGCGCGCAGCGAGTCGACTACGCCGACCGACGGTGTCCAGAACGCGCCGAGGATCTGGTCCTTGTCCAGGAACGGGATGCGCGCCACGACGTGGTCCGGGGTGACCAGCTCGGCGTCGATGCCCCACGCCTTCGCCGACGACATGCGCCGGCGCAGCTCCTCCATGCGCTCCTCGGTGCGAGCGACCTCGTAGCCGCCGGACTCGGTGAACACGCCCAGCTCCTTGTACTGGCGCATCGAGTCGAGCGTGAGGTCGGTCAGCTCGCGGGAGTGGTCGACGGGGAAGATGAAGTTCGACGCGTGGCCGGTGGAGCCGCCCGGGTTGGGCAGCGGGCCCTTGTCGATCTGCACGATGTCGCGCCAGCCCAGCCGAGCCAGGTGGTGAACGAGGCTGTTGCCGACGATGCCGGCGCCGATCACGACGACGCGGGCGGTGGCGGGCACGGTTGCCATTGCTGCTCCTTCTCCTAGTCGCCCAGCTCGCGACGGCGGCGGGTCACGTACTCGGTCAGTTCCTCGCGGACGGCGTCGTCCAGCGGGGGCGGCTCGTACTCGGCCAGCTTCGCGCGCGCGATCTCGGCGGCCCGGGCTGCGGCGTCCTTGCCCCCGCCCCGCACCCAGCGCTCGTAGTTCTCGGAACTCGACAGGAAGGGCCGGTAGAAGCAGGTCCGGAACCGTTCCATGGTGTGGGCGGCGCCGAGGAAGTGCCCACCGTGGCGGACCTCGTCGTGCGCCCCGAACGCCAAGCTCGCCTCGTCGATCTCCAGCGGGGTGAACTCGTGCTGCAGCATCTCCAGCACCTGCACGTCGAGGACGAACTTCTCGTAGCTCGCGACCAGCCCGCCCTCGAGCCAGCCCGCGGAGTGCATCACCCAGTTGATGCCCGCGAGGAACGTCGGGAGCATCGTCATGAGCGCCTCGTAGCCGGCCTGGGCGTCGGGGGTCTGGCTGGAGGTGAGCCCTCCACCGGAGCGCACCGGCAGGTTGAAGCGGCGGGCGATCTGCCCGGTGGCGAGCAGCCCGATCGCCGACTCGGGGGTGCCGAAGCACGGCGAGCCGGACTGCATGTCGATGTTGGACAGGAACGAGCCGAACACGACCGGGCAGCCGGGCCGGATGAGCTGGGCGAGCGCGATCCCGGTGAGCGCCTCGGCGATCTGCTGGGCCAGGGCGGCGGGGATGGAGACCGGTGACATCGCGCCCATGAGCAGGAACGGGGTGACGACGACGGCCTGGTTCGCCGCGCAGTACTCGAACAGGGCGTCGAGCATGCGCTCGTCCCAGCGCAGCGGCGAGTTGCAGTTGATCAGGGAGATCGTCGCAGGCGTTTCCTCGATCGTGTCGCGGCCGCCGAAGAGGATCTCGGTCATCGCGATCGTGTCGCGCGCGTTCTCCCCCGAGACGACGTTCCCCATGTAGATCTTGTCGGTGAGCGTCTGCAACGCGAACGTCATATCGAGGTGCCGGGAATCGAGCGGGGCGTCCTCCGGCTCACACACCACACCACCCGCCGAGTCCAGCACCGAGAACACCTGAGAAAGGCGGGCGAAGTTCTCGAAGTCCGCCATTTTCGCGTCTCTTCGGACGTTCCCCTCGCGGACGAACGGCGGCCCGTAGACCGCGCCGAACGCCATGCCGTCCCCGCCGATGTGCACGGTGTTCGCAGGATTGCGGGCCTGCAGGTCGAACCCGGACGGAGCCTTCGCGACCTGCTCGAGGACGAACTCCGGATCGAAGCGGACGAGCCCGTCCTCCACCTTCTGCCCGGCCTGCCGGAACAGTTCCAGAGCCCGCCCGGAACCGAACTCGACGCCGATCTCGCTCACCAGCCGGCGCCAGCCGCCGTCGAGCGTGTTCATGGCCTGTTCGGAAAGGATCTCGTAGCGGGGCATGGTGTTGCGGAACATGCGCGCTCGCTCTCGGGGGTTCGCAGAAACGATCTCTTGACGTTCCGGGTGAACGGGGCCACAGTAGCGGCAATCACCGGAACCTGGGTTCCATGATGTGAAACTCTTCGGCCCCGAGTTGCGAGACGGGCCGGGACGGGATCCCGAATGACCACGCAGACCCCGCAGACGGGCAGCCAGGCCGTCGAGCGCGCCAGCGCCTTGCTCGGTGTGATCGTCGAGTCCGGGGCACCCCGCACGTTCACCTCGCTCGTCGACGAGCTCGGGCTGGCGAAGTCGACGACCTCACGCCTGCTCAGCGCCCTGGAGCGGGCACGGCTCGTGCACCGCGACCGGTCCGGCGCGTTCCGACCGGGCGCGCTGTTCTCGCTGCACGCGGCCCGGCCGAGTGCGCTGCACGATCTGTCCGAGCTGGCCCGGCCCACGATGGAGCACCTCTCGGAGCTCTCGGGCGAGACCGTGGTGCTCGCCGTTCCACGGGGTGGGCAGGTGGTGCAGATCGACCAGGTCGACAGCCGCTACATGCTCGGCGCCGTCAACTGGGTGGGCGTGGATGTGCCGGCGCACTGCACAGCGCTCGGCAAGGTCCTCTACGCGTTCGACGCGTTGCCCCGCCCGCAGGGCGCGCTGGAACGGCGCACCCCGCACTCCCCCGTCGACCGCGCCCAGCTCGACCACATGCTGGTCGAGGTGCGCCGGCGCGGCTTCGCGGTCTCCCTCGACGAGCTCGAGCTGGGCCTGGCCGCGGTCGCGGCACCGGTGCGCACCGTCGACGGCGTGGTCGCCGCCGCGATCTCGGTGTCCGGCCCGACCAGCCGCATCAACGACTTCGGCATCACCGCCCTCGGTGAGCTGCTGGTGGCGGAGCTGCGCGGGCTCTCGGCGCTCTTGGGTCACCGCCCCGATCCCGATCCGCGGCGCAGCCGCCTGACCGGCACGAAGGAAGGCATGCGATGACCGACCACCAGGAGATCCTGCGCGGCCTCTACGACGAGACCCTGGTCGGCAACGGCCCACGCGTGCTCGAGCTGACCAGGCAGGGGCTGGAGACGGGCCTGACGCCGGAGTCGATGCTGTTCGACGCGCTGATCCCGTCGCTGGAGGAGGTCGGGGCGCGGTTCGAGCGCGGCGACTTCTTCGTGCCCGAGATGCTGGTGGCCGGCCGGGCGATGAGCGGAGCACTGGACGTGCTGCGCCCGCTGCTGGCCGAGACCGGCGCGCAGACCGTCGGCACGTTCCTGATGAGCACGGTCAAGGGCGACGTGCACGACATCGGCAAGAACCTGGTCAACATCATGCTGGAGGGCGCGGGCTTCCACGTGATCGACCTGGGCGTGCAGGTCTCGCCGGAGAAGGTCGTCGCGGGTGTGCAGGAGCACAAGCCGGACATCGTCGGGTTCTCGGCCTTCCTCACCACGACCATGCCGATGTTCAAGGCGAACATCAACGCGCTGCAGAAGGCCGGGCTGCGCGACGACGTGATCGTGATGGTGGGCGGGGCGCCAGTCACCCAGGAGTACGCCGACGCGGTCGGCGCCGACGGCTACGCGGCCGACGCCGCCACCGCCGTCCGCAAGGCCAAGGAGCTGCTCGCGGCGCGCCGCGCGACGGTGGGGGTCTAGATGCACACGGTTCTGCGTTCGGCCACCCGCGAGGTGGTCATCGGCCCGGACCAGCCGTTCTGCCTGATCGGCGAACGGATCAACCCGACCGGCCGCACGGCGTTCGCCGAACACCTGCGCGCCGGGGACCTCTCCCCAGTGGAGATCGATGTCGCCCAGCAGGTCGCGGGCGGGGCGACGATGCTCGACGTCAACATGGGCGTCCCGCTCGCCGACGAGGCCGAGCTGCTCGCCCGCGCCGTCGCGCTGGTGCAGGAGCTCACCGACCTGCCGCTGGTGATCGACTCGTCGGTGGTCGAGGCGCTGGAGGCCGGGCTCGCGGCGTACCAGGGGAAAGCGCTGGTCAACTCGGTCACCGGCGAACGCGAGCGGCTGGACGCGATCCTGCCGATCGTCAAGCGGCACGGAGCGGCGGTGATCGCGCTGCCCAACGAGGAGGACGAGATCCCCGCCGAGCCGCAGAAGCGGCTGGACATCACCCGCAAGATCATCGACATCGCGGCCGGCGAGTACGAGATCCCGATCGAGGACCTCGTGATCGACCCGCTCGCCATGCCGGTCGGGGCGGACACCTCGCTGGTGCGGACCACGCTGCGCACGATCGAGCTGATCCGCGAGGAGTTCGGCGTCAACACGACCCTCGGCGCGGGCAACGTCTCCTTCGGCATGCCGAACCGGCCCGCGCTGGGCGCGGCGTTCCTGCCGATGGCGATGACGTGCGGGCTGACCAGCGCGATCATGGACGTGCGCTCGCCGCAGATGGTCGACGCCGTGAAGGCCGCCGACCTGCTGCTGGGCAACGACGACTGGGGCGCGGCGTGGATCGCGCGGGCCCGGGCAGCAAGAGCCGCGCAGGAGGGAGCGGCCGCGGCCGCGGCTGCGTCGTGACCGAGCCGGGGCCGGACCGGGNGCGGATCCGCTTCCACCCCGACGGNTCCGCGCCCCGCGAGGTGCGGGTCCCGGCCGGCACCACCCTGTTCGACGCGGCGAGCTGGAACGGCATCGCCGTCGACTCGACGTGCGGCGGGCACGGCACGTGCAAGAAGTGCCTGATGCGCGTGATCGAGGGCGACGTGCCGGTGTCGCGGGTCGATCCCCGCGCGTTCACCCCGGAGCAGCTGCGCGCGGGCTGGCGGCTGGCCTGCCGCGCCGCGGCCGAGCAGGACGTCGTCGTGGAGGTGCCGCCGCTGGTCACCCGGCCGAAGGCGGCGACGGTCGGCGTCGGCCGGCAGGTGGTGCTGCGGCCGGCCGTCCAGAAGCGGTGCGTCACGCTGCCGGAGCCGTCGCTGGCCGACCAGCGCAGCGACCTGGAGCGGCTGCGGGCCGCCCTGGACGACCTGGAGTTCTCCGCCGACCTGCGCGCGGTCCGCAACCTCTCCCGCGCGATGCGCGCCGCTGACGGCGTGGTCACCGCGGTGATCGTCGACGACGTGCTCGTCGACGTCGAGCCGGGTGACACCGGTGCACGGTGCTACGCGCTGGCGTTCGACCTGGGCACCACCACGGTCGTCGCCACACTGCTCGACCTGGTCACCGGCACCCCGGCGGCGGTGGCGTCGGTGCTGAACCCGCAGCAGCCCCACGGCGCCGACGTGATCACCCGGATCAGCGCGACGATGATGGACCCCAGCGCGCTGGACCGGCTCACCGCGCTCGCCCACTCCGCGCTCGACGGCCTGGCCGGCGAGGTGTGCGCGGAGGCCGGTGTCGATCGGCGCGAGGTGTACGAGATCGCTCTGGCCGGCAACGCGACGATGGTCCACCTCGCGCTGGGCCTCGACCCCGAGCCGCTGGGCGTGGCCCCGTTCGTCATGGCCGGCCGCGAGTTCCCCGGCCTCACCGCGCGCGATCTCGGTGTGCAGGTGCACCCGGGCGCGCGGGCGTACGTGTTCCCGGCGCTCGGCGCGTACGTGGGCGGGGACGTCGTGGCGGGCGCGCTGGCGTCCGGGATGGACCGCGACCGGCGGATCCGGCTGTTCATCGACATCGGCACGAACTGCGAGATCGTCCTGGCGGCGGGCGACCGGCTGCTCGCGACCGCGGCACCGGCCGGCCCAGCGTTCGAGGGGGCGGCGATCCGCTGCGGGATGCGGGCCGCACCGGGCGCGATCGAGGGTGTCAAGATCAGCGAGGACGACGTGCTGCTCGACGTGATCGGCGACGTCGAGCCGCTCGGTCTGGCCGGTTCCGGCCTGGTCGACGCGGTCGCGGCGCTCGTCTCGACGGGACTCGTCGACGCGTCGGGCCGGCTCGCGACCGCCGACGACCCGGGCGTTCCACCGGGCCTCGCGGCGCGGCTGCGCACCGTCGGCGAGGAGCGGGCGTTCGTCCTGCACTCCGGCCCTCAGCACGACCTGTGCCTGTTCCAGCGGGACATCCGCGAGCTGCAGTTCGCGAAGGCGGCGATCGCGACCGGCTGGTCGCTGCTGCTGGAGGAAGCGGGCCTCACCCAGGACGACGTCGCGCAGGTGGTGCTGGCGGGTTCGTTCGGCAGCTATCTGTCCGCGTCCGCCGCGGTGCGGATCGGCCTCGTCCCCGGGGTGTCGCTGCTGCGGATCGTCAGCGCCGGCAACGTCGCCGGCGAGGGCGCGAAGATGGCTCTGCTGTCGGTGCGGGAGCGCGCCGCGGCCCGGGCGCTGCTGGAGGAGGTGCGCTACGTCGAGCTCTCCGACCGTCCCGACTTCAACGACCGGTTCGTCGACCGCCTCGCGTTCTGACCGGGTCGCGATCGTGGCGTGCGGCGCGATCGCCCGGCACGTCCGCGAGGTCGCGGTCCGCCGAGCCTGGCCGGTCGACGTCCACGTGCTGCCCCCGCTCCTGCACAACCGCCCGGAGCGGATCGCCGCCGCCGTCGAGGCACGGGTCGTCGAGCTGCGGGCGGACTACGCCACCGTCGCCGTCGGTTACGCCGAGTGCGGCACCTCCGGCGTCCTCGACGCCGTGTGCGCCCGCCTCGGCGTGCCTCGCCTGCCCGGCGCCCACTGCTACGACCTGTTCGCCGGCGAGCGCCGCCTCCAGGAGCTGCTCGCCGCCGAGCCGGGCACCTACCTGCTCACCGACTGGCTCGCGGCCAACGTCGACCGCGCCGTCGTCACCGAGCTGGGCCTCGACCGTCATCCCGAACTGCGCGACGCCTACTTCGGCCACTACCGCCGCGTCGTCTGGCTGGCCCAGCACCCCACCCCGCGGCTGCGCGCCGCCGCCGAGCGCGCTGCCGCGGTGCTCGGTCTGCCGCTGGAGACGATCGTCGTCGGCGACGCCCTCCTCGAGGAGGCCCTCACCCAACTGCTGCGCTGGTCCTGACCGCGGCATGGTTCCGCCCTGCACCGGGTACGCCTCGCGGAAGGCGACCACGGACGGGAGTGCAGGGATGGCGCGGGCGATCTGGACGGGTTCGATCAGCTTCGGGCTGGTGTCGATCCCGGTGGGGCTGTTCAGCGCCACCGACGACCACACGATCCACTTCCACCAGTTCGAACGCGGCACCTCCGACCGCGTCCGCAACAAGCGCGTCAACGAGCGCACCGGCGAGGAGATCGACTTCGCCGACATCGTCAAGGGCGCCGACGTCGGCGACGGCGAGCACGTCATCGTCGAACCCGACGAGCTCGAGGCCATCGCCCCCGGCCGCTCCCGCGACCTCGAGATCACCGATTTCGTCGACCTCGAGGAGATCGACCCCCTCTACTTCCAGCGCACCTACTGGCTCGCCCCGACCGCCGAGCAGTACGCCCGCCCGTACGGCCTGCTGCTCGCCGCACTGACCCGCACCAACCGCGCCGCCATCGGCTCGTTCGTCATGCGCGGCAAGCAGTACCTCGCCGCGATCCGCCCCGACGGCGACGTCCTCGCCCTCGAGACCCTCCACTTCGCCGACGAGGTCCGCGATCCCCACGAGGAACTGGAGAACCTCCCCAGCAAGCTCCCCGCCTCCGGCAAGGAGCTCGACATGGCCGTCCACCTCGTCGAGTCGATGAGCGGCCCGTGGAAGCCGGAGAACTACACCGACACCTACCGCGACAAGGTCGAGGAACTGATCGCGGACAAGCAGCGCGGCCGCCAGACCGTCGTCGAGGCCGAGCCGCCGGACCCCACCGAGATGTCCGACCTGCTCGCCGCACTCGAGGAGAGCGTCGAGGCCGCGCGATCCGGCCGCCGCACCCGCGCCGACCGCTCCGCGAAGGACGACCGCACCGCCGGGGACGGCACCGCCGAGGACGACCTCGCGAACGCCACGAAGGCCGACCTCGCCGCGAAGGCCAAGGAACTGGACATCAAGGGCCGCTCGACGATGACCCGCGACGAACTCGCCGAGGCGATCCACGACGCCTCGTGACGTCGGTGGCATCAGCCCACCACGGCGCCCGCGCTTCGGCGTGGCCGTCCGGGCAACGCCGATCTCGCGCACGTCGTCGTGCGCGCGTGCCGTCGTCGTCGGTGAAGGTGCAGGAGAATGGCTCTCCTGCCAGGTTCACCGCGGCCGCGACGACCTTCGCCGCGCCTGCGAAGCGCTCGTGGCATTCTCGAGCGCCGCAGGCGCTCCCCGAGAACACCGTCCTTCCGAAGGACTCGGAGCCCCGGCGAGACAACTCGCCCTCCCCCACCGGACAACTCGCCGATCCCGACGGGGCAACTCGCCCTCCCGGGCGGGGTCTGGTTCCTGACCCCGGACGAGGACCTGCGCCGGGAACGTCTGATCTCCCGGCACCGGGCCTACGGCCGCACCCGGGCGAGGCCCGCGACCGGGCCCGCGGCTCCGACGAGCGCAACGCGCTGCTGATCAACGCCACCCGGGCCGCCGCCGACCTGGTCCTGGCCGCGGTCCCGGACTGAGCGCACTCACCCCTCTCGGCGCTCCGCCGCGTCGAACGCCGGCGCGAGCACCGCCAGCGCCGCCCGCAACCGCTCCCGCAGCGACCCCGTGGGCACGACCAGCCCCCCGCCGCCGAGCGGTCGGATCCACCCTTCCACGGCGATGCGCACTGCGGCCGCGACGCTCGCCGCGAGCACCCGCGCACTCTCCCCGTGAGTCTCACCGAGCCGGCGCGCGAGCACGTCCGCCAACGGCGCCGCGATGTCGGCGGTGGCCTCGAGGTACGCCGCCCGCAGCGCGGGCCGCGAGGTGATCATCAACAGCGCCCGCGGGTCCTGCTCGCCCGGATCGGTGTACTGCTCGACGACGGCCTCGACGACCGCGTCGGCCAGCCGCATCTGCGGCCGCGCCGCGACGGCCTCGGCGACCCGCCGTTCGCGGTCGGCGGTGACGGCGGAGACGATCGCCTGCTCGCGGCTGGCGAAGTAGTTGTTGTACGTCCGCGGCGCGACCCCGGCCGCCGCGGCGATGTCCTCCACTCGTACCTGGTCCGGTCCGCGTTCCAGAGCCAGCCGCAAGGCGGCCTCGCGCAGGGCCGCGCGCGTGGCCTGCTTCTTCCGCTCCCGCAGCCCCGGTGTCACCGAGCCAGCATGCCATGAATCGTGCGAACACGCAAACTTGCGTGCACGCAATTTTTCTGCCAGCCTCGGCGCCACACCGATCCGAGGGAGGAGGCACCCGATGCGTGCCAGGGGAATCGCCTACGACACCGGGTTCGTCGTGCACGGCCACACGTCCCGTGAGCGCTTCGATCCTGCGGTGGTGCGGCGTGAGCTGGAGATCATCCGGGACGACCTGCACTGCACCGCCGTCCAGATCGTCGGCGGCGACCCGGACCGGCTGGAGCTGGCCGCCCGCACAGCCGCCGAGCTCGGCCTGGAGGTCTGGTTCTCGCCGTACCCGCTGGAGCTGGAACCGGCCGAGATCCTCGCGCTCCTGCGGGACTGCGCCGAGCGCGCCGAACGGCTGCGCCGGGACGGGGCCGAGATCGTGTTCGTCACCGGTGTCGAGCTGAGCGTCATGAACCGCGGGTTCCTGGACGGCGAGAGCACCGAGGAGCGGGTCGCTCTGCTGCTGAGCGACCCGCAGCGGCGCGCTGCGGCGGTCCGCGAGCTCGGCGGGCGCATGAACGCGTTCCTGCGCGATGCCGTGGACGTCGTCCGCGAACACTTCGCCGGGCCGCTCACGTACGCGGCGATCCAGTTCGAGCAGGTCGACTGGACCCCGTTCGACTTCGTGACCTACGAGCTGATCCGCTCCGCCGAGGTCGCCGACCGGTTCCGGGAGGGCGTGCGCGTGCTCGCCGCCGGGCCGAAGCCGCTCGCGATCACCGGGTTCGGCACCGCGAGCTACCGCGGCGCAGGCGACCGCGGCGGCCGGGTGCTCGAGGTGGTCGAGCTCGATCCCGCGACCCACCGGCCCATCCGGCTGACTGACGTGCACGAGCGCGACGAGGCCGGCCAAGCCGCCTACCTCACCGAGCTGCTGGAGATCTTCGAGACCGAAGGGGTGGACAGCGCGTTCGTGTACCTGTTCGCGCAGCACGGTTACCCGTACCGCCCGGACGGCGATCCCCGCGACGACCTGGACCTGGCCAGCCTCGGTGTCGTCCGCCTGCTCGACGGCGAGGCGGGCACGACCTACCCCGGCACGGAGTGGGAGCCCAAGCCCGCCTTCGGCGCGGTCGCCGAGGCGTACGGCCGCCGGCTCAGCCCGTCAGCACACCCACGGTCGCCGCGATGATGACGGTGTTGTAGAGGAACGACATCATGCTGTGGAACAGCATCTTCGCCCGCATCTCCGACGTCTTCACGATCGCGTCGGAGGTGGCGTAGGTGAAGCCGATCGTGATCGCCAGGTAGACGAACTCGATCAGTGTCGGCGCCTTCCCGCCGGGGAACTCGACGTGCTGGATCCCCTGGGCGCGCCCGACCGCCCACAGCCGCGCGTAGCGCTCGGCGTAGCTCAGGTGCAGCACCGCCCAGGACAGCACGATCAGCAGCAGCGCCGACCACGAGTACGTCGCGATCAGCGCCGCCGTCTCGTCCGGGTCCGCGCCCTCCGCCACCAGTTCGGCGATGGCCCGCTCCCCCGCGTTCCCCGTGGTCTGCAGGAGGAGCAGGACCGCGCTCGCGACCGTCACGACGGTCGTCGCGACCAGCAGGTAGCCGAGCCGCGGATCCTGCAGGCGGCGGGTCCAGTGCGGATCGGCGCCGCGGCGCGCCCGACGCATCCGCCACAGCCGCACCCCGATGAACGCGCAGGCCAGGACGATCCACACGACCGCGGCGCCCTGGTAGATCAGGTCGTCGAGATCGGGGTTGGTCCACAGATCGACGAAGATCACCAGCGCGACGAGCAGCAGCAGCCCGTCGAGCACACGGGTCGGCCACGAGCCGCCGGTCAGGTCGGCGACGGGGTCCGCGGGCGAGCCGTCGGAGCTGGTCATGTCCGTCCTCCTCGGTTGCGGGACGGACGATATCGGTCACGCTCCGTCACCCGTGTGGGGTGACCGGAGTGAGCGGCGCAGCGCCGGGTACGCCGTCGGCGAGCCGATCCGGACCGCGGCTCCGGCGACCACCGAGGGGAGCACCAGCCATGGCCACCGCGCAGCCCTCTGCCGCACCCGAGCGGATCCGCCGTCGGGTCCCGCACCCGGTGGCGCTGCTGCGCGCACTGCGCCGGGCCCTGCTCCGCACGGTGCTGCGCGGGCTGATCCGCTCCGGCTGGGCCTGATCCACGGGCTCAGCGCTGCTTCGGCTCCTCCTCCGCGCCGTCCCCCGGCGTGGAGCGGGCGACGAGCTGCTCGTACAGCGAGGCCCGCCCCGTCACGTGCGCCTCCTGCCGGAACCGCTCGACGAGCTGTGGGTAGTGCAGCTCGAACGCCGGACGTTCCGAGCGGATCCGCGGCAGCTCGGTGAAGTTGTGCCGCGGCGGCGGGCAGCTGGTGGCCCACTCCAGCGAATTGCCGAACCCCCACGGGTCGTCGACGGCGACGACGCGGCCGAACCGCAGGCTGTGCAGCACGTTCCACAGGAACGGCAGCGTCGACAGACCGAGCAGCACCGCCCCGGCCGACGAGATCGCGTGCATCGTCGTGAAGCCGTCGATGGGCAGGTAGTCGACGTAGCGGCGCGGCATCCCGGCGTTGCCCAGCCAGTGCTGCACGAGGAAGGTGAGGTGGAACCCGATGAACATCGTCCAGAAGTGGATCTTCCCGAGGGTCTCGTCCAGCATCCGGCCGGTCATCTTCGGGAACCAGTAGTAGAGGCCGGCGAAGACGGAGAACACGATCGTCCCGAACAGCACGTAGTGGAAGTGCGCCACCACGAAGTAGGTGTCGTGCATGTGGAAGTCCAGCGGCGGGGACGCGAGCAGGATCCCGGTCAGCCCGCCCAGCAGGAACGTCGCGAGGAAGCCGACAGCGAACAGCATCGGCGTCTCGAGGGTGATCTTCCCCTTCCACATGGTGCCGATCCAGTTGACGAACTTGATGCCCGTCGGGATCGCGATCAGGAACGTCGTGAAGGAGAAGAACGCCAGCAGCACCGCACCGGTCGCGAACATGTGGTGCGCCCACACCGCGGCCGAGAGCACGGTGATCGCCACGCTGGCGAACACCATCCCCTTGTAGCCGAAGAGCGGTTTGCGGCTGAACACCGGGATGATCTCGGTGACGATGCCGAAGAACGGCAGCGCGACGATGTAGACCTCCGGGTGGCCGAAGAACCAGAACAGGTGCTGCCACAGGACGGCACCGCCGTTGGCGGGATCGAACACGTGCGCGCCGAAGAGCCGGTCGACGAGCAGGCCGAACAGGCCGGCCGTCAGGACGGGGAACGCGATCAGGATCAGGATCGAGGTGAAGAAGATGTTCCAGGTGAAGATCGGCATCCGGAACATGGTCATCCCCGGTGCGCGCAGGCAGATGACGGTCGTGAGCATGTTGACCGCGCCGAGGATCGTGCCGAGCCCGGACACGATCAGCCCCGCCAGCCACAGGTTCCCGCCCGCCCCCGGGGACCGGATCGCGTCCGAGAGCGGGGTGTAGGCGGTCCAGCCGAAGTCCGCGGGCCCGCCCGGGGTGAGGAACCCCGACATCACGATCAGCCCGCCGAACAGGAACAACCAGTACGAGAACGCGTTCAGCCGCGGGAACGCCACGTCCGGCGCACCGATCTGCAGGGGCAGGATGTAGTTGGCGAACCCGAACAGGATCGGCGTCGCGTAGAGCAGCAGCATCAGCGTGCCGTGCATCGTGAACAGCTGGTTGTACTGCTCGTTCGACAGGAACTGCTGCCCCGGCGTCACCAGCTCGCCCCGGATCAGCAGGGCCATCGCCCCGCCGATCAGGAAGAACAGGAACGCCGTCGTGAGGTAGAGCAGCCCGATGTCCTTCGGATCGGTGGTGCGCAGCACGTGCAGCGTGCGGGAGCCGAGGGGGCGCGAGCGGTGCGCGCGGGGCCGGATCGGCGTGGGTACGGGCACGGGACCGGTGCGGGTCATGGCAGCCTCGGACTCAGTCGCAGGCAGGGCGTGGTCCGCACAGCGGTAACCCACCGGGCAGCGCCGAAACCTCGGATCGGTGAGCGGTCGGCGGTTCCCTCACACCGGCGGCAACCGCTGATCCCGCCCGATCAGCTCCGCCAGCGGGTCCCCCACCTCCTGCAGCCGGTCCAGCACCGTGTGCAGCGTCCAGCGATCCGGCCGCAGCCCGGGATCGTCCAGCTCTCCCCACCGGATCGGCACGGACACCGGCGCCCCGGCTGCGGGCCGCGGGCTGAACGGCGCGACGAGCGTCTTGTTGATCGCGTTCTGGGTGTAGTCGAGACGGGCGAGGCCGCCGCGACGGTCCTTGTACCACTCCCAGCTCACCAGCTCGGGCACGGTGCGCCCGACGGCGCGGGAGATCCGCTCCACCCACGCCCGCGTCTCGCCGAACGTGCAGCCCGACGTGACCGGCACCCAGATCTGCACGCCGCGGCTGCCGGTCACCTTCGGCGCCGCCGCCACCCCGAGGTGGTCCAGCGCCGTGCGGAAGAGCCGGGCGAGCACCAGCACGTCGTCGAAGGTGCTGGCCGTGCCGGGATCGATGTCGATCAGCGCCCACGTCGGGGCGTGGACGTCGGGCAGCCGCGACGTCCACGGGTGCAGCTCGACCGCGCCGAAGTTCGCCAACCACACCAGCGCCGGAAGGCCGTCGGGCACGACGTAGCAGGCGGTCTCGCCGGGATCGGCCTCCGGGTTGTGCCAGCGCACCAGCCAGTCGGGCGCGTGGTCCGGCACCTCCTTGTGCCAGAACCCGCCCTCGTCGACTCCGTCGGGGTAGCGGTGCATGTTCACCGGCCGCCCCGCCAGGTACGGCAGCATCCACGGCCCTACCTCGGCGTAGTAGCGGATGAGATCGCGTTTGGTGACGCGACGCGCCCCCCGCCGGCCGGGGAAGAGCACCTTGTCGAGGTTGGTCAGAACCAGCTCCCGCCCGGCCAGCTCCCATCGGCCGCGCCGCCCCAGCTCGTCCAGAGCGGCGAGCTCGTCGACGTTCGGCGGCTCGACGCTCGTCGGCACATCCAGGCGCACCTCGGCGTCCGCGGCGGCGACCCCGCCCTGCCACATCGCTGCGGGCGCGGCCGCCACCTCCTCGTTGGTGCGGCCGCTGACCACCGAGCGGCGATGGTCCTCGGGGTCCCAGCCGTCGACGGCGTGCTCGTCCCGCTTGTGGATCAACAACCACTGATCGCGCCCGCCGTCACCGTCGCGGCGCACCAGCACGAACCGGCCGGCGAGTTTCTCCCCGTGCAGGTCGAAGTGCAGCTCACCGGCCTCGACGGCGGCGGCCGGGTCGTCGGTGCGCGCAGGCTCCCACGTGCCGCGGTCCCACACGATCACGTCTCCGCCGCCGTACTCGCCCTTCGGGATGACGCCCTCGAACCCGGCGTACTCCAGCGGATGGTCCTCGACGTGCACGGCGGTGTGCCGCGCCGCGGGATCGAGCGTGGGCCCGCGCGGGACGGCCCAGCTGACCAGCACCTCGTCGATCTCCAGCCGCAGGTCGTAGTGCAGCCGCCGCGCCCGGTGCCGTTGGACGAC
>Ga0065720_1019285_pt1 | contig 29903 bp, 23 predicted proteins | sample Thericmetagenome_FD_59107 | JGI IMG/M metagenome (GOLD analysis project Ga0065720, IMG submission 59107) | Thermophilic microbial communities from the Joint Bioenergy Institute, California, USA of rice/straw/compost enrichment - eDNA_2 v2... | ecosystem: Engineered > Solid waste > Grass >... | reverse complement strand
TACTGGGTTTTGGGGGGGGGGGCGGTGGCACCTTGATGGCTCAAGTCCAGCTAAGTTTTGCTAGCAAACTTGCTTTCAAACCATCGTGACAGATAACACTGATGTATATGAAGGCCAGTAGTTCGAAATTCATTAAAAATCCAAGTTCTCAGTGCAGCCATGTCCATATAATTGTAATTACGGGCGGTTCCATCGATGCCTTTCCAAGATATTCTTGATTCCCAGTGAGATTGACTAGTTCCCATAACCCTATTTGTCAATACGCCTTTACCGTGGAGGATGATTTTTTTTGTTTTACTTGCTGAGCGCATATTATGGCTGCGAGACTCAACTAGAATCATGCAAGTCAACCAATGCTGGATACGTTGATACGAGATATCCTTGCTTCGTCGTGCAAGATGCAGTACATATGCCTGAGTAGCTTTGCCGACATTCTTCTGCCACTGATGAGGATCTATATTCTAGCATAGATCATCGTTCCCAAGAGGAGTGGAATGCGTAAATTGAGAATCCAAGAGGATATCAGAGTTTCACGTCCAAGAGAACGGGAGAACCAGGATAGAAGAATCTATCCCATTCAAAGCGGATATGTACTGAAAATAAGCATCCTTTCAACGAGTGTCAGATCTGTCCTTTCTATAATTCTCTCATGTTGTCTGGTCCAGTGGGCTCATAGTGCACCTCTAAGACTTCACAAAACGGTTCGAAGAATGGGTGGGTCTTCAAGAACTCCACGGGCGTTTGAATTAATGCTCAGGACCACGAAGGAGCATGCCACTAACTCGGTCCATTTGGCCAACACTGCTGATCGGTTATTGCTTTGGGCACATCGTCAACGGCTATCATCTAACCAATTTGACCCATTGTCGACCCCTGGCTGCACCAAACCAAGTCACCCGTTGCAGTAAGTTAGGGCAGTCCACAGATGATTTACAAGCAGGATGAGAAAGCTTGCAGTACTCAGTTTGTTGCTGTGCCCAGTTCAAGCTCTCCTCTGACCCTATACTCGCAGACCCTTCATGCCCAAGCGGAGGGGCCGATATGTTTGGAGAGTACCATATGGCGCCTGGGGTTGGTTGTCAGCCGCCTTCATTCCACGCCAAGCAGTCATAGCAAGGAAGTCCATACATTTAGGACGGAAAACCGAGGAGGAAATCCCTAGCGTTCACACCAGAGTTCAGAGCTATAGATCCAACCGGCAAAGTTCATCAAAACCTTTTAGCGAAGATTTTTGAAACAAACTACAATCTCCGAGCATTTCCCAGTTATTCTGAGCATAAAGCTCAAGGACTCCTAGTGTGATCATGCTGCAATTATCACATCGCGTTGCTGTGCCAGGCACCAAGCAGGTTGACCATGTTGTTTCCTGTGACGCTCACTAGAGGATATGGAAGGAGTATCCTGAAAGAACAACTCGAACATGTTTTATCTTCCACCTTCCATGGAAATTGTACTTGCAAGGCACCCTGTCAAACCGGTGTTGATGCGTCGGGTAGTGTCCTTCTCGCTCTTGGTTGAAAATGGAATCATGAACAACTTCACCCTGGTTGCTTGATGAAGAAGTTGTAGTAGTGGAACAGGGGAAACAAAGCAGAAATATAGAATTATATCAATGATTATTTGTTTGTGTGGGTGGGTAGGAGGGGGGAAACAGCTCGCTTGCTATTTTGAGAGTCTGATTAGCTAGAAGGTCCCCATAAACATAGCAGAGCATCATTCTCCGGTTCTGTGGTTTCGAAGGGACTAGGAGAGAAGGAAGTGAGGGTGGATAAAGGATATTTATTCAAGGCAACAGCCTAATTCATGCCCATGGCTATGAGCCCGCATGGGGCGTGGGTTTCGAGAGCTAATCATCAAATATCGCATGATATTTGTAGCTATCCAAATTTTAACGTATTTAAGACCCCCCGTGAAACATCTAGACCTAGACCCGACACAGACCTACTTCAATCACCCCTTCAACGGGCTCTGGTGACCTTATGAGCGCTACTGTACTCGAAATACCACTCATTATTTGCTCGGTCTATTTCTACTATTCAGTGCTCATTGTGTTCAGCGAGATGAAGCCATCCCCAAAGAGAGGATGATCCGCTGTGGGAAGACCATGCTGAAGTGCTTGTAGCTGCTGGTCGCATGGGTTGTTCTGTGGATTATGACTATGGACATGATATTATCCTTTGCAGTAATGGTGCTTCTTTTCATGGATCCGGGGTATGGAGCGCTTGTAGCATGTAATCAAGTCTTCGGTAGAGGATTCTGAAGACCCCAATGCTTGTACAACTAAGTGTCAGCTCGTGGGTCAGTATTGGAGCGTGATTAGTCTGATCTTCTATGCTATGGTCGCTTTCTGGGAACTTCCTGACCTTTCTAAATTTTTGTTCGATTCGAATTCTTCAACTCGTCATAAATCAATTGAAGAACTGCAAAGTTACCAGTCAGCCTGAGAGTGGACAGGCGCAGTTTATTTAGGGCTTTGAACCTTGACCGTTTGAACCCAAAAAGGCCATGGTGTGGCTGGCTAAGAAGCAGCATCTTCTCATGGGTATCTCGGCATGTGACTCCATTAGAGAGTAATCAAGATCCTTTGCTCAGCCGGTCTAGGGAGAAAACTGCTCCGACCATGCTTCAGGATAGGTTAATGATACAGATAATACTTAGCACAGGCCGTGTAGCTGCAGTGTTACCCCAAAGAATAGTACCGTTCCTGACAGATAAGGCCCTCACTAACAGCTGCACAGCCACAACTCAGCAGCCTCCCAACACTTTAGATATTGGGCTTGAATATTGAAGTTTACAAGATATCGATCCAATGTCAAATTTTCATTAGTTCAACTTCCTGACAGCTTCTCCGAGTGCTTGCGTTGTCTGCTATATTGTCATTCTTGCCAATCAAACGTTGAGATATCACTGTATCATCATCAATCAAGAGGATTCTAAACCTTCTGCCGACTACTTGGTCATCAACCATGGACACAGCATCTACACAGCCTGACACTAACAGAGCCAACACCTCTTCTCCCTCCAAGGAAAATTCTGTGCAATGGGTCTTTCTCCTATCTCTATCCTTCTCCTGTTCCTCCTCTCAGTCCTGGGGATCTATGATCCTCACCCCCCTACTGGACCAAACCATTACGTGGAGAGTTAGCACTGAGGTGAGTCAAACGACTTGTCAACGTCTTGCTTTAATCCGTGATATGACTCGTTTCATGGGGGTATTGCAATGGCGTTGGCCTTGGTATTGTGCTTGAGTCCTGCTTCAGCTTCTTCGCCATATGGCTACTGCCGGCCGCAGCAACCGGTTGTGTATACTCGTTCTTGCAGAACTCTCCTCCTATTTGCGTCTGTTCTGGATCGGGCGAATGCTCATCATTGTTTTCGACTTGCCGAGATACTAGGCTTTATTCTCGCCACTGTCAGGCATAACCATGAGGTTGCGCACATGGCTGGGGCAAGTGATTAGCTAATACAGGTACTCCAGGCCTCAGCTCGATTGATGCCCACACCAAGACGATGTCTCGTCCGTTCTTCCTCCCAGATTTTCAGAAATAATCGCCGTTCTCCTCTTCTTCCCAGCTTTTTTCTCCATTTTTGTTTTCGTGTCCTCACTAAGGTATTGTGCCAAATGCAAAGGCGAGGTACCTTCATTGTCAAGGCACTCCAGATCTGCGCCCGCATCGATCAACATATTAACCACTTTATTATGCCCGTTTAAGCAAGCAAGATGTAGTGGTGTACGATAATCAGGATCCACTGGGTCCAGACATTTCACGTACGAAATTAGTATCCGTGTTGTGGCAACATCACCATTCATGGCGGCCAGGTGCAGTGGTGTGCGGCCATCGCTGGTGCGCACGAGGTCTGGCTCAGCGTTATTATCACGATTTTCAAGAAGGATCTTGACAATTTCAGCCCGACCGTTTTCTGCTGCCTCGTGAAGCGATGTAGTTCGGCAATTTTGATCCTCGAGGTTGACCCTTATATCTGCCCCAACAAGTAGCCGTATAATGTCGCTATAACCCTCCTTAACTGCATTCAAGATCTCTGTAACAAGGTTAGGCGATTTATCTTCGCAAGCTTCTAGCCTTCCTGGTTCATATCGGCTCGTGATGCTATATTTATGTAGGATTTGGTGCAGTTCCGGGAATTCCACAAGAAGAAACTCAACAACATCAGACTTGCCATTGGAAATAGCAGACCGCAGGCTTTCCAGTGGCCAATCGCCAACTGTTCGAAGTATTGATAGGACTCCTGCATGCAGTGCTTGCCGATCTTCAACAGTAGCCCACCTGGAAGGATCCGGAATCCATGTTGATTCTCTAGAAGTGTCTCGCTCGACGATCGCGTGAAGCTTTTCAAGGCGTGGTGGATAACAGGGTCCCACCAAGCCTGCCCGGTCTCATTTACATCGTTGTCGAAATGTGGCCAAGAAAGAACAGCCTCGTACCATTTATTCAAGGCTAATTCAAGTTGATCAGGTAGCTTGCGAAGAAGCGTCCTAGCGAGCTGAATATGACCTGATCTGATAGCTTGAATGATGGGCATCTTTGGAAGGAATAATTCTAAACTTGTTGCCAGGGCATGGTGAACCCAGAGATCATTAACCTTTGACAACGTTGATTTCCCTATCCGTACATCCCAGTCTTTTGGGACGAATATAAACTTGCCTTTGTCCCATTTTACTCCTTGACCGGTGCGGTAAACGGACGCACCCAAATCGACCAGATGATCTGCAATCTCCAACCAATTGCATTCGATTGCCAGGGAAAGAGCAGATCTATTATGCTTGTCCACCATCTCCATGGCGATTAATCCCTCTGGATGACTCAAGAATTCCCGTAGAATTTCAATATTTCCCCTTTCGATTGCCAGGTGGATCGGGGTCTGCAGACAAGTGTTTCGTGCAAGAATCAACTCTTTAGCATGGGGTTCCTCGAGAAGGAGTCGAACAGTCTGGAGAGATCCCAAAAGAGCCGCAGCATGAACAGCAGTTGTAAAACAATAAAACTTATCGAATGAAGTGGGAATCTTGTAGTCGTGCAATTCCGCGCCGGCGGTAAGCAATGTTCGTACCACGTCATTTTTTCCCCCTTTGATGGCGAGAGCGAGTGGCTTCAGCCCAGAAGTGTCCTCCAAGTTGACATCCGCTCCGTTTCGGATAAGCACCTGAGCTATTTCCGAGTTTCCTGTTTGCGCAGCGTAGTGAAGAGCAGTCCTGCCAGAGTCATCTGTGATATTGACATCATCTCCAGCTTTCAACAACCGTTCTAGCACGTCGACTTGCCCGAGTAGAGCTGCAATATGGAGCAACGATCTCCCGCCGGTTTTATAAGCATTCATATATGAGTGGTCGAGATTGATCAGGCAATATTCGAGCTCGCTGTAAGGGCTGGGGTCGGCATGCCAGAGTAGAGAAGCCGTAGCTTCTTTTTTGGCTTCCACAGCTGCTGAGTAAGGGGTGTGGTTGTTTCTGTTCAGACACTTTGTCGAAGCTCCTGCAGCAAGTAAAAGGGAGACTATCTCATCGAAACCCTTGGACGCAGCAATATGGAGTGGCGTGTTCATGTCACAGTCACCCTCAGACAGATCGACCTGAGAAATGTTTCTCGAATTGAGCAAGAGTCGCACCAATGAAGCGTCTCCCTTTTGAACAGCGATATGTAAAACCTGTCCCTCTGGCCGTGCACCCGCATCAAGGAGAGCTCCCACAGCGGGGCCATTGGAAGCTTCCACCGCCATGTGGAGAGCAGTTCTGCCGTGTTTATCCTTTGCATCCAACGGGACCCCAGTTTGGATCAGCTTGTCAATCACCAAAAGTGTGTTAGCTGGATGGCAGATGTATTCGGGAGAAGTGTGTGTGTCAAGAACCGCATAGAGAGCAGTCCTGTTGTCCTCATCTTGAGCATCACATTCCACTCCGTATTCTAAAAGCGCATCAACAAGTTCAAGACTATTGACTGGAGAGACAACTGCGGCCTGGAGAAACCCACTTAGCGTGTGCTTCTTGACAGGTTGAAAGCCTAAGTGGGAGTTGATGTCCTTGTTGCGCAATATTCGTATCAAGAACCGGACAATATCGAGGTGACCATGTACCGTAGCCGTGTATAGCGCGTTATGTGCCACATCGATGATGTAAGAATCATGATCCGCTTGGTGCCCAATAATGGCAGCAACAGTATGGAACAAATGCTCCATGATGGTTAGATGACCACATGTTGCAGCGTCGTAGACCGCTTTGATAATGATCGGCAGCGGTAAATGTTGACTGGTAAATTCTTGAACGACTTCTTTATGACCTCGCGATGCAGCGAGAGAAAGTGGTGATTTTGGAGGGTCTTCGAGAGACAGGATGTTGAGAATCCAATAGCTTGCCCTATGCTGAAGTATAAGTTCAACACAGCGACTGCAACCCAAGTCACATGCTAAATGCAATGGAGTATATAATTGATGTTTGCTGCGGGTAAAAAGGGAGGATCCACGGGTATCGGCTGTAAGCAGTTCCTTGACTGCTGGGTGGTTGGCGCTCTGAACTGCTTTATGAAGAGGAGTTAGACCCATCGCATCAGCAATGTCCACGTCTGCTCCCCAGTCTATCAGATCTCGCAGCACATGCTCATTGCACCGACTTGAAGCAACATGTAACGCAGTACTGCCGGTGGCGTCGGAGGCATTTATATCTATGTCGCTCAGAGTCAAGAGTTCTTGAGCAACACCCCAGAGGTTGAAGAAGAAAGCAACATGTAATGGCGGGGGACCAAACGCAGACATGCGATCCAACCCAAATTGAACCATAAAAAAACCATCCAGACTTGCTCGTTCCTCCACCCACTTGGAGAACGTACTTGGTGAGAGCAAGAAATCAAGAACAACAATCTTTTCAGCCTCATTATCCAAGATGGTGTCTTCTGCTTTCTGACAGTGATATGGCCACTCCAAGACAGCATAGTCATGGAGAAGCCTGTTTTCGAGGAAGCCTTGAACATCCGATTTCCACTGGCTAAACACAGGACTTGAGGTCCAACACAAGAGTGTGACGCATGTTAAAGTAATGCGCCCATGGCTGCTATCCTCATAGACTCTGAACTGTTCAGGGCAAGTTTCTCCTTCGATGGCTCCCATGCCAAGGAGGAATTCTGACATTGTTGTATGAACCAAGAGGACTGAATTATCGTCGAGGATCTCAATAAGAGGCATCAAGTCTTTTAATTTTTGAAGGAACATATCTCCTCCAGTGTTGTCTGTGCCAAGTGATTTTGGTGGATTCCGATCGTCAAAAGTGAAGCGGCTCTTTTGTTTGGTCGTTCGCGTGGCTCGTAGTTGTGAGCTGCGCTGGGAGACATATCTGGGCCACACTGTCCTGTCAATTATCTCAACCGCACGGAGGGCATCGACTGTCAGTGAACGTCTCGCTTGGACCAGCCAGCGGAGCATACATTTAGCAAACTCCTTGTCCTTGATCTTCCTGAGCCGTTCGGAATAAAGAGAAGTAAGAGCACTGGGTATCTCATCCATTCTACCCAGTAATTCTTCCTCAGTGCCGGCTGTGGATTCAAGTATGTCCAACATGAGATGGGCATATAAAATCATACCCTGGCGTGGTAGAAGCAGTTAGCAGGACTGATATCGGCCCATCCACTGTCGATATATGGGAGTACAAGGGCAGATTGCGCAGACGAGAAAGGAAACATTTGTAAACATTGTGGATGCCACTCACACTTGAACGAATTTTCAATTCCTTCACGACTCGTGGCATATGCGATGGAAACCCAGAGTTTTTCCTATTGATGCGATGATAAATGAACTTCTCAATGTCCGCATCGAGGTTGTCCACCACATCGCTCAAGTCGAGTCGGAAATGATGCTTGTTATCAACTAAATTCTCTATGTGTTTTACTAAGCGAGCCGTGATGATGATTTTCACGTCAAACCCAGCGATTGTTATTAACCATTCTTGCAGAGTTGTGAGATCATGCTCTTTGCTCTCATATCCTTTGAGTGCATCGGAGTCTTGTTCTCTACATTCATCCAGCGCATCGACGATGAGGTAGCTGGGTTGAACAAGCCCAAGAACTTGTCGTAGTACCTCGATATACCCGTCTTCGGTGGGTTCATTGGCAAGGCTTTTGCGCGCTAAATTGAAGCATTTTGTTTTCAACTTTGGCATTGATCTTCGAACTCGAAGAAGCAGCTGATGTAAGATTGTATGATAGAAATTTTGGAGAGATCCAACTCGGAAGTCTTTCGCGTCAAAGAAAAAATACATGACGTTGTTTTGCTTGTTCTGGCTGAAATGGTCACATAGCCACTAGATAATGTTAGCGTATTCGTAGTAGGCTTCTATGCGAGGATTGTATCGCCCTTTCTGTGTGGAAATATGATCACTGACCTGAGAGATGTACGTCTTCCCTGAACCTGGTTTCCCAAATAGCCAAAGAATACTACGAGTCTCGGCACTCCATTTCTGGAAGGCTGGTTGATCCAATATCCATTTACAGGTCCCGGGAACAAGATTCGGTCGACGTTTTCGCATAATGGATTCGAAGTCGTATGGCTGAAGATTCCTCAGGAAGTCAATATCATCAGCGTCTAAAATTTCCTCAGCCGGCTGTTCCTAAAGATTGCAGATGTTTTGAACAGGACGAACTCAAAAGACGTGTAGGTTGCCGGACTTGGAAGTCTTACTAACCTAAAGAGTCGTTTATCTTTTGGGTTTTGGCTGGAGGGGGGATGATCATCAGCAAAAACACTGGTTAGGACGAGCAGAGGGATTAATGCCACGACGAACCAACCCATGATTCCACCATGTCAGCTATCTTGCTTGTGACAGCGAGATAGCTCGCATCATGTGAACTATCATACTTATTCAGACCGAAATGATCTGTATCCAACGGAGCAGAATCCTCTCCACGACGGGTCGCTGAGCTCTTATTAACAACCTGGAGAGATAGGGAAATTAGCAATATTTCAAGTTACGCAATGCCCAAACTTCCACGGTTCTTACCATCTCAACTTGCACCCCGAAAACAACATTAGGCCTTGTTTCGTGAAAATCGAATGAGACTCCGGGATAATATTTCCTGAACTCGTCCTCAAGTTTTTCTGTTTCTGCAGCCCCGGGATCTAAGTAACGAAAAAGAAGAGGGCTTGCGCCGTCCCAGTAGGCAAATAGACAGTACAGCTTTCCGAGTAATGAATAATGCGAACCTGCATGTGGGGTTCCAAGGAAGACTACTCCAGCAACGCAGTTCGCGAGACTTTCATATCTTGCTTTTGTATCAGGCTGCGCAGTAGGTCCTTTGGCGAGGACCAGTGCCTATCAAAACGGCAGTGAGGTTTATTTTTTACTCTTTTAAGCTAGATAAATAGGGGTGTCAATATTTGCTTACCTGCTCAATTATGAGCCCACCGAAACTGTGCCCAATAAGGATGAGAGGACGGCCCCGTTCCTTTTATTTTAGCGCACTGGTTAGTTCTTGACTGTTAAATTTGTTTGGAACACTGAGGAACTGGAGTTGACTCACCTCACTACTTCTTCTAACTCTCACAAGGCTATCAAGAAGTTGTCTTCCGTGGTCAACCAGAGTCTTGTTTAAGGCTCGCGATTGCCAAGTGGAATTGTGACGGTAAGTCATAATGCGCGCCTTGGGAAAATCGTTTGGAAGAAAGTCCCGTAACCAGAGTTTTCCGGATGGTTTATGTGTCCAAGTCCTTTCCACAGAAGATCCTAACCCATGTACCGCTACGATGCTATGAATGGACTTGTTAGCATGCCCTCGAAATCTTTCAAGATAAAGCTCTGAAGCCCCTTACTCTAGCTCTGGGTTTTCAGGCTGATGCAAGAATTTGATAGGATTGATGTTGCTGAGTGCCGACGTGGAGCTGTCAAGATCAGGCTCCAAGAGCTTTTTTCTGACATAATATGACACGAGTGATGGAATAGGTGACATGAAGACTGCCAGCGTGATGAGAGCCAGGACGACAATCTTGCTCCATATTGAATGTGACTGTAATTGGGAGGACATGAACGCCCCAAGAAATACCACGAAAAAATTTCCAAACGAAGCTTTGTCCAAACGAATGGAGAAACAGATGAACAGAATAATGACGACATAAAACAATGATTCTGGCATTTTTAAGGACTTTGTTCTTCTCCCACGATGAGAAGGGTCGTCTGGAATAACGTTTCACAAGATCATTGTACGCTTAGGTCACCCAAAAAAAGTCTTTTGCTATCATTTTTCAGCGATCGATCCGGCCAAACCGGTAGTAAGGTTCCAAGAGTTGGTAACACAGCTGACAAGGGAGTGTGATCTTGAATTACTTGCCGATCGGGGAACCGAAGGCAGCAACTTGGTGAGAATGAATAATGAAAGAGTGAAATGAGGGCGCAGCTAATAATATCTTGGCCAGGTATGCGGGGCCTGATTCGAGTTCTTATGCTGAACAACCGCGCGAATGCGACTGGCTTAGCATCTAGGTCCAACTGCTCCTGCATAGCCGCCAACCCGGCGCTTAAGGCGGGTTGGCAGTTGCTGTAGACAGTAAAGCCAGGTTAGTACTCCACATGGTTACATTGCATGCCCAGATGGATTAGAGATAGGCAATGTTCGGGAAGCCATGAGGCAAGATTTGCGGCTTTGTAGCTGGCTCATGCCGAGTCTTCTGGCAACTCGTAGGCTGCCTCACTGTATTCGTAGTCTAAATACCCATATATATAATAGATGAAGGACATACCACCCATTAGGTTCATCAACGACCGGGGAACGCAACCCGTTACCATAAAGACAATAAAAATCAAGATGGACCAAACTAAACGGTTGAGTGTATCTTCCTTCCAATGAATATCGTGACTTCGCTAAGCCCCTCCTGCATGGTGTTTGTAGAGTGCCTACCCCAGGTCAACAGAAATGACTCTGAACTCTATGAGATATATATGCATGACCTTGGGATGTTGAAGGACAGTCTGTTTGGCAAACATGCTCAATAGAATGATGCTGGATTCCGATTCCGGTTCCGATGTATATGGTGCCCTATATTTGCTCTCTCTTCAGTAGGCACCTGCACAACGAAAATGTCACGGTTTGAAAAGGACACTACACACTATACATTTAGTGTAGATACCCACTTTCCTACAGGGAGGCAGACACACCCTATGCCTATTTACACAGAAGTTTGTAATCTCTTCAGCGGCTAGGTAGGCAGGGTTCTTACGTTCATCAAGTATATGATCTCGCGAAACTCGACTGTGAGGGTCCATGCCAAGACAGTAGCCATAACAACAACACACCATGATAAACAGGTCAACACGACAAAGAACTAGTTTTCACGGGGTTTCATGCTATTTCATGGCACAGAAGTAGTTTCGCCTTTTTCAGGGCTGAAGCTGTACTTTTTTGGTGTATTAGGAAGTTGACAAATCCGACTTACAAGTCGAATATCTCGTCAAGGTCACAAGCGAGCAGCGACCCACCAGGTCCCCTTTGGTGGCCTGTTGATTTCGAAGCAAGTCACTGCGCCACGTAGCAGGCACTAAAACCTCTGGACACCTCTAATTATCACTACATTGTATTCTTCAACTGGGTTAAGTCGCTTCTACATCCCTAATAGACCACGAAATCGCACATCCTCAACAGGACGCCTGACGTACATCGTTCCCTCTCGCTGAGCGTCGATGAATCAACCACCTTTCCGTCTCGAGCAACAGCTTTGCCATAGTTTAGAAGTAGTGATTGAGAATGGGGTGAAGGTGGCTAGAAGAACTGCTACACCAGCTCGACAATCGACATTCCCGAGACGGGATAAAGACTACTTGCCGGGAGAGCCAAGAATCCCCTTGGATGGTAGAACCATCGGTGGCTATCTTAAGGAAGAGCTAGTGGCGAGAGACCTTGAACAGCTGGCTCCATACTTATGGTTGGTTGCCAAGCAGGATAGCTCCCACGTCTCGTCACTTACCCACCAGCTTGCAAGAGGCCGCGAGATTGTGATTACGGAGAAGCCAGGATTACACTTGGTTTGGTATTATGACCGAGTTTTTATCAAGCCGTTACCAAAATACCTCCTCTCTCATGCATTCTGGTCGTTTTACCTATTATCTCACGAATCTCCGATCCCAGAGCCACTACGAAGCGACCTCAAAAAGGCAGCCTTAGGCTTCCTCCGATCATACGCCTTTCTCATCCAACATCGATCCGATTTTGATCTTGCTATGCGCGAAGAGCACCGTTTGCTACCAAAAAATGTCAAATACGTTGAGCTTGCCAAACTTCTTAGGTCTGTGGAATGTATTGATGATTCCATGGTATCTTTACGATACAACTATGGAGAACTGCGTCTCTCGCGGCTTAACTTTTGGGTCAAAATCTTTCTTTTTCGCTTTACATACCACAAAAGCCAAGGACAATACGGAGCGTACTTTTCTCGCTTTCTTGGACCTCTTGCCGCTCTCTTTGCGATCCTTTCCGTCCTGCTGAGCGCTATGCAAGTCTCCTTAGCCGCACTGGAGGCAATGGATAATTCAAACCTTCAGACTTGGAGAAGTTTTGCGAAGGTGTCAAATGAGTTTGCAATATTTGTTCTCTTTTCCGCGGGGCTTTCTCTCGCTTTCCTCTTGATTCTGTTCTTAACTATGCTGTTTCGAGAGGCAATCTATGCGTTCAAAGACTTGTATTACAGAAAAAAAGGTTCTAAGCAAGGCGTACGGGGGACAGGACATAGAAGAATCTACATGACAGATTAGGTGCTCAGAATCTACAATAAATGTACGTTGAGTGAAAAGCTTATGATCATACTTGTGCTGTTAATCCACCTAACCTCAGTGGTAGCATCTCCGTTATTATTGTACGTATTTCTGATGTGGGTGATATGGGCGGCAGACATTTCAGCAAGGCGAACTGGTAATTGGTGACATCTAGTGTGGGGGAGAGTGCTTGCTCTGGCAAAGCGTAGAGGTTTAGCTTGAGGTGCACATGATGGTGTACCTATGTACCTATCCCGTCTCAGCGAGCCGGTCTGAGAACTTCGAGACAGCATCAGGTGGTACAGCCGAGAGACAAAGGACATTCCGGCTTGACAAAGCTTTTGACCTGGTGGTTCCCTATTGCAAGCCAGGTGGATGGTTGCTCTGCATCATGTGGAGAAATTCGAAACAGCGGACCATACGAGGACACAGCAAAGATAACGCATGTGCAGATGGTCGATTCGTGTCAACATGCGTCCAAAAGGTGGGATTTTGAGCGGATTACGCTGATTTTTGGCTTGATTTCGGCGCATCTGGGAGCAATTCCATGTCTCAGGGCTGAGGCCCGTCCAATCAGCTCACTGGTCGCGCCACCGCGCTAGGCACACCCGGCAGAGTTGCCGAGTAATTGCTAGTGTGAGACCTGAGGGGATTGAGCTGTCTGTCCGATGCGGTGTGCATCCCGCTCTGTGATACGCTGATCTTCTCGTACTTCGCATTGAGAAGTAACTCAGGATTGCCTTGATTCCCTATTTATACAGGTTGACCGGCGTCAAAGCTCGAGGGTCGCCATCGGATGAACTGAGTTTTTCGTGTCTGGATAACTAAGCGGGGTTTCTCGCTTAACAAGAGTGACCCACTTCGTTCCCGTGGCCTAGCCAAGCCAGACCCTGGAAGGCTCAGGCAAACCAGAGCTGTTGCGCCAAGAATTGCTTGGCGCAGGAATGGGCAACCCTGTCGTGTCAGCCTTCGGCCACCCAACTGCTTCCGTTCTTATCCTCTCCCAGGGCCCAGCTCCCACTTTTCCTTCGCTTTCTTCCACATGGCCTCTTCCACCCTCGAACCACTGCCATCATCGCGCCCGAGCCATCGTGCAACGCATCCCCAGCATCGCTCCCGGGGCCTGGTTCTCGTTCCTTTTCGTGTGTTTTCAGCGTATTCGATCAACTTCCCGTCTCGACGCTGGGGTCCAGGTTGAGCTGCTCGCGTTCTCTCCTTTGCTGACCCTCGCTCGCACCCTAAACAAAAATATCCACCCGCTGCCGCCTGCTCCGCGGCCAGCTCCGACAACCCTGCTCTTGATGCCCGCTCCTAACCCAGCTCCCCCGGTTCCCGCGTTGTCGTCCGCAAGATGCTGCGACGGCCTCCCGGCCATGTCGCTCCCCCGCGTCCGCGCCAGCGTAACAAATATTTACTGGCGCTCGCTTTGATTCTCCTCCCATGGCTGCCCCTCGCCGATGCTCAGCAGCAGCACCCGCCAGCCGGCCGGCCGCCCTCCCCGCTTCGAGATCCCGGCACCCCCGCCGCATACCATGTGCGCTCCCCGTCTCCCCCCGAGGACGACCAGCATGCGGCCCCCAACCTCGCCGCCACCACTGTGACTGCTGATGGCACTGCGGCTGTTCATGCCCGCAGGACGTCAGTGTCGGGATACGTTGACGACGAGATCGCCCGCAGCCATCTGCGGGCTCTAGCTTCTCGCTCCACCTACAACATTCCTGACGATGTGCGCGCCCACGCTTTGGCTCCGGACTTGTCCGTTCGAGCACCACCTCCATCTCATTACCGAGGCTCTTCCGTTCCTGGAGGGGCTGGCCTCTCGCAGCATCTTGCGCGGAGCCTGGAGGACTGGGAAGTGGAAGACTTTGTTCTTCTGGCGACCGTCGACGGAGACCTCATTGCCAGTGACCGCAAGACCGGTCAGGAGCGCTGGCACTTTAAGGCCGACCAGCCTCTGGTCGAGACCAGACATTTCAGAACCAACCGCTCTGTCCTCGACGAGGACTTCGACCCTATTGATCACTATATCTGGGTCGTTGAGCCTACGAGAGACGGCGAATTGTACTTATGGCGCCCGCATGAGAACGGCGCCGGCCTGGCTAAAATGGCCTGGACCATGAAAAAGGTAGTCGAAGAGTTGTCTCCGTATGACGACAAGATAAATGGCGTCGTGTATACAGGGGACAAACGAACCACCATGATTACCTTGAATGCTCTTACCGGCACAGTGATCAAAGAGTTCGGCTCTACTGGAAGCTATGTCAACAAAGTTGAGTCTGAGAGCTGCTTCAAGCCTAATGCCCTCGCCGACCGCGAGGAAGAGTGCAGCGATGATCCTACCATCACCCTCGGGCGCACTGAGTACAGTGTCATCATCCATCGGGCTGATGGCAGCCCGATCGCGTCTCTCAAGTACTCCGAGTGGGGTCCTAACACACAGGATAACGATCTTCTGCAACAGAATATCATCTCTAAAGATAGCCGCTATATCACCGGTCAGCACGACGGCAAGGTATACGGTTTTGATTATGGGCGCTTCAGCGAGGAGCGCCCTCTCTTCACGAAGACTCTTTCGTCTCCTGTCGCCCGTGTCTTCGACGTGCTACGACGCATCGGCGATCCTCCGGGCGGTAATCCGGAGCTGATTGTTCTTCCCCAGCCACCGCTGCCAGTCACCGACGAGGAAAACCTTCGTCTCCGCAGCGAAAAGGTGTTTATCAACCAGACTGAGCAAGGAGGATGGTACGCTCTGTCAGCCCTTCGATACCCGCTGATCATGTCTGCTCCCGCTGCTGCGATTCACCGGCTTGACTGGTGGAAGATTAAAGGCGCATGGGATCTCCTGAGCGACCAGCAAAAGTCTAGCGTCCTTGTCGGGACGCACAATTTACCCAGCGCAATTGGCACGGTTGAGCGTTCCGAGTCCCAACGCTTGCTGTTGGACGCACCCCGGGAGACTGATAAGCCCGTTGCCGTTGAACCCAAGCTCCCCCTCGAACCAGAGCTTCCACCTTTGCTTCCGCCGCCGCAGCCAGAGCCAAGCAGGATCTTTGAAACTGCTAAGAGGATCCCCGAAATTGCCGCGATCAAGGTCATCGACCTGATTAGCAATCCAGCCGCCATTGTTCTCTTCTTTGTTAGTCTTTGGCTTGTTTACAAGGACCGTATTCTCGCCTGGAAGCATCAGCAATGGGATAAGAGAGTTAGTGCTCTGGTGTCGAAGATCCAGGTTACCCCTACTGTCTCTGAGCCAGCACTCGTACAACCTCAGTCTGCCCATTCGGACGCTGCTCAAGCCTCTTCTCAACAGGAGATTGCCATTGTCCCTGAGGCTGGCGAAACCAAGGCTGAGTCGCCTTTTGCTTCAGCCCCAGCGGCTACTCAACCAACTACCATCGAACTACCTCAGGAGCCAGAGAAGACTGCCCAACCCCCAAGCCAGGATTCAGGTACTCCCGATTCTGCAGTGTCCCGCACAAGTCCTTCGACTGAATCAGCTCAACCAGCCGCCGAGGGGGCTGATGGTGCAGCGTCTGCAGAACCTGTTAAGAAGAAGAAGGCTCATAGGGGTCGGCGAGCTGGTGTCAAACACCGCAAGGGACCCAAGAAGAATGCAGCCAACAATGACGCTGCCCAGGCCGACCCTACCCAGCAGGCAGTTGAAGAAGTTGTCAACAAAGCCAAATCGCTGGTTCGCGAGCCGAAGCTTGAACCAGATATCATCACTGCCGGGGCAGGCGACGAAGTGTCGGGCCACATCCTCAAGATGGGTCTCCTGGAGGTCAACGAAGCCGAACCTCTTGGTACTGGCAGCAACGGTACCATTGTCTTTGCCGGCAAGTGGGACGGCCGTGACGTTGCCGTCAAGCGTATGCTGGTACAATTCAATGAAATTGCTAGTCAGGAGACAAGACTGTTGCGCGAGAGCGATGACCACCCGAATGGTAAGCACTGTTTGCTTCCTGTTGTAATTCAACAATTTGCTGACGACCACAGTTATCCGCTACTACGCCCAGCAAGAGCGCGCCGACTTCCTTTACATAGCCCTTGAGCTCTGCGAAGCATCTCTCGCCGACATTGTCCAGCGCCCACACTGCTACCGAGAATTAGCCCAGGCTGGTGAGCGTGATATGCCTGGTGTTCTGTGGCAGATTGCCAATGGTCTTGCCCATCTGCACAGCCTGCGCATTGTTCATCGTGATCTGAAGCCTCAGAACATTCTGGTCAATATGGGCAAAGATGGCAAGCCGCGCATTCTCGTATCGGATTTCGGTCTCTGTAAGAAGCTGGAAGGTGGCCAGTCATCATTCGGTGCCACTACCGCTCATGCTGCAGGTACCAGTGGGTGGCGAGCGCCAGAGCTGCTCATCGATGATGACGTCCCCGGATCCAGTGCCCTGGCGCTTACTGATCCCGGCTCCAGTCTACACAGCGCTTCAGGGTCCGGACATCCTGAAAACCCAGTGATTTCTCACCATCGCCGCGTAACTCGTGCCATCGACATCTTTTCGCTGGGCTTGGTATACTTTTATGTCCTTACCCGCGGCAATCATCCCTTCGACTGTGGCGACCGGTTCATGCGTGAGGTCAACATCCGCAAGGGCAACTACAACCTGTCTGCGCTCGACGCTCTCGGTGATTTCGCGTACGAGGCTCGCGACCTTATCAGCAGCATGCTCAACGCCAACCCTAAGCTGCGCCCTACCGCTCGCGATGTCATGGCTCATCCCTTCTTCTGGACATACAAGAAGCGTCTCTCCTTTTTGTGTGATGTGTCGGATCACTTTGAGAAAGAACCTCGCGATCCGCCGTCGCCAGCTCTTCAAGAGTTGGAGAGTCATGCGCCCGACGTCGTTCGCGGAGACTTCCTGAAGCACCTGCCCCGTGAGTTTGTCGAGTCTCTCGGCAAGCAGCGCAAATACACTGGGTCTAGGCTTCTTGACTTGCTTCGGGCATTGAGGAATAAGCGAAACCATTATGAAGATATGTCTGACTCTCTCAAGAAGATGGTTGGGAGGTTGCCAGACGGGTATCTTCGTTTCTGGGCAACCCGGTTTCCAAACTTGCTCATTGTGTGCTGGAATGTGGTGTACGACCTGCATTGGGATGACACAGATCGGTTCAGGGATTACTATCAGCCTGCTCCTCCGATTTAGAGTGGTTTTCAGGTAGTTGAATGGGAGATTGTTATTTTGCTGCTTAGCCTCGTTTGGGGTCCGCTTGGTCGCTCTTCGCAATGCTACATCCAGTTTTCAAGTTTTCAATCTGCGACTTTTCCATCTGGTGCCTACTCTCGGATTCTGAGTCTTGTTCTTACCTTGCTGATCTTTCAGGCTCCTTTGCTTTCATGATCATCATATGTTCTCTCTTCAACCGTTTTTTTTAAAGCAGCCGCAATAGACACATCGCTCTGGCAATCCACCTTCCCCTGAAATGACTTGCCCTCGTTAACGACGCCTATTATTGCTTTCTAGCTGTGTCGATTCAGGACATGTTTGGATATGGACGCAGACTGTTACAATGGGTTGGATCACCCAAGCCGTTAGGTCCAGGAGTTTGAAAGAGCATAACTCTGAGTAAATGTTAGGCGCGTGATGCTGGCCAAGACGGACTAGAAGAGGTAATAATGAAGACCTAGGGAGGAAGTCCATATGTAGAAACCACGATGGGGAATAACTGATTACAGCTGAGTTGGCATCAACTCCAAATCTTGGCCCAGATTCCGCAAGTCATGCGGGAGGAAGGGCCGGTTCGGGACGAGCCAGCCGAGGGCCCTTCAATGGTCAAAGGTGTCGATGCTTGGCGTTAGATCAACCAATCAGGGAGTTGAGGCATAACACAAAGTAGGCTCAAAGCCGAGCATCTAATTCAACAAAGTAAACAAACTCATGTTTAGAGTCTGATCACTCGAGGTTATCATAAGAGAACACATAGGAAGGGTTGCATCAATGGCTTACAGGGCCTTCGCTTGCATGGTGAGCCGAGAAGTGTCCCCTTAGAGCTGCGGACATCCCTAGTTTCCGAAAGTGCCTACCTGAAGGAGCGTCGATATTATCGATGACTCAGCACTTGAGCTTTCATGGTCATGATTTTTAGATATTGTGTCACCGGAGGCTTTGTATTGTCTACGAATATTTGTTCAAGTGGTATAAATTGTTACTCTTCTGCAATTGTTCAGATATCAGAGTAACAATCGTTAGTAGTACCTATCAAGTACAAAGTCACGTGCAACGGTGAAGGCCGCGGCTCGACCTCCCCACCAGCCACGCGCGTCTTGAGCGCCGCCTCAATAGCAACCCGAGCGACCAAGCGACCAGAACAACTGCACCAGCCCGCAGTACTGCCAACATAAAAAAATCGTACGGCACTGGCAGACCCAACGCCGTCGGAGCCATCTCGATCGCTTGCGTTTATTTTGCCAACTTTTTGAATTTTTCCCACTTAGTTCCCACGATCCGTGCGGTCACCATCATTTTTCCTCCGTTTGCTTGGGGCAGTACACCAACGGAGCTCCAGGCGCTGCAAGCACTGCAAACCTCGCTGGAAGCAGCACTGCAAGGCGCAACGCCAGCGCAGGCCCTCCGAGCCCACGTCTGCACCGTGACGTGACGCCTGATCTTACCATCTGCATTCCCCCCAACCACCAACCTCACTTCACCCCATACCCCGCGGTTTCCGCGCGCAACACTTCACTGGACACGCGTTTCGTTTCTTGCTTCATCGCCCCTCGGTGCCAGAGACAAGCCGTTCGCCTTCAGACCTTATTATTTTTTGTTTTTTTTTTCCGCGTTTTCTGTCCGCCTGTAGTCGGTCGCTAAGCATCGAGCTTCGCGCGGCCACAGCAAACGACCACACGTTTTCTGTCACCAATTGATGCGACTTGCCGTCTCGGCAACATGTCGACTCAACGTAAGTTGTTTAGAAATCATCCAAGGTTGTTAGTTTGATCTGATGTGCTGATTGTCGGGGCGTGCCGCAGTAACCGAAGACGAGCGGGAACGCTACACGCGCATCATCGATGATCTCCTTCACAAGGCCGACCTGGAGACTGTTACGCGTAAGAAGATCCGCCAGGGCTTGGAGGAGGCCATTGGCAAGGATTTGAGCGATCAGAAGGCATGCTGACTGCATCTTCATCCCCCCGAAATACCATTCCATCCCATGTGCTAATCGACCTTGAAGAATGCCATTAAAGAGCTGATCGAGGCCCGCTTTGACGCCATCTCGGGTGTCCAACAGCAGCCGACGCCGGAGGAGGCCAACGGCGCAGGCTCGCCCGAGTCAGCTTCGGCGAACGGTGACGGCGAGCCGACCGCCAAGAAGCGGAAGCGTGAAACTTCGTCCATTGAGGACGCCGACGCCCGCCTTGCCGCAGAGCTGCAGGCACAGGAGAACAGCCTGGCGCGCCAGCGCGTCACCCGTGGTGCTAATAAGGCTAAGGGCAAGGCTGCCAATAGCAAGGCCGCTGATAAGGGCAAGAAGGGCAAGGCAAAGAAGAGTGCCAAGCGCGTACGGGATGAGGACGATAGTGAGGCTGGTTCCGGCGACGATGGCGAGAAGCCTAAGCGGAAGGCTGGTGGCGGCTTCCAGAAGCCGTTTAACCTGAGCTATCCTTTGCAGGAGCTTACTGGCGAGACTCAGGTAAGCATTTGTCAGGTGAGAAATCGAAGTTACTTTTTGTGCTAACAGTTTGATCAGCTCTCTCGCCCTCAGGTGGTCAAGAAGCTTTGGGACTACATCAAGGAAAAGGACCTTCAGGATCCCAACGACAAGCGTCAGATCATCTGCGATTCCAAACTCCAGGCTATCTTCAAGCAGGAGAAGATTAACATGTTCTCCATGAACAAGCTGTTGGGGAACCAACTGTACCCGATCGATGAGTAAAAAAAGGAGGAAGAAGCATTCACTTGCATTGACGGATCAACATTGGCGGGAACAAAGGATATCTTTTTGTGTGACACGACTAACTCGGTAGTGGGCGTGAAGGCGTCTGGGGCACTCTTATACTTGACTTTGGGTCAGGAATTGCTTGATCATACTGGGGATTGAGCTGCCCCTTTCTCTGTTTCCCTTTTTTCGTTTTTTTTTTCTATATCATTTTGGCTGGTCGGTCGGCTGATATGGCAGGCGTCTCTGGTTACCTCGAGTCCAATATTACTCACTGAGCCGATCATCTCTTTCGAGCGAATGATGTTTTATTCCAAGTCCGTCTTCGTGCGTTTTCGTCGTTGCTGTTCGTTTCGTTCTTTGTGACAATCAGTTCTCACTTTCTGGACACCTCTCTCCGCGCCTGAACAGTTTGTCAGTATTTTTGGTTGTGCTTGCTATGTCACGAGCTGCCTCTGCATTGCATGTATTCCATTTTATGCCTTTCCGCGGACGGCGGTTTCTCGACGCTATGGATTCTGGCCCCAGGCTTTCAGAATAGCCACGACAACCGGTACACCATTGAACATTCAGATGGATGTCTGTTTACAGCGAGTTTTCTTGTCTTTTTTTTTCATCCTCTATGTTCATTCGTACAATTTACTGTTTAGTCTTTGGATCAAGATGGATGTACGAAATGGGGTCTGAATGGGATGGTATCATGTAGTTAGGACGAAGCGATAGCAAGCGATGAGCAAACGGGTACGTTATCGTAAAGGGGCTATGATAGGATCATTGTGAATGCTCAGTACTCAGCATAACTCTGAAAACTCTCACTTTCCATCTAGCTCGTAACCTTACCATTGACCCAGCCTCTTGGTGTCTGCCTAATATGCTGAGTTATTGCATATTTCTCACCCGTCAATCGAAACATATGAGGGTACCTATGTCTGTGCTGCTGCCAAGGATCAAAGTCATCTATCTTATCTGGCTGCAGAGCATTCTTTAATTTTCTCTCCATTGGCACCCCTGATTAAGGCGCACGACATCATCGGAAATGACACATGCGGCGTGCACTGGTTGTGACCGTGGCCCCAAGCTGCTACGGGTTAGCCAATCATCACGCGAACTGCACGCAGACCTGCCAGTCTTGGCAGCTGGCAGCTGGAGTCAAAAGTGTCCGGAGCTCTCAGCAGCAACCCCACCTTAGAAACTCCAACATCAAGCTCGAGCAGAACCCTGAAATATTTCATCAGCACCCAACACCTGCCCGACATCTTTCTCACCAATACAAAACAAATATCACACAGCCCATAGTGACACAAAAAGACTTGATTAATTGACAGAGTTTTGAATTGCTTTCAACGGTTTGCGAATCGCCAATTGCTCGGCTTTCTCCGCTTTCACCGCAATCTCGATCCTCAACCTTCATAACCCCTCGACAACTCAGACAAACTCAAGACCATGGCTTCCACAGACGCGCCCCCGCCAACCGACAGCGAGGATAGAAATCAATCATCTTCAGGACCCCGTAGCGACGGCAGATCAAGGGGGAGAGGAGGTAGAGGAGGAGGTGGAGGAGGAGGACGGGGCCGCGGTCGCGGAGACAGCGGTCGCAGAGGGCGTGGAAGAGGACAACAAACAGCCCCTCCAGAGCAGACAAATAACGCAAAGCCCGCGCAAAGTTTTAAGGCTAAGCCTGCTACTGACGAGGCTGCCAGCGGTGGCGATGGCGAGGTCTGCTTCATCTGCACCAACCCAATCAGCCACTATTCCATACCCCCTTGTAACCACATCACATGCCACATCTGCGCCCTACGCTTGCGCGCCCTCTACAAGAACAAGGACTGCCCTCACTGCCGGGTTGGTATCTCCTGACTGAAACGGCATCCCGTGGTGGGATCTGAATTTGGTGCAGTGCGCGCTGACTGAGTAACAGACCTCTTCTCCCTTCGTCATCTTCACCGACGACATCACCAAACGGTTCGACCAGTATGCCGACTCCGAGATTACGAGCACTGACCAGAACATTGGTATCAAATACGTCGGCGAGGACATCGTCGGCGACACCGTGCTGCTGTTACGCTACAACTGCCCAGACCCCAGCTGCGACTTCGCTGGCCTGGGCTGGCCCGATTTGCACCGCCACGTACAGAGTGTTCATCGCAAGAAGATGTGTGACATTTGTATCCGACATAAGAAGGTCTTTACGCATGAGCATGAACTGTTCACTAGTGATGAGCTGAAGGCCCATATGCGGTACTCTGACCGTCGCCCGGGCGCTGCCGACCAAACCGGTTTTCGAGGGCATCCTCTCTGCGAGTTTTGCGGTGTTCGTTATTACGATATTGATAAGCTCTGGGAGCACTGCCGCGATAAGCACGAGCGGTGTTTCCTGTGTGATCGCCGCGACTCACGCCAGCCTCACTACTTCCCCGACTACGACCGGCTGGAGGAGCACTTTAGCAAGGAGCACTACTTATGCCCATATCAGGAATGCCTCGAGAAAAAGTTCGTAGTGTTTGAGACCCAGATGGATCTCCAGGCGCACAAACTGAGTGAGCATGGCGAGTCTTCAAGGGGGAGGGAAGCTCGGATCGTAGATTTGTCGAACTTCACACTACGTCAACGTTACGAGCAAGAACGGAGTGCGGCCAGCCGCACCACGCGTAGGAGAGAACCTGAGCCAGCTCCAGAGTCTCTTCACTCGGCCCAGCCGACTGCGACCGAGCTTGCCCCTTCCAGACCGCTTCAAGGTCTCCAGCAGCAACACCAGGAGGCCCGCAATCGGTCCATCCTCGACTCCATGGAATCCCTTACCATCTCTGACCTCTCCTCCCTTACCCCCGAACAGCGTGCAACCCTCACGCGTCACAGCGCCGTTATCGAGCGAGCGTCCAATCTGCTTGGCAACGATTCCTCCAAGATTGCTACCTTCCGCCAGCACATCTCGTCCTATAATCGCGGGTCTATGACGGCCCAGCAACTTCTCGATGCCTTCTTTGCTCTCTTTTCCGAAACCGCGTCCCCCGCGCTCGGCACACTTGTTAGGGAAGTTGCCGATCTGTTTGAGGACAAACGAAAGGGTGATGCGCTGAACAGGGCGTGGAATGACTGGCGCGCAATTAATGAGGATTACCCGTCGTTGCCTGGCTTGGGTGGTATGCGGGCTGGGTCTGGAGGTTCTGGTGCTGGCAACTGGGCAGCGGCTGCTGCTGCTCCATTGAGTGCTGCCGACAGCGCGGCTGCTATTGCTGCCGATCTGGGTCGCTCAGCACGTGTGCTGAAGCTAAAGAGTAGCACCCTCAAGGGAACAGCAGCTAGGCCCGGCACCGGGGCTGCCGCGTCCAGTTGGGCCGCTACAGCCTCGTCATCACGTGCGCCACTAGTTGATTCCCCCGATGCGTTTCCCGCTCTGCCGAGTGTTTCATCATCCGCTCAGTCCAAGCAAAAACAGCCTTCAAGCTGGGGTGCTGCTGCCTCGGGCAGTACCCCGACGATCACAACGACGACAGCGTCGAAGACAGCCGCGAACGCGGCCAAGAAATCTGCCCCACCGCTCTCATCTAGCGAGGCCTTTCCGGCGCTGCCAGCTGCGCCAAAGGTGCAGACAACAGCGTTTGGTTATGGCAGAGGAGCAGTTAGGAGGGACTGGGGTGTTTCGAGGGATACAGGGTTTACATGGGGCGGTACAAATGGCGGCCAGGAAACTGGGTCGTCGTCTCAGCAGGACCAACCTGGTCAGGTGGAAGGCGAACATGCAGCTGAAGGGAAAGGCAAAAAGAAGAAGAAGCAAGTTTTGGTACATTGGGGGTGAGGTTTTGTCTGGTTGTTAGAGACGTGATACTGCTGGCACGACCATTTTGGAATTGAAACGTGAGATGAAGGTCAGAATTCGCTTCCAATTATGGTACGAGGATGCTCAGCGGTTAAAGCGTACCTCGCGCAAATACATCGTCGATACCAAGGCGATAATTTTCCTAGGATGTTTTGACAGTATTATTGTCTACCTGACTATTTCTGCGACGTCTATTGTGCTGGCACTCTCGAGCCCACCTTCATTAACTATCAGAAAGTTAACACAATTGATGGGAAGAATCTCAAATCATCCACCCCGAAACGGGTACCTGGCAGCATCTTGCATCCAACAGCGCTACATCGACGGGCACTGTAATAGTCTAGCCTTTTGCCTAGATGGTCGCTGCAGTTTGAGAAAAAAAAAACATTACACCTGGCTCTCATACCGTGCTGACCCCCCACCCACCTGACCTTCGGCAAGCCGAGTTCGTCGGGTAAGTATTTCGAATTTACCATAACGCATTGACTTACAAATAATCCAAGTTACTAGTGTCTTGGCCGCCTACTTAGTTATATCGATTGATTCTGGATATCCTCATCACAAAGCATATTAGAGAAAAGATGCTTTTATTACTATCTTCGGTTACTTTGGCGTTATACGAGCCGTAAGCCGTCTCAAAGTACGGTAGTTACCAGTCGGTATTAAACAGATTTGCTTCCAGTCATGAGACTCACAGTAGACGTATAGGCATCAATTGAATGCAGGTAGTACTTGTATCTATCTAGGTGCCTGAATGGTTATGCGTGTCGTTCCGGACCGTATTGACGTCCTCGACCGTATCACAAAACATAGTCCCACGGTTTGCTCAGCACCCACATTAGCTCCTGCGGAATGATATGCTCAATATTTAGGCAATAGATGGTTCAGGTAATAAGAACTCTAGTAACGGCGAAGTTACGGGTATCTTTCGAAATGAGAAAAACCAGTCTCCCGTCACTTTATAGGGCCCGACTCAATGGTACGACAGGTAAAGTCTCTCTGACAAGTCAGTAGTAGCCTTCAGTTAAGTTCACACTCCAGTTTCGCGTCACAGTTATCCCCTTCTGGTGCCTTGCACCCACAAGAACAGGCTTCATCCTTTGCACAGAGAGCCTGACAGAACCCCTTCTGATAACAATGCAAGAAGCATGCCCTTGTCGGGCCATATCCAAGGTGGCCATCTGTCTTACAAGTGACAACCTCCTCCTCCTCCTCCTCCTCCTCCTCTTCTTCTTTTTCTTCTTCTTCTTCGTCTTCTTCTTCCTCGGAGTCACTGTCACTGTCCTCAGACTCTTCGTTGTTGCCATCTTCTTCCTCTTCGCTAGAGTCTTCACTATCGCTCTCACTGACGGAGTCGCCTTCCACTTCAAGTTGGGCGTTCTGGGGAAAGTGTCAACTTTTAGTTTTGAGAAAATAGAAGACAGCCGTGCTGTCGGCCTGTGGGATCAACACTTACCAGCAGAAAGTCCTCAACGCCTTTCACACACAAAATCTTCCCAGAGCCCTCATCCCCGCTGCACGTAAAATTGCGAATGTTATCGTACCAGGCAACAGGCCCGGCTGAGCGCCGAGAGCTGGCCAGATTATGTTTCTCAAAATGATGGGGACTACCTCGTGGCATTCCCATCACACCCAGGAAGATAGCAGAGAGTGTGTAAACAGTTGATAACTTCATTTTGGCTTTACGGTTTGTATCTGTGGTTGAGGTGCGAGTTTGGGCCCAGGTGTGTTGGAACGTCTTATATCCAGAGTCTTGTTGAGAACAAGCTTGACTCTAAATGAATACAGCAGAATACGAGATGTCAATCACCATGCAGGCTTTGTGTCAAGAACTGGCACACCGGTAGTGTTCAACTCCCTAGCCAAGAGCCTTATGTTGTCGCCAGGTCCATTTTTCCACCATTCAGGAGTAAATCGGCGAACTGCAATCGGACTCGGCCAGCCCTAATGTACGACCGGAGATGCTCGATGAGTCCGGTGGATCAATCAGAAGCTTTTCACCACTCTTTGGAGATGAGACTGGCAGTCACGTGTCGAATCAAAATTTGAGAACCGGAACGAGAAAGGACAGGGCTTCGTTATTTAAGGGTATGGAAGTGAAGTTATGAAGATCATCCTACCCCGCTGGATCCGGCAAGCAAACAAACACATCACCAGAGCAATCTTGCGGAAGGAATGCTTTCATTTCGGGCCCCGATTCTCGTTTTTCTTATTCCCGCTTGAACACAAACTGCATAGTTTATGCGCTCTCATGTACATCTCAAATCCAAGAAAAAGCTAAAGCAGATATACACAATTAGGGCAATTAGTAGTATACACATGAATTGAGGTTCTGTCCTCTCTCGCAAGCTTCCAACTATACTACTTAAAATCATAGCCCAATGCAGCTAGCGAAAAAGATGCAGGGTCCTGTAAATCCCCATCCAAACTCAACTCGAGAATGTTGTTTTGAGAAACCAAGAAGTCAAGCCACCTGTCCCTCTCTAAAATACCTGCCCAACCCTATTTTAACCTCCCTATCCCAAAGTCAACCTCTCCACATCCCCCCTAACCTTCTCCAACCACTGATCGGCCCTCCTCCGCTCCCTCAACCTCTCAGCTTCCCTTACGTCTCCCCATACCCGCATCCTCTCCTCCAAATGCATCGACCATAGCGCATACTGCTCGTCCCTGCTCAGTTCGAGCCCGCGCCGTCCCCACTCAAACATCATCTCCCAATTACCGATATAATCGTAATAGTCGTGTATCCAGCCGATGACCAGGCACTCGAGCATGCGGCCGAAGGGGCTGGGTAAAGGTGCAGCGGCGAGACGGGTGAGCAGCGCCTCACATTGGGTGGCGTAGTCGGGAGCGAAGGAGAGATCGAGCCATTGGTGGGCAAGGGAATCGGCGAGGGGGTCGTGGAGGATGAGTTTTTGGGCCCAGTAGACGGACTGGGCTTCGAGCCGGATCATGTGGTGGCCGTCGGGGCGGGAGGCAGATGTGAGACGGGGCTGTGTCTGGGACTGGGCATCGGGGTATGTGATGGCTAATGGTGAGGAGGTGCTACGTTCGCAGGCAAAATACTGGTAACGTGCCCATTGTCGTGTGCGATCCAGCACTGGAAGCGCCGAGATAGTATCAGCATTAAGCTGAGCTAGAGCTGTAATGTAGCGCAACATGTCTTCGGGCCGGTCAGCGAGAGCGGCGAAGGAGGAAGCCAGTTCAGCGACCGGGTGGTTTTTGCCGAACTTAAGGATGGCTAGCCCCTTCAGATAGCGCAAGTATGCCCCTAAGATATCACGACGGCCGGATTCAAGTAATAAGTGTGGTATTAATAAGCAGAGATCGGAGAAAGACTTCATGGTTGGCTTCGCTAGTTTGCGCTCAATGTGCAGAAAGGCCAGGCGTAAGACCTGACCTCCCTCGATATTCTCTCGGAGATCGAACAGGTCCATGGCAACCTTGAAGTAACGGTAGCAGGGGTCGACGAAGCCGGCTACCTCTTCGGCATTTCGATTTGCAGGATCCTGATCAACATATGCTTGGAGGAAACGACGGATGGCGCTCAGACCTGACTGAATGCCACGCGCGCTGTCACCCGCATGGATCAACCCGTTGCTGGGACGAACGATTTGCATACCATCGAGATCGTCGGTGCTTCGGTCAGACACAGACGAGTCTGGCTGGATCCGCGGCCGCTTTTTCACAGCATATTTGAAGAAGCCCCATCTCGCGAACTGGTTCTTATACATCTTCGGCCTGAAGTGATGTTCAACACCAGACAACCTTTAAGAAAAATTATAGGAGAGGGAGAACACTCACGTCGCTCGGACATTGTGCTTGGTCTCCATAATGACAATAATATCTCGGAGAATTCGATTCTGTGTGATGTACAAGTCATGGAGAATGTCCTTCCATGGTTCCCAGTCTTCCACTCTTCGTGGGATAATCATATTCCCTGATGCTGGGGGTCCCCGATGGAGAGATCTTGACGCGGGCTTCCCCACTCTTTCATGCCTGCGGGAACTGGTAACCGAGTGGTACTGAGAGGACTTTGTTGGTGATGGTAAAGAGCCATTCGGCTTTCGCTCTGATAGCCCCGCCAGGGAAGGTTTAGGGTTCTCCCTGTCGTCTGAGAGAACAGAAACTACCGGAGTGGATGTGACGATGGGGCTCAATGACTCTTCCTTGATAAAGATATGGGCATCATCGTCATCGAGGACCAGTCCTGTCACGCTCTCGGCCGCATCCAGCAAGGCCAGATGGCCCTGCCGGTGCCTGTTTTCCACCGGCGACGGACTGCAGTCCATCCAGACTCTCGCGCGACGTCAAACGCCGTGTGGAGTTCACTTGGCAGCTGCGCGCAGACGGGAGTTGACGTCCGGGATTCGGTAGTTGGCGTGGACTGTGGAGCCTAGCTACTGTCAGGGACGGCCAGGTCGGCTGCTTGGCAATATGTTGCTAAGTGACAGACGGAGCCGGGATGGCGAGCGGCGGGTGGTGACGTCGGTTGAGCCGGGTGAGCTTTGTGAGGCGATCGCCGGTCGGCAACGGCGACGGGACAAGCATTCGCATTGTTTTTGGGGCGCCCCACGGGCCACCACGACCGCTGCGACCGCGGACTTTTCAGCGGCGCTGTGGCTTTGAGGGCCTGCGTGGGCTGAGTGCTGCGTGCTGGTTGTTGTGAGCTGTCAGCAGCGATAATGTTGGTGCGAATGCTGAGTGCTGAATGTCGATCCGGCGCAGGCAAATTCGGCGTGCAGCGGGAAGCGTTGCAGCTTGCAGCGAGATGCGAATCAGCGGAGGCGACGGAGACAGAGCCTTGGAGCTGGACGATGGGGCTAACTGGAGGTTGTGGCGAAATATGGGACGCTGCGTGAGTCTGCTGCGTGCACAACCAATGGGGAGTCCCCGCCAAGAATGACACGACCCACAACCAATGCCCCGGTCCATAGTTCCTGGCCGACACTTTGTTCTCTTCCGCGTCGCAGCACTAGCACGAGCTACAGAAGCCAGTCACTGCCTCTTTTGCTGTCCCACAACGTCAATTTCTCTCCGTTAAGAGGCCACTGCGTTTCGGGGCCCTGGCCTAGAACACGAAAAATAATATGTTCGTTCCTCCCTTAACTGTGTAGTCGGTGCTGCGGACTTCCCCCGTCTGCCTGGGTGTGTTCTGCTTGCTCCCTCCAGCCCCTGACCATGTGACGTTGCGCTGCGTAATAACGGGGCCAGCGTTTCAGACCCCAACCCTCGCTCATCAGAACGCGATGCGCACCACTCATCATCGTTGGTTCGGAAGAACACTGGGACCCAATCGGAGACCATCTCACACACTGCACATCAACTTCTAGTAGGCGTAATCGCAAGCTCTCCGAATATAATCTTCTATCACATAAGCTTTCCGGATTCCAATTCGAAGTGTTATGCCAATACAAATGCAGTCGAAAAAGAGCAGTGTTTTCTTTTTTTTTTTTTTTTTTT
>Ga0065720_1019284_pt1 | contig 29949 bp, 39 predicted proteins | sample Thericmetagenome_FD_59107 | JGI IMG/M metagenome (GOLD analysis project Ga0065720, IMG submission 59107) | Thermophilic microbial communities from the Joint Bioenergy Institute, California, USA of rice/straw/compost enrichment - eDNA_2 v2... | ecosystem: Engineered > Solid waste > Grass >... | reverse complement strand
GGGCCGTGCACAGACCCCTACTGCTCGGCACGGCATCCGGGCCCGAGCCGATCGCCACCAAGTTCGTGCCACAGTTCGCTGCCTGTGCGAGGTGGATTTCCTGATTATCTTGGTCGAAGACGGCGTACACCGCACGCAGGAAGGTGTCACCTAGGACGTATTCATCTTCGCTGGAAAGTACACCTAGCACGCATATCCCATCGAGCTCTAAGATGAAGTCGTTAAATGAGACGCGGATCGTCTTGCCGGCGAAGTAGAAGTCGATGGATCCAGGAAATTCGGTCACGCCGCAAGGGACGAGCCAGTACCCGTCGCGGGTAAGGACTGCGTTAGTGAAGACAGAGGCGAGGGCTTGTACGATCTCGGGAGGCAATTGGGAAAACGTGCCGCCGGAGTCGAGGAAGACGGGAACAGTGATCTCGTCAGAACGGACGACCTGCCCGTCGGGAAAAGTCACACCGATGCCGGTCATGGTGACGTAGTAGCGGTAGGCTCCGAGAGGAGTCTGGCTCGCAGGAAGCATGGGCAGCTTCACGAGGTTGCCGATGAACTTACCTGTGTCGATGCCGCCGAAGATTATGGAGCCGGTGGGGTTATCAACACCGCGCAGGTCCAGGGAGAAGGCGCGCGACTTGATCAGGCCTTGAGCTACCATCGTGTCGAGGACGTAGGGGTAGTCATTGTTGCCTGTGACTGGGGGCGATAAGCCCAAAATGCCGTTCGGAATATTCTCGGACCAGGAGTTGATACCGATGATTTGTTCTTCGATAGTTGCAGCTGCAAACTGTTAGCAGGCGGCCGTGAGCGAGGGAGGGGAACACGGATCATATCGACATACATCCTATGGTCAAGGTTTCAAAAACCCATTGTACGATTGCCGTGCCGCTACCGTACTGCAGGTAGTTGATGTATTGTGTTTTGTTGAAAGAAGAGCTCTTCGTGGAATTGAAGAATGGTTGTTTACGACATTCCTGGATACCGGCTAACAGGGTCTCGCAGGTTGGATTGACCCAGGTGTCGGGGGATCCAGTGTCAAGAATGAGCGTGACCGTCTGGGGTGGAGTGCCGATTTCGACGTCGACAGTGTACCGGGTGCCTGACCAAATGTTCTTCACTTCCACTTCGTTCTGGCGAGCCATAAGTCGTTTGAAGCTTTCGGCAGTCGGCGGGACAATTGACAGCGGCGCCCGGATGAAGCCTTCGCCCCGAACCTTAGGAGGAGGACTCCGGGAACGGTGGAGACCGGCAGCGCGGACGGCATCTGCGGCGGAGGCGGCGACGGAGCCGGCTAAGAGCGAGCCGGCAAGAAGGAAGGGCAGCATTTCACGATAACGGTCGATCTTCTGGGCTTCTTTGACTCGGCCGCAGTGCTGCGTCAGTGGAGAGGCAATTCGGGATTCGGTAGAGACGATGGGCGCTGGCAAAAAGCGCTCCGGTCGACGGAGGATCAAGAAGCAGGAGTCGTTTTGAGCTGACCTGTCGAGCTAACTCCGACAGGCACCCAGCGCGATACTGACCTACCTGGGCTGATGGTTCATGCCGCGTTTGTTCCGGATCGTAATAGCCAAGGCTTGGCCTGCGAGGAACTGCTCCTTTTCACAGTGCTGCCTGGTTGGACCGTGGGGATTGTATGGATCCTATACCGTTGCATCCTGGGGCTGACATGCTTGGCTTGCTAAGCCGAATCTGGCCTTCTATTGCCATGGCATTCGTCGGCTGAGCATAGAGGAAGGCCCGAAGCCCACAATGCATGCACCGTCCACCAACTCTTTCCTCTCCCGAAGTTTCCCCTTAAGCCAACGAGATAATTCATGGAATCATGTTGAATGATTAAGACTGAATGGATAATATGTCCCAGAGAAGTCAAACCTGCAAGACTTCAGAATCCTTCAAGGCCAAGAGACGACTTCTGGCTAGCTGTGTGTTGTCCTGTTGTGAACCTTGGGAGCCAAGCTCATGCCGGGGACATCCGGTCCCATTGTGATGGAGCACGGACCCATCAGTTCCAGCCTCAGGGCTGAGGCTGATGGGGAACAGAGCCCAGCTGTGACTAGCCAAGGGTTCCCCGCCGAGCATACCACATTTGGGCAAGGGAACCTTGTCAAAGTCTCCCAAAGTCCAGACAACCTCCACAAAACCACAACGTCAGCCACAACGTCAGCCCTCACGAATCAAGGCCTTGAAGAATTAGGATGTCCCTGCATGTTGATACCATGGGATGTGTGCTTCTCGTTCAGACTTCACGTCTTATAATGAGCTTCTGAAGAATGATAATTGGTTATGCTTGGGTAGACTTGATCAATCACCGAGAAATCAGGAGTATCCAGTGCCAACATTGCAGAAGGTGACTGGTTGGCACCTTATCACCACTATCAAGGCACACGTCGTTTCCAAGAATTGAATGTTCATGCAGTAGAGTTGTATTTTTGATTCTGCAATACACATCTTTTAAATTCAGCACCACTTCTATGGCTGGCGTGATAGTTCATCTGAAGTTGTCAAAGCAGGATGTTATCAATTATGATTTGAACATCATTAGTGTCTTTAAGGAGAGGATGTTTGAGGTGATGAAACTTTTTGAGACACTGTCATCCCTAGGAAACATATAGCCTGTTTTCAGAACAGACGTTACCTCACTGGCCCGTGTTTGTCTGATATTCAAGTTTCTCCCAACACCAAGTGGGGCTACGAAAACAAAGAACTGAAATGCTTGGAGGTAAAGGTCCTCATGCAGCAATGGGACCTATAAGATGATATGTGCGACATAAGCCCTGGGTTACAAACAAACATTCAATTTTCCATGAAACACACTATTTCTGGGCAAATTCAAAGCATTCTATAGATGTAACTTCGATAATCACAAGCCAATGAACGGATATAAGCAGGGCACCGGTTTACATTGCAAGCCAAAGGTTATCTAGTTTGACTTCCCGATGATCTGAGTATGTTATAGGACCACACATCTTGACATTCCAATCTCAAGAATATTTAGTGATCTTCCCACTTAGTTATTTCTTTTTGCGAGAATCAACGTTCTCTTCGCATCTTCCTATGGTCTTCTGAAGACCTTAATGCACGTCTGATGCCTGATGTCTTCTCCAACAGTCGGCCACCCCCAAACTTTATATCAAGGAAGGAACGAGTTCAGACGATTAGGCTCTGCCGGCATCCGGTGGAACATTTATGCAATCGCTGATTGGGCGCTTTAGGGTCTCATCCCACGTGAGAACAATGTTGACAAAGCGATCGTTCTTTCCTGAAGTAACATCAACATGCCTTGAGGTTAGATGAAGCGGTCGAGACCCTCGGAGGATGCCGGAAATGCCATTGCAAAGGCGACTTTACGCCCAAAACCCCCACAAGTATTTTAACCCCCACTATTGCTGCGTTCCCTCTTCCTCTTCCACTCTCTCAGCGTCATTTGACTGTTCTCCAGCAAACCGTCCCTGAAAACGCGAAAATCTCGGTCAACAGCAGCAATTCAGCGACACGTCCTGGTGTGACATTGCAAAGGGCAAGTGCCTCGCTCAAGTTCTCTTCTTTAAATCTCTTCTTTCTCTCATCATTCACCCAGGTATTCAAGGTTGGCAACCCAAGGTGAAGACTCCCCGTCACCCTCTTTTTTCCTGTTGTACTAGCACAAAATCGTCCCCAATTTCAAACCTTGACGGAACGGAACGTTCGAAACCCCGCACGACCCTTACTGTTTTCACTTTTTTGCCCATCGCAACACACCATCTCTCTACATTTTCTTAGTCTCCCACAGCACTCCCCTCCAAGTCTTCTGCCAGGGTTCTACGCGTGTAGCAATGCGCGTCTTTCTGGTTCAGACGGCTCAGGGACTGACTCCCTCTTCGGGGGGATACAAGGCCAATGTCAACCTCCTCCGTGCTCTCAGCAGCCAGGGCCACACTACCGCCCAGATTTGCTATGGCGCTGAGCCCGAGATCGACGAGTATGCAACGCGTTCCACCATCTACGGACCCAGTGTTATCAGCGACTTGGATGTCGACGTGATCAAGGTCACCGATATTCGTAATATCGAGCATGAGATCAAGGTCAACACCTTCACCGACGAGTATGGCGTCTTCAACATTTGCTTCGTGCGCGGTGACTATAACAAGGCCTACCCGCGTCGGGAGTTCTAGGAGGACATCCGCGCGTATCTTGAGGTGGGTCGGTCTTTTGGCAACTGCTTAACTGCTGGGAGTATTATCATGATGATGCCAGGGCTGATAACGCTACTGTGTGTAGGACTTGAACATCACTGGGCGTATGAAGGCCCTCATCGATTTCTATTCGTCTTGGATTTCCCGTTTCCAACCGACCCATGTTGTTTTCAATGATCCCACGACTATGAAGATAACAGAGACTCACCCTCTCCGCCATACCTTCAAACGGATCAACATCATTCACACGGCTGAGCAATTGCCTTTCGGCCCCTTTGTCAATGGTGTTGCCGGTCATTGCCTGGCGCCAAAGGCTGAGGATCGCTTGCTGCGAGGTCTGGATGGAATCTGGACGGTTTCTAAGGCCATCCACGACTATGCTTGGACTCATGGCAAGCTCAAAACCACTTTCCTAATTCACCCTTCCCGCACCTATCTGGATCACAAGACTGGCCAGATGCCGATCGCCCGCAACAACGTCGACAAGGATGAGATCGGCATGGTTAACCCTTGCCCTCACAAGGGTATCTCCATCTTGCTTGCCCTTGCCAAGCGCTTCCCTCATCTCAAGTTTGTTACCTGGAAAAGCTGGGGCACTTCTCGCGACCACCTCGCTGAGTTGCTTGCTCTTCCTAACATTCGGTAAGTTGACGCGTTTTATAATCTAGCTTCCTCCATCTATAAATATAATATCGTCAATATCCTGTCTTTTAGTTACCTGTTTCCTATTTTGCTATCGAGGTATGCACATACACCCTCTGACTGACGGGCTGGTGGCAGTGTTGAGAGCACCACCGAGGACATGGATGAGGTCTGGGGCCGCATCAAGGTTTTGCTTGCTCCCTCTTTGTGGTTAGAGGCCTGGGGCATTGTGGTCACTGAAGCCCAGCTCCGCGGCATTCCTGTCATTGCATCTAATGCTGGCGGCCTGGCCGAGGCCAAAATCGGTCTGCCTTACTGCATCCCAGTTAAGATTGTCACTGGCGAGCGTCATCCCAATGGTGACTACATTGTAGCTGAGCAGGATATTGACCCCTGGGCTGAGGCTCTTGAGACGCTCATGACCGACCGCACAGCCTATGAGGCACTCGCGAAGCTTACTGCTATCAAGGCTGCTGAGTGGCTACAGTCTCTTGACGATCGTGCCCATGAGAAGTGGTTCCTGTCTATGATGGACGACAACAAGATCAACGGTACGAAGGCTCTTGCTGAGGATGACCTTGAGGACACCAATGACGAGCAGGCTTTGCAGTGTGCCGTAAAGCAGGAGGCCTGAAGGTTTATGCCCAACAAACCACTCTTGTACCAAGACTCACAGTCACACTCGAGTAGCATAGGCATAGGCCTTGATCAGCTACAAACAGCACAAAATTTCGAGAACGGCTTCCATGAATTTATTTCCCTGGAATCTCAGTGTTATGTGTTATTCAGCTGACCATATTGCATATACCTGTCTACTTGTCCTTGCCCTTTCTCATTGTGACTTGTCGTCATTTATGCCATATGTCAGAGGCTTCACCTCTGGTTGCGACCTGTCAAGAAAGCTTAAACTCTTCGCGACACGTTTGCTTTCTGTGTCAAGCTATTCTGCCATTCAAGGCTCTCCCGGCCAGATATCATCTGCTAACCTCCTCACCAACTTCAGTTTCTCCACCATGTCCTCCCATGTTAAGGAGTTTCCCAAATGATGACTCGCAAACCCACACTGTGGACTAACTCCCATCTGCTTCAGGGCTTCTTCTCGAGTTTGCCCTGATTGCTTTCCGACCCAATCTGCTCCCTCCAAAACTCGCTTGTTCAACTGCTCCAGATCTTCCAACTGTCCACATTTGCTCGTCACCAAGCCAATGACTACGTTCTTGTCCCGAGGCAGCCAAGCCAAAGGTGAAAAGTCACCTGCCCGGGGTGTGTCGTACTCCAGATAGTACATGTCGACGTCCAGCTGGGTGAAGAGCACGGGAGTGACTTGACCATACCCTCCGCTGCTAAAGTGCCTGCTGTAGGCGAAGTTACCGCAGCAGAGATGCACACCGATGTGCAGGTCGGGGCCGCCGGGGCGAGGGGTAAGGATCCTGTTGTAGAGAGAGATGTAGGCGGAGAGAAGAGCGTCGGGGTCTGGGGCAGTATGGTCTGTTCGTTAAAGAGGTTAATGAGTGGGCATCAATGTGGAAGATGGGGAATCAAGTGACGTGCAGGCCAGATTAGGGTCATCAATTGTAACGTTGCGGCAGCCTGCCTCGTACAAGATGCGCAGTTCTTCACGATAGGCGGTCGCAATGTCAGTAAAGTACTCCTCATCATTGGCATAAACATCCGCTGGGTAGGCGAAGCCTGTCTTGTACCGCAGGTGGTACCATTCGGGCGCAGGCAGCGTAATCTTGGCCTTTGGGACCATCTCCGGAGGGAGAAGCTCCTTGAGATAAGTCCATTCCCTCAGGTAGGTACTCCCTATATGCCGGATCTTCCCGGTGCAGACAACCGATTCACCTGGTTTATGTCCTGCTTCAGCTATCACGCTTTATTAGTCCTCTCATCTTATTCCCTGCATCACAGCCTTAAAACTTACTGAAAGCGGCCAAATCAGGCACATATAACCTAAAAATATGCATAGAGGATTTCCGTATCTCGGTGAATCTTTCCAGACCAGGGAAAAAGGTTCCCTAGAACTGGTGACGCCGGTACTCCCCATCGGTCACCGCGTGGTAGCCGAGAGAGCGTTGCAGTCTGACGGCGTTGACGATGGCGACATCTTCGAGTTGGCGGAGGGTCATGTCTTGCGCGATAGAGAGAGCGTCTAGACCGTCCAGTTGGAGGCGGCGGTTGGTGATGGGTTTTGGGCGGAGGAGCGAGCCAATGTGTTCAGCTCGGAATGGGGGACGTCGGGGGATGTAAGTGGGAGATGACATCTTGGAATTGAGCTCGACTGGGTTTTAGGGTTGTTAGGGCTGTGAATATGACTGGAGGTGAATTGACGTTTTTGATGGTGATGGCTTGTGAAAGGCTGATGAGAAAGCAAATCAAACAAGAGTGACTGGAGGTGGAAAAAGGGCAATTGTCCATCTTTTAACCTTAAGGAAGGTGCGTGACTCACTTGTATGTTGAGCATCCAGCGCAGTGGCAGGATGTTAGTAGCTACTGCTATTTCACTACTATTCAATTATCTTGATGTCGTCCATTATCCACTACCTTATGGGTGTTTGGAGATCAGCACATAGAGTGTCGATCGCCCGTCGGCACACAGCATGTCACTGCGACACAGAATTCGGCTCGAGCCGATGATACCTACAACTCAGGTCAGAGCACTTACCGTGGTCAGGATCTGGACAAATCCCGGACTTTTTTTTGTAAAGCAATATCTGGACGCAAATATCTGCCTCATGGTGTTGCTTCATCTGCCAGTCAAGGCTTTAGGTGTTGGTAAGAACTTATGAAAGGAATGGTCCTTGGTACTCGCTGTCTTGAGGTGACTAGGAAAAGAGTGATGATTGTCTTAAACAAAATTGGGAAATTTTGGAAATAAACATTTTCCAAATGTTCGAATCACGTTTTTGGTAAGATATCACTGGAACGACTTTACTGACAGGTATTGGATGGCAGCATGGAGATTGAGCTGGCTTAAAGGAGGTCGTACCACAAGGATGGGCGGTCGTACAAAAACTTGCTCATGGATCATTCCTCCCAGCAACTTCAACGCTACACCCAATCGGTTAGTCCGTCCCGAGGGCTTGAATGGACTGCTGTCGGGGCTTTGCATGATTATTCCTTGACTGGTTGGGATCTCTAGTCTTCATCACCCGAGCAACGACAACTCGAGTAAGATGTAAACAAAAGGGGGAGGGTCCACTTCTTACGGAGGTTAGATGAGCTGCACATGGTTAGACTATACCCCCAACGGAGAGATTACTCACTATGCAAAATTCGATGTCTTCTCTGTGGTACGTCTCTGTGAAATAGGCACGGACGCCGCTTCAACTGAACCCACGGAGTTTCTGTGCTTGCCGCGGCGATTGTGAAAACCATTGACTGAGCGAGTGGCTCGGGCTTTGGAGACAACAAACCAAATCTCAAACATGCTTACGTATAGCCTAAGCCACACTCTGGCGAGGCGAAAGTATATTCTTTGTTAGAGTTACTGGTGAGACATACTTTGCTTGTGTGACTCTCAGGAACATCAGGTGGACTAGAGCTCGAGAAGTTGGAGCTTCTGTGGATGTTCAGAGGTCCAGCAACAAGCTAAGATGGGTCTTCTTATCATGCGATGATCAATCATACTCCGTATTTTTGACTTTGCGGGAGCCAAGACACCAGTAGGTTCCGGCAACTGGAGCCCCAGTTCTTGGCATGTATATGTTGCTCCGTGATCAACCGCGGCTTCACACTTCGTACCTAACATGGCAGGAAGTGGGAAATACCCTCTTGTAGACAACTTCTACATGCCTTTGCATTTTTGGTATGTGGCTATCTGTTGTCTGGGGAGGTCACGCGTAGTCCGTATGAGCAACATGAAATTTTGACTACTCTAATGACATAAATAGCCTCGTTGTGTTTGATGACTCTGTCAGCGAGTTGTGACTAGAACTTTTGCAGGAGGATGCATACACTGTCAATGGTGTTATAAAGTCAAACTTTGAGTATAAATTAGTGAACTGTACCCTAGAGATGTCTGGAAGTACGGTAGTTTCCGAACTTCTTAGTATCTTTATGTGTGATCATGGCCCTAATTTCTCCTGTAGAACATTTTCGTCTTTTACGATGTACATGCGGGTAGTTGTTGAAGATCAAGTAGAAAATGGCTTTACTGACGCCTCCTTTTAATCATCATGAGTCAAAAACCGAAATCGCAGACATCTTCAGACAAATACTGGGATCATATTGCTTGGTAGTGCGAAGCGAGCGAGCGTGCAGTCTCATGAGGCAGAAGCTATCACCCCTAACTTATCCGTCCGATGTCCAAGACCTGTCAATTATGATTTTTTTTTGTTATCTATCAGAACTGCTCAGTTCCTTTCTCAACCAACCTTCATAGCTTGCCCACTCTTCAGCCTTCTCAGCAAGTCACCGTGGTTCGTCAGATCACGATCCCAACGAAATTCTCGGCCAATCCTCATTCCCGTGGCAAACAAGCCTTCCTCCGAAACCCAAAAGAACAGGGCGCCGACTAAAAACATACTCGAGCACCCTCAGGACAGCCACCTCTTGAGCAAGCTACTATGGTGTAGGCGCTGGAGGGAGATCGCTCTCACCCTCGACTCCGAATGCCTCAACTTACCATCGACTGCGTGCACTCCTTTCCCACGAAGCCGACAACCGACGAAGTTATCCAGCGCATTCCTCTCCTTGACTTTCTCAAGAGGAACAACCTCGCCTGGACCGTGATGTCGCTCACCGTACTGGTCACCACTCTCGACCAACCACGCTAGGCCCCGACCAATCTCTCGGGCTCCATCCTCTTTCCTAACCCTGAGCCGGCCTTCCTCGATCGTCATCCCCCAGGCTCGATGAGTTCATCCGCCCAGGCAAGGACCCGGTTGCTTCGACCAATGAGGTCTTTTGGCAGGTCATACTGGATGTAATCAAGTCCACAATGATCATCCTTATCGCCTCAGCCACTTCCATAGCCTCTCTCAGAGAATATTGCTCGTACTTACAGCCGAAGGCGGCCCAGAACAGGTTTGCGAAAGGTGTTATGCTCGTCCAGCTGCATTCGGTGACACTTGGCCCCGGCTTCCAGAAACGCAACTCGACCGGCCACAAGGGCATGTCTTCCTGTTCCCCTAAGTTTCTCCTAGCACCCGACTCCGCGCCCATGACCCGCCCGCAACCCAGTCAGTTTTCTCCGCAGAACACCCTTTTAATCCTCCGACCCTGGGCAACCCTATACCTCGATAACAAGCTCTCTTGCCACGCCAACTACGCCCGCAGCACCATAATGCGCCGTAATCCCATCCCGCAACCAATCCTCCCCGACCTGGTTGGCCACACGGTGCTGATAGACTCCACAGACTCCGGCTGGTTACACAGGCACCAGCTGACGCCGGCAATCTCTCTGTCTATCCCGAACATAACCTACGTTGCAGCGTTCTTTCTGGTCGGCTATTTTCGCAAAACGCTGATTAGGCAGTTGCCTAGGGTCGAGTGGCTGAGTTTGCAGCTCCGACATGTAGAAAGCGATAGGCAGAGTTCTTCGACTTTGGTGCCGTAGATGGCAGAACACTTGGCCTGACGAACGAAGAGAGACTTTGGGGGACGTATAGGGTGGGTCTGAGGGAGATATCAGTGATGGTTAATGAACGGGACAACCATGGCAGGGGGGGTTGGCAGCAGCTTGAAGAGATCGGGTTGTTGGATGCTTTTCACAATCAAGATGAGTAGAGGGTGTGGAGTTTCTGTGATTACATGTAGACAACAATTATTACAATCTGAATGGTCCATCCTCATCTTTCTGACTTTCAATGCTTTCATTTGCCTTGGTTTCTGTCTGGTGTAGTCTGAAAAAGCCATATGCTCTCCCACAGCGTCCCAAGGTCTCAGGAGTTCTTCTTTCCCTTTGTTGTTTGGCACTTTGGACCTTCTGCATCAAGCGTCTGCGGTAACCCCGAGCGCACCATTACCCAAAGTCTGCGGCTGCTTGAGGTCTCATTCAAGCGGTTCTAGTCTAACCGGGACGGATCAAGCCATAATATGCTTCATGTTGACACCGAGATCTCGGTTCCCCCCTAGCTGCTTTTGTCCACATCGTCTCTCTGCACTTCTCGAGAAGCACGTGGCGGGCAGCTACATTCTCCAGCATCCTGGCGATATGGTTGAGAGGGAACAGACGGGAAGAGCTGAAGGAACAAGTTGTCGGGGACCCCAACGGTTGCTCCGGGATCAGAGTGCAGCTCTTCTTTCCCTCATGTTCTCTTTACGTCCGTTTCCTTAGTGTTTTCCTCAAGAAAGGTAATTGCCTACAAATGGTAAGCCATTGAAGTTGCTCAGTCGTCAGGGGACAAAATTATGGACAGGGTTGCCATATCCAGAGGAGAGGTAAGTTTCTGAACCGAAATGGAATACGCGTATTAGCCAGAAGCCCTACTACCCGAACCATTAGATCCCACGTGATGTGAAGAGGCATGAGCTAATCCAGGTTGTATCTCTGTTCCTCAATGACAATCCGTAAGACCAATTCTTTGAGTCGGCGGGTATCGCTTCGGAATCAGAGGATAACGGCAACGTGGCAGCGAACGAGGAATCGTAGCACATGAGCATTCTATAAAATATCTGTCCGAGGTCGAAGTTTCTTCTAAACAAAGTACATACCGCAGGACAGGGGCAGAGGGGTCAATCAGGACCTGGAGGGGCTAGTCGGGTACAGTGACTAGCACAGTAAGCGACTTGACAGTTCAATCGCGGCTGTTCCTGGCGAGAAAGCCGAGTAGTGGCAAGTGCCGGATGAAGTCCTCGGCAGTCTGGTTTTGGAGAAAGGAGTAGACTCAGCCGATCTTTGGCTGAAGGTCCTGGAAGAGGAGGAGCCAAGAGATTCCCCCCCCCCTACTCCTCCCCCAGCGTTTGTATTGACCCTGAGGTGCTCCTGAACGTACTTCCAACTACCTCCGCTCCTATAATACCGACCACTACCACGGAGTTCCACTTCGTATCTACGTCCCCAACAATCACACACTTTCGCCTGTCAAGTAACACTTTACCTACGGTATGCAAGGTCTTAATGCAGTTAATGCCCGCAGGATTAGGCGACACCACGAGCCCCATGTCAAAAGACGCTTTGAGGTTCCTGCTCGATAAAGCGCACACCTAGTGACTGAGCGAGAGCTGGATGTCGGCTACAACTTGAGGTCTGTGCTGGCAAAACGCAGCGCTAACTTTGATGATAATCTTGACCGAGCCCAGTGGCGGGCGCTAAAAGAGGGACAGCTAATGGGTTTACCGGGGCTCAAGCTGGAACTTTTCCCGGAGATGCGTGTGGTGATACTGACTCTGGATCACCTTCGTCGAGGAGTTTTCGTAAAGCTTTCAGTGGAGTAGAGGAGCCGCGAAAGAACCTAGTCGATTGACTAGTGATAGGTACTTGCGTTGAGAAGATCGAGGAAGACTGCTTCGCTTACACCTCTTGAAGCCACTGCGTAACCAGATTGGGAGTTCTACTGATAGAATTTGGCTACCTCGAATGCCCGTTTCGGGTGTCACTCTTGATATATGCACTTCCGGGACAAGCCTTCTTCTTCGTGATCATTTTTTGATATCGTCCTGGACCCCTCTGTGGTGAGAGCAGACTATACCTTTTTAAGGCCAAGGATGGCTCTAACTCACCGAAAGGCGAACAGCACAAACCTTTACCGCATGCACAAATTTCGGCATCGAACCAAGGCGTTCGCTAAAGCTCCATGATCAACCTCTACTTTACGGAGTGCAGACGGTGCGGCCCTCTGGCAGGATTTCCAGTTCGAGTTGGGATTTCGAGTCAACCTTTCATCCTCCGCTCGCAAGGCCAGTAGAAAGAAACGAGCAATCGGGAAAAGTTGGCCCCGGCATGCTTGGCTGGATTTCGTCTGGTGGATATCAATGTCCTTACCCGTTCATTTTGGTATCTGGGGAGCAGCATGAGTTGTGTTCTTGGGTAGGGCTTGCATCCCACCAAAGTGGTGGATGAGTGAACGAGAGAAGGTGTTTGAAGAGATAGAATTGAAGCCAGATTTTGATGATGCTTCGGTGATGGTCCATTCTTGTGCTAAAGATGTCCGTAAAAGTGTTAGCCAACAAGTCAAATGCTCGAATGCAACATGGAAAACGAGGATGCTCCCAAGGCATCCATTATTCTACTCATAGTCTATCATACCCAAAGATGCTAGAATCCCTAATGCGATGTACCAAAAGCCCAACTCAAGATCCAAAGCCCACGCAATCCTAACCCTAATTATCCTCATCCCCACTCAAATCTACGCTCTTCTTCCTCTCTTCCTCACTCATTTCCTTCCACGTACTCCAGCTCAACATCCCAAACGCAGCAATGATCAACAACCCACCTACAACAGCCGCTGCACTCAACGGCGTGCCTGCCCAAAGCCAATCCACAATAGCCACAATAAAAATCGTCAACAACGCCGCGACCGAGCTCAGTACGGGGCTTGTTAACGAAATCAGTACCAAGAACGACCCAGAAAACATCATGTTCATCAGGATGCTTAAGAACAACAGCCAGGCTGTCTTTCCTGTGGGTAGTTCGAATTCCTCCCAGCCTAGGATGTGCAGGATTGGGAGGGGGATCCAAAGCACGAGCAGGGTAAAGAGCCCGGCCATGCTGGCAAAGGCGTTCGCGAACTGCACGCCTCGCGTGGAGGACACTGCGCCATCGGGAGGACAGGCGAAGCGTTTGTAGAGGACTTCGTAAAGGCCGTAAAGGACGGAGCCGGCGCCGATGATTAGGTTGCCTGCTAGGCGTGTTGCCGGGTCAGGGGTGGTGCTTGTAAAGTTGCCGGCGGTTGAGGAAGTGTCGGATGAAGTGCTCGGTCCGTAGGCGACGACCAGCACGCCAGTGATGGCGACTGCCACAGCGAGCATCTTGTCCAGCCGTAACCGCTCCTTCAGCAACGGGACAGAGAACGCATACGCAAAGAACGCGCTGCAGTTGTATATGGCCGTCAGGTCGCTAGGGGTTGTCATGCTAACAGCAAGGTACCAACTCAAACCCGCAACTGTTAATGCTGTCGTCACACCAACCGTCGTAACAGCCAGATATGCCCAGGGATTCTGCTGCACGACAGCAGTCCCCCTTCTTGCCGTCGCTCCCCCCTTATTCTGTATCAAAACAGCCATCCTCCTCACCTCTCGCACCTGCTCCCGCCAAAACAACCCCCACTTTTTCCTCCTCCCCACGACGCCCGCCCCCACGGTACGACCGCCGCCCGGTCGTATCACCCCGCTTGCGCCGGCCGTCCCTCCCGAACCAGAGGACATCAACCAAAGTACTAACCCCTGCAACGGCCACAGCAACGTCCACGAACTATGCGTCATGTACAGCATGCAATATGCCTTGTCCCACCCTAGCACATGCTGGATATGCGCGGCGAGCTCAGTCTGCACGGTAAATGACACGAGCGACGCGAAAAGGAATATGGAGGCTAACGTATACCGCTTGCGGGCTTCGCCGGAGATTATATATGGCGAGGGGGAAGGGGATCGGGAGCGCAGGAGCCCGGACGGGCCTGCGTGTGATGATGGCTGGAGAAGTGAGTGGTGGGTTTTGCGACTGCGGGGATCGTCATGGTGATGGGTGAAGTCGTCATCTTCATTGTCCGAGGAGGGTGCCGTGGTGGGGTGTCGGCTTAGGAGCGGGGAGTTTGGGCGGGCGGTGTCTGGTTGGAAGGGCATTGTGGTCTGCGCACTGGCCTATCGCCAGCACGGGAATATGTCTGTTTATATTGTATGATATCGCAATAGTGGTACGCCAGACGCTGCGTCCGCAGCAGCACAGCAGAGGAATAGACGGACAACGATGCTCCAGCGGGATGAATCAACCCTTGCCGTTGATGAATGACAATGATTGGATGGTAATTTACTGACGAGCCGCCCAAAGGGAACGGCTCGGTTCTTCAAAATGAGAAGAGAAAGTGACAAAAGTGCCTAAGAGCGTCAGTGCTAGCGCATGGGAGCAGTAACAAGAGCGGCGGCCCAGGCGACTGTTTTGCTGGGCTGGGGTTTCTGGATGAAACCTGAGGCGAACCGGAACATGAGGATAGGGACAACAAGGTCCACGGAGGCCAAACAGGGCGAAAACAATGACGACCGCTGACAACTGTTGCAAGCCGGACCCGTTACGCCGGAAATGCAAAGATTGGTCAATCAGACGTGCTGTGGAGTAGTGCCAAGAAATTACAGCGGACTGATCTCCATGATACGATAAGGATGATAAGGATGGCATGCTCCTGCTCGGAAGGTTTGATCGCAACTTGGGGTTAGGGTTGTCTTGAGGTAAGGAAATTCCATCGCGAGGAAACAGTAAACAAACCAGCTCTATGGGAGCGTCTTGCAACTTGGCGCATACATATGCATACGTGTATATGACACGGTTGTCGGCACAAAGTTCGAGGTAATGATTGGTACCCTTCGGTTGGGACACCTCAAGCTCGAAGCATGCTCCATCTCATCGGAGTTGTGGGCAGTTGGACTTATGCTGTGTTCCGGCACAGGTTTACGGTCGAGTCCACACCAAACGCAAGCCGTCGGCCTCAAGAAAGAGATGAGATAGGTAGTGAAGTAAGTGAATGGAGAATGATGGCCAAGAATGTATGCAAGTAAGCAGCATCCCGCATGGATGGATTTTGCGGACCGTTCCGCTGAGAACTGTCCTGGTTCTTGAGAATGATAATGAAAGAACATGCCAGGATCATAAAACTGGGGACCGTGGGAGCCTTTTTTTGGCATGATAAATGGCAACTCCGCGACTCCGAGATGATGATGTTCTTGACCAAATCCGTCAGGATCCTCTTCTTTGTGGCCGAACTCTGAACTAATCATTACACACTAGAACTTAAACATTCTCCTGCCAATTATAGTCATAACCAGTCATCTATCCGTCCATCCATCGGACATGTACATACATAACCCTTCGATACATACGTTATGTATATAATAGTGCTATATACCGAACAACACATCTTACACCCCGCACATCATGTCAGTTCACATGAGCTCAAAAGCCAGCAACATAAGCCAGGACTGTCGACACAAGCCCAGTCAGAAGCACAAGCTTCTCGCCGGAGCCCAGACGAAGGCTTATGCCAGCATTGGAACCAGACCCACTAGCGCAGGTTCGGCCCTCAGGGCAGCAGCCACCGCTATAGCAGAAGTTGCCAGCCTACAATATAGGACAGTACATTAGCCATTTTGTCCCGTTATTCTAGTGCAGAGATACTTTTGAAAATAAACGTACCTGGCAGTATCCGTTATGCCCATCATTGCAGCAGACAGCGTCCTGAGGGATGCAGACATTATCGCAGCGCTTCTCACCAGCAGGGCATATGCCGCTTATGGGAGTGCTGGTTGGAGTCGTGGTGATTGTGCTGGTAAGGCTGACAACGTGAATGTTAGAAGAAGACGTTGTGGGTGTTGCGGTGGTGGTGCTGCCTGGGGAGGTGACGGGGGCGCTGCTGGAGTTGCCGTCAGGACCGGCGTCATTGTTGTCGTTGTCGCCGTTTTCGCTGCCACTGTCATTGTCACCGCTGTTGCCGCCATCGTTGTTCCCACTGTCCCCCCCGCTGCCACTACCGCTGTCGTTGTTACCACTGTCGTTACCACCTCCGCTGTCGCCATCATCATTGCTGCTATCATCGTCACCGCCGCTGCCATTGCCGTTATCACCTCCATCTCCCACACCTTGAGTAGAACAGTCACAAGGCTTGCCAGGAGGACACCAGACCCAGGGCGAACAGCATGTTGCCCCTAAAGGGATGCATCTGGAATCGAAATGTCAGTATTCTCCGATATCCTTCATTGCAGACTAGGGTCATTCAATCTTCATACTCTTCAAAGCACGGCTGCCAGCCCGGTTCGCAAACTACCTCACAGTCTTGGCCGTCCTTTTGATCATAAGGTATCAGCATATGCGATCTCTCGCTACATGCCAAAAAAATGGCATATGCAGCAAAGATGAACAAACAAAGGACGTACCGGGCAACACCCCAAGTAACCACGAGGAGATGCACAATGCCAGCCTGGTTCGCACCACGCCATTGCGCTAGAAGTAATATATGTTAACGCTATCATTCTCTGTGAGAATTAGGGAGGAAAAAACGACATACTCGTCGGTCAAGCAGCACTCGCCATTGTCCGGATAGCAAGTATCACCACAGAGTGCAGTGCCATCAGAACAAGGATCACCGGGATCCTTGCGAGCGAACAGCCTTGATGAGGTTGAGAGCGGCTTGACGCCTCCTGAGGTGAGAGCCAACCGGGGCAGCAGCTGCCCACGGCCGAGTTGACGGTGTGTATGGGAAAGCGACATGATGACTGAATGCTTGTACTGTAGTGAATCTCCTAGGCAGCAAAATAGTTGACAGTTGACGCAATGGAAAGAGTGCAGAGCCGCTCACGTCAAAAATCAGGGCACCGCGTCCATTTATGTTGTTGCTCGTCCTCACTATAGAAGATGGCATGCCACTGGGCATTTTGGCCCCCGACATCAGATAGCCCTACTGGGCTATTAAACATGCGACTATCCTGAACCAATCAGCACCAGGGGCTTGGGCCATAATCAGGGGAACTAACAGGCAGTGGCCATACATGTTCCCCTCCAAGCAATTTTGACCAGGATCGTTGCATCATCATGCACGTGTATTCAAGCTCATCAAATCAGGGACGAAGCCCAATCTGGATCTTAATGCTACCCTAAAGCATCTCGAATTGGGCTTGACGGCCCACAAGGCGGACCGGTTAGATTTAAACATCGCTCGCTTCTGTCTGCGCAACTGAGGGCACACAGCTTCGCGAGGCGGCTTTAGGCAACCTCTCTCAAGTGAATAGCCACACAACTGGGCGCATGTGGCCGACTTCACCTTCACCACTCCTAGAAGATGGAAATGGGTATGTTTGCTTCAAGGCGAGCAAACGGAGAAAGCAAGATACCGGGGGGAAATGGCTTCAGTTAACGGGCGCTAACTGAAGAGGGAAACGACCGTCTTCCTTAGTTGACCCCGCTGACCACGCCGCCAACAGTAGAAGAGGGTTTAGAGGCACTTGATGACGTGAGAAAGTAGCGTAATCTTACAAAGAAGTGTATTTTACGGTACGGGAAACTAGTCGTACTCCGCACGTTGAGAACCCTGGGCCATCTTGTGAAAGAACTCACATTCTGATCAAGCAGAAAATGATTACACAAAACCTCCAGCAAGGGCACTCGTGGAGATTGGAACTGCAGACAAATTTTCGGCATGGACAGTTTCACAGTCGTAGGCCCAGACAACAGCTCCTGGCAGGCAGTACACCCCGAGGGAGGGCTGGAGATCACAAAAACATAACGATATGCCTCTTCGGCCAAAAAGATTAACCAACAGAACAAACAGATCCGGCCTATCTGGTCTTGCCGGGGTGATTGTATGTGCTGACAATGGGTAGCTCACTCAAGTGAGTGGGTGCAGTAGTCTGAAGGTACACTCTGAGATCTGTAAGGATGGCTGTATGCTTTGGACTATTGATGATGATAAGCGGCATGGTCAATGGTTAGCTGAGTGATAGGAACGTGTTGTCTCAGATTCAATCAACCTCTACAGGTTATTATTCTAAGTCCGGACTCATACGCGACTCGAAATCCAAGATCTCCTCGCCCTCATCCTCCAACTCTGACTCCAGCTCTGATTGTAGCTTCACTTCAAACTGCAGTTCCATTTCAGATCCCATTTGACTCCCATTCTGACTCAGACAGCTCATACTCCAGCGTGTCTTCCTTCTCTTCCTCTTCCTCCTCCCCAAGCTCTGAATTACTCCACTCACCCAGCAGATCCTTCCAAGCATCAACCCAACCCCATACCTTAGCATTCTCCTCTTTAAAAAAAAAGAACTCCCACGAGATCTAAAACGTCTTCTCCATCGCTTACTTCCCGGGCGTCCACTATCCTCAAGAAAAGCAGCCAACTCCTCCCTCGTCACATCAGTCGCAATCCGGAACTTCTCAACCGACAACTTCTCCCCCTTATACTTCCCTTCCATCAACAACCCGATCGCTGCCGCAACTTGTTCGGCGTGAGGTCCATGTCCTACGTAATATATCGCTCGCCGTTCTCCCATAAGCGATGTGGCGCACGCCTCATTTCTTGAACACCTTTTCAGCCTTGCGCTCGTCGCGGGTAATAGGCAGTCCCGTGTATATCACGGACCAGCCCAGGAGGGGCAGATAATGATGGTACTCGCGCGTGCCGGTAGGTTGACCGACTGATGGGCGGGTTGTACCTGCGATCTCGTCCGGGCGCATGTAGAGAAGTGCTTCTTACGCAGATACCGAGGCATGTAGGTGCGATGCTGGGCCGCAAGCGTTGCGGTTAACTGCTTGACGGGGATTTCCCGTGTTTCGAGAACTGTTCTGCGACCAGCTGGGAGGAGTCCGAGAGCTCTTCGTCAGCGAGGTCCGGGCATATGGCACGACGCAGACGCTGTGCATACTCGGATCTCGAATATTGGACATCAAGGGTACATGACCTTATGCGGGGGCTGTCATTGTCAGCCAGGATATAACTGGAGCTATGTTAAACTCTGAGCCAGAAGCTTACCGATAATTGTATTGAGAACTGAATGAGAGGTTCTTTGTTCTGATTTGGAGGATCCGGCCCTTCTCGCCAATCCGTTTCACGGCCACGCCCAATGCCTTCCGTAACATTATGGAAGATTTTAACACGGCACTCTTTGGGTCTAGTCACACCAATCTTGCGGTGATGATAGTTTCAAATGGCACGTCCTTCCAGGTGTGTTCTCCCCTCGTCGCAGGTTAGGAGCGTTCTCCTCTGGAGTTGAAAACCACACCAGTTGAATCGCTTAGCAAAGTCCACAGCAACCATGGCCCATTTCAAGGTGTCAATTGTGTCCACACGGTCTACAGCATGTTTTTGCAATCGCCCTATGAACGGACCGCGGTCCTGAAAAGCCAGCAAACATCCTGTAAAAACGACAAGCTGGATGATGCGGCCAAATGCGCCAAGGAAAGCTTACGGCATAAACACATTGTCAGCCATGTCGTCAGAACTACTCGTGATGTATGTGCTACCACATGGAGAAACTACGAGAAGCAGACAATCGGCATTAAAGAGGAAAAAAAAAAGATGCTTCAGATCTCAAGGAAGAGCATGGACACAAAACACGCCCACTGGAAGGGTACGCAAACGCATTTATCGAGGGCTCAACGCTGGAGCAGGGAACCCTAACCTGTCGCCCATCCCACAGTAGGGTACTAACGCACGTGTTATTTCGTGTCGATAAGTTGGTCTCTTTAGCACACTTAAATCTGGTAAGGCAACACTGGCACACGAGACAGCATTGAGATACGTACCTACCCCGCTCTGTTTGCAGATGCGACCTGCTGCTCCTGTTCCTTCAAGGACCCGGGGTTCTGGGCACCAACTGGCCGATCTCCGAAGGGAAATGTCCCGAATGGTTACTTGCCCCTGGTTGTCGGAGGCGCTCCACAGCTTGGAGGTCGTGGCAGCGAAGCAGAACGGGGCTGGAGGCCTCTCTCACTTGGCAGCTGAAACTTGGGTTGATATGGAGCTGTGCAGATAGACACCTTTCTCTTTACAGAAATATTGGCTCGGAATGCGAGAACTTGGGCTTGATGAGCGGTGGAAAACCTCCTAACCCGCGCTCCGGACTTTCGATTTCATGTCCTGTCCAATAATAAGAATTCCCAGCTCTGAAAAGGGGGGAGGGGGGGAGAGGGGGAGAGGGGGAGAATGAGGAGTAATCCGGCACGTAGTTACAAATGCGGGTGGATCCACAGGTTGACAGGGGGCAATTTACTACACTGGTTGCAGATGACGGCCAGCAACCGTAGTTGAGCCCTCGTTCTCGTTTGGGGTTAACCCCAAGGATCAGTCGGTTCTGGACAATTTGTGCTCAAACCCAACTTTGACTGGGCAATCTGAAAGTGTAACAATATTATAACTAAGAATTTTAAAGGGTTTTTCTGTTACGTACCATAATCCAGGTACCTATCTTGGGGGGGTTCTTTTGGCCGCTTGTGCTCGAGCGTCAGTCAAGAAAAGATGGCCCAATGGGCTGAATTGCTCTCTCGACTTCAGAGAGCCCTTCAGAACGCCTCGAGTGGGGTTATGACGCAAATCGGCCCACCAGATTAGCGCCTCGGCCGCACGTCGTGTTACCGTTATCGATAAGCTATCAGAGAACCTGCTCCGCTCTGGGCACGCTAAAAAGAGGCATGCAGCTGAGATTGCGATGCTTGGTTTCAACGGTGGTTTATGATATAAGAAAGGGTACGGAATGCTTATGAACAAAACTTCGTTTGTTTGCGATGGCCGGCATTCCGTCTTCTTTAACATTTGTGAGGGAGCCAACTTGAACACGCTTTACCCGGTCATGGTTGGTTGCTGTCGGAACCCGGGTGGAAACTCTTTTACAGATCAACAGCTGCGGAACAGGCGGATAGCCGGAGGTATATAAACGCAGGCGAAGCCTAATCTGAGGGATTTCAGTACGGTTTCTCGCCATCGAACTCTTTCGATTCAAGTGCTCGCGTTGCCCTACTCAACTGTGCCAAGCGCCGTGGGAGACAAGCAAGCTGCACTCACCTCGCCACACTTGTGCTTTGGCGTCGCGATAGCGGTCTTCGCGGTTAGGCGTATCATGGAGTGCTGAGCCGCAAGAGGCAGTAGGTTAGATATACTTAGCTGTGGCTGCTCAGGTTTGATGTCTCCCGAGAGAGCCTCGAGTTTTGTTTCAGCCTGACAGCATTCTCTTTGGTTAGCTTTACGTCAACAAGGATCTTTTCCTCATCTCGAAGGGAGTTCCTGGATAAGCTGACCGGCTGCAGACAAGCGCGCTAAACAGGGGCTGCGGTTGCCCGGTCGCAGCGCCAGAAGCCAAGACCCAAGTTACCTACTCCATATCTTCGACAAGGTGAGTGCTGACAACCACTGCCACAGCGAGCGGCAAATCCTACTCCCTCCCTGCCCCTCTACTCCTTCTTGTTTCCCCATCGTCTTGCAACAATTTTAATAAGCGCCTTCTTTTTTTTTTTCTTTTTCGTATCACATTGCCCCGCGTGCGTGTACGCAGTACTGCCTCTTGTCATTCAAGTTTGCTCCTTTACATCCCAATCCTTATATTAGTCGATCAGTCTCGATGCCCAATTGTGAGTACCTTTTGTTCCATGACTCCGGTTGCTACTTCCGTCATCCAAGCACATCGCTTTATCGCACTCTGTCTTGATTGAACATTCTTATCCACTTTTGTTGCTGTTCCAAACTCTCCTTGGAGCCTGGCATCCTGATTTCTGAGTCGCGCTTGGTTACACAGTCACAATCTTGGGTGGTGGCCCTAGACCTGGCTCGCGCGACTGTGTTCTCGCAGCGCCTCTTTATGGGTATCGAGAACAAGCAAGCCCAGCAGGCCATGCTGTTTCAACAGTCGCACCTAGACTTCCTCCATCACCCCGCCACCACAGCCATAATCGTGGACAAGGATGCTTCTAGATCGTCGGTGGGCTTGTTTTTAACTCGCTTTTTATCAACAGTTACCGTTGCGTTCAGAAAGACCATACGGAGAGTGTCATCTAGCCGACGATCTTCCGCCCCTTACGGCACCAGTGGCACTCCCCATCACACAATGAACCACGATGTCGAAAGTGGTCCTGCTAATGAAGCAGACGAACGTCGGGCTCTTCTCCCCAGAGGGGGCACAAGTAGCACTAGATCTTCTGACACGCAAGTCGAAGAACATGGCTTTTGGTACAGGCTTCTGGTCGACACCGACAATACCCCAGGTTTCGAGAGCCGCAATCTGCTTGTGCGCTGGTCTGCAAAGACATGGAATGCGGCCAAAATCACGCTGTATCACTGTAGGCTCCACGCTACTCCATGGGTTATAATGAACACGCGTTCTAACTTAGCATTCAGCACGACTTAACATTTTATTAATCTTTGTTGTGTGTACCTCTCCCTTTCATCGATCTCGCACATTGCTGACAGCCCAAGCCACTGGGTCTCCTTGCCGGCCATCTGGAATGGAGTACTGGTTCTATCTTCTGGCTCAACTTCATTGCCATTCTCCCCCTCGCTTCAGTTTTATCTCGCGCGACTGAAGATCTGTCCAGCCATCTGGGAGCGACCTTGGGTGGCTTGTTGAATGCAACATTTGGGAATGCAGTTGAATTGATTGTCAGCATCATCGCGCTGTCAGCAGGCGAACTCGAGGTCGTTCAAGCCTCTATGCTTGGCTCGATCCTGTCTAACCTGCTGCTGGTACTTGGGATGTGCTTCCTCCTCGGCGGCCTCACAAACATGAAAGACAAAGATGGCTGCGGCATCGAGCAGACTTTCGCCCACGGTAATGCTCAGATCACTGGCTCGCTTCTGGCACTCTCTTGCGCCTCCATGATTTTTCCTGCCGTCTTGTACGGCGTGCTCGATCAGTCTGACGCCGAAAGGGACAAGACCGTGCTCATGCTGTCTCGGGGCACTTGTGTCATCCTACTCCTATTGTACTGCCTTTACCTAGTGTTTATCATGCACACCCACAAAGAGTTGTTCAGCGAAGACAAAGACGAGGATGAAGTAACCCAGCTGGGGCCATGGGAGGCTTCGATTCTTCTTCTCGTCACGACTCTCATCATCTCATTCTGTGCGGATTACATGGTTGAGACCATTGACGCACTAGCAGCATCAGGCAAGATGAGCAAGACATTTATTGGATTGATCCTCATTCCTATCGTCGGCAATGCTGCCGAACATGCTGCTGCTTGCACCATGGCGATCAAGAATAAGATGGACGTGGCAATGAGTTGCGCTATTGGCTCCGGCATCCAGATCGCTTTGCTGGTCACTCCTGCGTTGGTCATGCTGGGCTGGGCTATTGGACAACCCTTGTCCCTTCATTTCGAGACTTGTAAGTACCTGCTTGCTCTATTTAGCACATGCTCATGGACTAATAATGCACGTCACAGTCCAAACCGTGGCCTTTGCCCTTTCTGTTCTGGTTGTCACCTATACCGTGCAGGACGGCAGGTCTAACTACCTCGAGGGCGCAATGGTATGGCATTGTCCCCAAGACAACCCTTACATAATTTCAGTCTAACTGACGTGGTTGCAACAGCTTCTCGGCCTCTACTGCATCATTGCCCTCGCCTTCTGGGCTAGCCCCGGAGATGCCCTCGGAAAGGGCTCCATCCCGTGGAACTAAGCCTATCACTGCCCTGCCGGGTCTTTCTTCGCATCAATTCACTTCAGTAGATATATTAGATACTGCTGTTGACCATTGCTATGATTTTAAATTCTTTCACAAATTCAGGCTGTAAGGAATAACTCCTGGATTTGACTCTGAAGAAGCGAAGAACTTCGGGGCAGTAGATTTCCCTCTTGTTGTTGTCTTCTGGCTACCAGGGATGCAGACAGATGAACAACCTTGTATGATAACGGGTGTTTTCTTTGCTTTCCTGTAGTTTGTGTACTAGGCTGTCTGGTTTTGGCTGCTTCTGGCTGGGCTTTCCGGGTTCTCGGGTCAAGGAGGGCGTTGTGTGACTGGGTCAAGTTCAGGCTGGATCAACGAGGTAGGCAGGGGTTCTTGGTAGGCTGGCAATGTATGCTGCCATAAGCAGGCAATCAATGGGCATTTTCTTTCGGTATAGTGTTGGCTGTTGCATTGATGTTGGATTCACGAATACTACAAGTTACGATCAACTTGGTATACTACATCATCTTGAACTTGACCTTGACAAGGGTCAGTATCTCGCCTTACACAGGAACAGAACATGTCGGCATATCGACAGTCACTGAACTAAGTTCATGCTGCCTATTGAAGACACCAATCCAATTGGGCACTCTAATCCGTTTGTCTGGTCCACAAAACAGACTTTGTGAGATTTGAGTTCTCCTGCCATCTACATTATTGTGGGTAAACAAACAATTCTATTTCTGTTCCTAATTTGACCCTGCGTGGTTTGGTTCCCGCGCTGCAGCCCTGAACGTATTGACTATCATCAACCTGTGGATCCAAAGATGCAAGGGATCTTACCAGCGCCAATAGCAGTTGACCAAGCCCTGCTGACGTGCGAGATACCTGGGATAATCAGTACTTGGCGAACACAGGAGGTCTAATGCGACCTTTCACTTCAGACCGCCTTGCAACATGCAGCACCTCCGTGCTGTTGTAAGTCTTGGCTTGTTAGCGGAGAATTCGCCTCACACCGAGGACAAGTTAGTAGCGCCGACTGTAAATGAAGCTCGATCGGGCAAGCACAACAAGGTGTCTGACTACAGTTTTGTTCTCTATCATGATGCATGACGTGTGATTCTGGCACCACTGTGACAGACAATTTCCGAGGGATCCTGTGACCTCCAGGACAGGACTTCTTGAGTCGCCTCTCTTGTGCATGTCTATACAATGTCTGAGTACCTCCGTGATGTCGGAAGTTTCGATACCTGAAGTTTCCCGGAGCTGATACTTACCCCTATGCTGCCAACATATAATATGAGGAGTCTCTATGATATAAGGGCCCTTTGAAAGGGCTGCTACATCCCATATTGTTTTGCTCACATATCCATTCATTACTTTGCAGACATCGTTTGACATAATTTCTTTACAGACCAGTGCTTCATTACAGCTACTGTTTTCAGCCCCCTCAAACAAGAGGTTTCGGTTTTGCACATGTTAGACTATTAACTACTTCCTGAAGCTGGGTGCTTCCTGGACATCCAACCAACATAAACCCTCATCACTGGAGCCAAGTCCCAGTCGACTCAAGTGCCTTCGATCACTTAACACACCACTGAGGTACTCGGTGTGTTTACATCATTGAAATTTATGAGCGACAACCCACCAAAGCTATTCCAATCCACAGTGATCTTCAATCACCGCAACATTGTCGCATCAAGCTGCTGGCTATGTTCCATCCTCCGAAAGCCCGCTTTCAGCTTTTGCTTCATATTCCACCATCCAAAAAAACCACGAACAAAAATTTTGAAAGTTCTTCGAAGAAGGTACGCGGCGCAGGAGCCTCTTGCACAAATGCGCATGAACTAACGGTATTCGAAGATCTATAAACGAAAAGCATCAGATAGTCGGTCAAAAGAAGATGTTTACGCCTGTCACTACCTATCGAGCAAGATCCGTTTTGCCTGCCCCTTCTTCAAACTTGATCCAGGAAGCAATAAAAAAATGCTTTGGACACACCTTGACAAGTCTATCGCGGGTTAGGCAATACATTCGCAGGCTTCACAACCAGGGCTTAACTTCCATCCAAAAACGCAGGCTCCATTCTCCTTCTGATCATTCCTCATCCAAGGAAGAACAGTGGTTTGCCATTTGGAGCGTACTTTTCCCAGATAAGCCCTTGCCTGCGTCTCCTTACGTAACTGATCACAAGGACACCTCCGGTGAACTGAAGGCAGCAGTTCAGACTGAGGTGCAGAAATTCTTTGCCGCGGACTTATATAGAAATTGCCGACCACTAGAAGGGATTTCAGGTGCTGTTGAAGCCTCGGCGTCCTCCGAAGAGCTTTGCAACAGACTTTTCTCCGCAATCGACAAGTGGTATGGTAGCCAAATGCAATGGTCAACTCTCTTCCACACATCGTCCAGCTTCTCTGGATTTACATCCTCAAGCAGTCCTTCTAAGTACAGCCCAGCATCAACCCCGGAACCTCAAAGCAACAATCCATCATTTTCTATGATTGATCCTCTCTATAGCATACAAGATTAACCTCGGGCCTCACTTCTTGGTGGCACTACGATTTTCGCACTCGAGGACACTAGTCGTCAGAGTTGTAATGGAAATAGTGTCAACAATTTCATGTTTCATCAAAGTCATCCGGCAGCAAGCAATGAACAACTCCAGCTACTGGGTGGCTTTCCTCCGGCCCTTGCAAACTCTGGGACTCCTTCGGTAGCTCTGTTTAACGCAACAATGTGCGCGCACCGTGACATTAACACTGAATACCAGGAGTCATTAACTGGGATTGATGCTGTATCCCTGTCTTCTACATTTTCTCCTCTGCAGTGGTCCATTTCACAAATGGAAGGAAATGAGACAGAGCATCTTCAACAGCATCCAAGTCTTCAAGGGGAAGCCAAAACCATGATATTCTGGTTGGAATCCGGCCGAGTAATTGACGCTGACGATGAACAGCTATCAAAGTGAGTGTTCTTGCGACATTTAGAGGCCTTATTACTCGTTTTTGTAAGGGTCTGGGAGCAAGTTTCTAACCTTGGTCAACCTCAACAGTTCGATCTATCCCTCCACTCTTCTGCAGAAGTGTAGAGAAGAAGGACTTCCTTTCTTGATTTTTTTTTTGGGGGGGGAGGGGGGCAGATGTATATCTGGCCTTTCTTTATGCTCTATGCATACTGTAAAGCCTTTATAGTGCTTTCGGGTATCAAGTTTAGGATTCTGTCTTGGCTATTTGGGCTTTGGGATTTCGGTCATTGCAATGAGTATAGAGAACTTGTTTGCTTACAGCTAGGATAACCGGCCCTCAGTCAGCATGCTCACAGGTACTTCTGAATGAACCATCATATCCTCCATACGTGTCTACTCAATACTTCTCTAGAAGAGGTTTGCTTCGATCGGCACATAGAAGTCACTAAACTATCAGCATGGAGAATCATTCACTAAAGTTATGCATTTGCACCAGATACGTAGTTACTTTATGTAGAAGCTATCAAGAGTGACAAGTTTCAAATCATAGAGTTCAGTGTCTTGAATCATTGACCGTCTCTCGTTATGCTTGGATTTTGTGTATGCTATTGTTATATGAAGTGATAATGACATGTATAGTTCACTCTCCGTAAAAAAGAAACTACAACTCCAATCCGCCATAGGTTTTTCTGTCCTTGATTAGATGAATTATCCGAGACACCACTAAATACAATATTGCCTTCTTTTTTATATCAGACTCTCAAACATCATACCTTTCCACTCTGATTCTGTTCAGTGTGACCATTATCACGGCTGGAGAGATCCTCCTGGAGGTTTTGTTCGAGCGCCTTCATAGCCTCTCGTATGAGGATCTCTGTTTCCTCTGTCAAGGCTTTCTGCGCGACAACAACATGCTCCCGGCTGCTTGGACATGGAAAGGCCAGGCGCTCAGTGAGTTCTGGCAGACTTTGAAGGTAGCGTTGCAACATCATCACATTCGACTTGTGTCTCTGTTGGAAAGGACTGGTCCTTCGATGCTGTGAGCATACGTGCCGGGCTAATAATAGTATGTTATATGAGCTTTCATGTTGGAAAAGGGAAGAGGATGGAAGTCTTGGGATGCAGGACAAGAGGGTAAAAAAAGAGGGGTCTCATCCTTACGAGCAGCAGGCCATCGTGCATCCGGAGTGACGAGATTGAATCGACATTTTAACTTCGTCTTTTTGACTGAGAATTCTAGACCTTGGCTATTCTAAAAGGAGAGTAAAGCCTGGTAACGCTTTGTTTATGACAGCTGTTATGAGGAGCTTGATGGCTGCTGGCTATGGAAGCTGCCCACATTGTAGACTGGCAAGGAAACATGGCTCCCCTTATATCTGTGGAGTTTTGTGTGGGGGGAAGATCTTTGGTAAGTATGATACAGCTTCAGCACACCTGTGTTGGATGTCTGCAGAATGGTGTTATTCACAAAGCAGCCCAATGGTATGGGGAATCCGCGCCGATGTGTGCCTTAAGATGTTGTTTAGCAGATCGAAGACTTGGTTATCAGTGACCTTTTGCTCAGCTCTCAAAACTGACCAGATCAGCAAGGCCAAGAAACCATGCCATTACATACCTTAGTTGCCACCTGTTCTGGATAGCTTTGCTTTGGAACTCTTTGGGTTCGGAGCCCGGCACGAAGAGCCTAGCTGAAAAATCGTCATTTTGTTCATCTCCCAAGAAGAAAGCTCAACGTTGGGAAGTCAACGGCCATGCCTCCAAAACTCTGAACAACTATGAGTGGGCATCTTATTAGACAAATGATGACAATGAAACATGATCAGTGAGCCCACTAAAAAGTCGTTTGATGTCAAGGAGAAGAAGTAACCTTCGCGAAAAACATGAGCAATGGCGTGAGTCAAAACCTTTGTATCTTTGAAGAAGGTTGGCAAGCTGAAGCTTGAAATACATTTCATGTTCTTATCAGTAAAAAAATACGTCTGAACTCTCGAGGTACTGGCTCTAGAGAGACAATGACATCCAGGAACTCATATCATAGTATCTCATTAAACCATGTATCATATCCGATTTGTGACCATCCGTCCATTCGGAAATTGGGTCACGCATCGTAATGGATACCTTGCTGCATACACTCATTGGTCGCGCAGCGAGACCGCCTTGTAGTTAGCGGAGTGCGAAGGAAATCCTACTGTCACCTCGGAAGGAGTTAAAGGTCTTCATAACAGGAATTTGAAGGTGTCATGGAACCAACATTCAGGGAATTGAGAGCGGCAAAGTGTATTTTTCCTACGGAAGGGGAAGGATAGTTTACAGAAGGATTATCAAAGTGAATGGATTCGACAATAGGGTTGGTCATCCTTCTACAATGATAGGAAGACTAATGACTTTGAAGATAATAGTATAAATGAAGAATGCCAATTCGTCCTCTCAATACATCGTACTATTGCAAATAGATCAGCTTATTAACCCTTTGCATCGCCAATTCTCCGTACTCTTGTCTGCTCCATGATTGTCGAAATGAACTTGATCATAGCTATGGAGCCAAGGAAACTCAACGGTGAGGTATCAGTCTTCCGTGGATGCCAAGAAATGAGCACCAGGGCAGCTCTGTTGCCCACCGTATCATCGCCAAGCCCGACATCAACCGGGCTGTGCGTGGCTGGCTGACCTACAGATCGGTCAACTGCGAAACTGCCCCATGTGGTGAAAGGGTGAAATTTGAGGACTGTATCACAACCACACATAAATTCACTCCCCGTCAAGGTGCCCATCGCTAGCACAACATCAAAGGGGCTAGCAGTTGACAGAAAGCTTGGAATCAAGAAGAATCATCGATGCCTAATAGTCAGTGTTGGAATTGCCTGAGCATGTCTAGATCAACGATGTCCTGCCTCCCAAGCAAAATCACTGGCAAACTGCTATCGGGTTTAACGCAAA
>Ga0065720_1019283_pt1 | contig 30028 bp, 25 predicted proteins | sample Thericmetagenome_FD_59107 | JGI IMG/M metagenome (GOLD analysis project Ga0065720, IMG submission 59107) | Thermophilic microbial communities from the Joint Bioenergy Institute, California, USA of rice/straw/compost enrichment - eDNA_2 v2... | ecosystem: Engineered > Solid waste > Grass >... | reverse complement strand
TTCTGGTCCTATGGCAAGAAGAATAAGGATGGCAAGAAGAATACCTCAACGCCCAGCATCGAGCCACTAGACGATCCGAATCCTGTTCCAGAGCCCGCCGCAGAGCCGCCACCACAGGCTCCAGACCCTCCGGCACCTGCAGAAGAGACAAAAGAGGAGTTCGATAGTGCATCTCTTTGGGAATCCAGCAGAAAAGACAAGAAAGATAAGAAGGACAAGAAAGACAAAAAGAAAAAGAAGAAGGACTACATCGACGACACCGAGAAAACCAAGGACCCGCAACCTAAGCCAGAGCAGATCTTAGAGCCAATCCGCACTGCTGCGGAGGCACCACCGCCGGCTCCAGAGCCTCCAGCAACTCTAGAGGAGACAAAGGAAGAATCTGAGAGCGGCTGGTCCTGGGGTACCCGTAGGACGGAAGGCAAGGAAAAGAAGAGTTCTTCCGTTGATAAAGGGGAGAGCAAAGCCCCAGAATTCACTCAGGAACCGGCCTCAGAGAATGTTGACGATACAAGCGAGTCATGGGGCCTCTTTTGGCCACTCAGAGATAAGAATAAGAACAGGGCAAAAAGTCACGAGCCGGAGCAAGTGCCCGAACGTCAGCCGGTGTCAGAAGCACAACCAGACACGCAGCCAGCCGACCCCCCTGCTCCTGAACCGCAGCAGGAACTAGAGCCTGAATTGGAGCTGCAACTGGAACGGGCAGATGATCTTTGGCCCGTTCCGGTACTCAGCAAGAAAGAAAAGAGGAAAAAGAAGAAGGCCGCTAGCGAAGTTTCCAGGACAGTAGAGCCAGAAACGACCTCGACTCTGGAAGCAAAGCCGGAACCAGAAGTGGTTGTTCATGAGAAGGAGGACGACGGCTGGGCTGTGAGCGGGTCGAAAAAGGGTAAGACGAAGAAGAAGAACGCAAAGAATAAGCCAGATTTAAAATGGGAACCCGAGACAGAAACCGCCAAGGAGACAGAAAAACGACCAGACCCAGATCCTGAACCCGAAATAAAAAAGGACGACAGCTCAAGTACGCGATCTTCGTCCAAGAGAGACAAGGAAAAAAAGGAAGCGGAGAAGGAGGAAACTAGAAACAAGGACCATATTGATCTAGGAGATACACCCAAGTCTGCAGCCAAAGATCCCGCCTCATTGGACAACAATGACTTTTTTAAGTCGTGGAATATTGGTTTTGAAGGCGCTGACGACAGAGCGAATGATGACGGCTGGGGTACATGGGGAGACGATGCGATGGGAGAAGTCGAACTGAGAGCGGCCAAGGAAGAACTCGGCCAGTATGCCGAAGAGGAGGAACGGAAAGCCCGCGAAGAGGAAGAGCAACGGCGACGGGAAGAGGAAGAGCGCTGGATGAAAGAAGCCGAAGATTTGGCGGATGAAGAAAGAGAGCTTGCAATCCTCAGAAATAAAAAGAAAAAAAAGCTTACCAGCGCCGATGTTCAGAGGATAAAACAACTGATAGCAAGCATTGAGCGGCGAAAAGAAGCAATCACAGCACACAAGGCCGAAGAGGCCGAAAGGAAGAGGCAGGAAGAGGAACGAGCTGCTAAGGAGGCCTTGGAACAGGCTGCCCGCAAGGCTGCAGAGACTGAAGCACGACGGCTTGCAGAAGAACAAGCCACCAGAGAGTCTGAGGAAGAGGCCGAACGCAAACGAAAAGCTGAGGCTTCCGAAGCACCTGCCGAAGCCGAAGTTAAGGCTGAAGCAAAAACCAAGAAAACCTTGACAGAATTGGAGGATTCGTCGGCAGAGCCTGAACCCGTGCCAGCATCCGAACCAGAGCCAACATCTGAGCCTGCAGCTGAGCCAGAGCCCGACGCTGAGCCACAGACTCAAGAAGAGCCAGGAACATCAGCAGAGCCTCAAGTACATGTAGAACCGGAGCTTGCAACTGAGCCCGAACCAATAAAAGAAGAGCCTGAGCTAGACGAAGTCCCAACCACCCATAAGAAGAGCAAGAAAGACGAGAAGTCCAAGCATAAGAGCAAGAGCAAAGAAAAGGAGAAGGAAAGGGAAAGGGAGAAAGAGAAAGAGAAGGAGAGGGAAAGGGAAAGGAAGGCAAAGGAGAAAGAGAAGAAAGAAAAAGAGAAGAAGGAAAAGGAAAGGAAGGAAAGGGAGAAGGAGAAAGAGAAGGAGAGGGAAAGGGAGAGACTAAAGGAAAAGGAGAAGAAGGAGAAGAAGGAGAAGAAAAAGGAGAAAAAGGAGAAGGAGAAAGAGAAGGAGAGGGAGAAGAAGGGAGAGCAGGCTGAGGAAAAACTTGAGTTCCTAGAGCCGAGAGGAGAGGTAGTGGAGGAACCGCTCGAGATAGACAAGGATGAGGCCCTCGACGCAGCGCAGGAGGATGCCCCAGAACTGGCGAAGGTGGGAGTCAAAGAAGTGGCTGAAGTGCAGGCCGAGCAGGCGGCACTGGAGGATGCAAAGGAAGGCACCAAGCATGCCGGTATTGATGACGACGGCGGGTCCAAGGATGTCAACCCCGTCGCCGAAGAAATCGATGAGCTTCTGGCCGATCCGGCCGAAAAGGCCAAAGAGGAGAAACCAGCTCCATTAACCACAAGCATTTTCAGACAAGCATTCGGAGTTGCAGGGGGAGACGCTTTTAGTTTTTGGGGACTTGGCAAAAAATCGAGCACAAAGTCCAAAAAGAGCTCGACCTCATCGTTACCTGAGGCACATGATGCCACCACCCCTCCCTTTCACTCGCCTGCTCCTACTCCCCCTCCCCCTCCTCAGCCAGCTGAGTCATCCCAGCCCGGAGATGCCACAGCCAGCGACCCTGGTCGTGTTACCGTAAACGAAGCCGCAATGGCTGAAGAGGGCCGGGCGCCAGCACCGCGAGCTGACATGGCCCAGCTCAAGAAGTGCAGAAGAATGATGGGCCAAAGGATCGCCGATCGTCTGTGCACTTTCCAGGACCTCGAGGACAAGAGCGAAGATAGTGAAGACAGTGATCAGAGCGATAGCGATAGTGACAACAGCGACAGTGAGAGCGACAGCAACAGCGACAAAGACACTCGCCGGAAAACAAAACAGGAAAAAAACAAGACGCCGGCCGAAACATCAAGATCAAGTCAGGTGCCACAAGCCTTACCAAAAATGGCTGACGACGACGTGCCTGGCGGTTTCCACTTCAGCGAGGACGAGCATCGTGACGGCGAAACGGAATATGCCCGCAGTGAGAAGGATGATGGGGCAAAGGAAATAGCGCAGGACCGAGACCGAGACCGCGATGAGAAACGAAGCAAGCAGGCTGCAAGCGGTTCTGATAATGGCGACGGCGAGATCGCCAGCACTCCCGCCGTACCGCCGCCGCCTGCTGTTCCCGATGCTCCCATCACAGTCCCCCCTGCTGTAATTAACGCACCGCTGGCTGTCCCTGATGCGCCGCCCATGCTTGAGGCACCTCCTGTGCTCGATGCGCCACCTGCCGTGCCCGATGCTCCCTCCGTCATGAGTCCTGTCACAATTCGCGAGTCTAGAAAGGAGCGACCCAAGGTTCATCGTGATGGGTCAACGTCGTGGGGTATGTGGACAGCAGCGGCGCCAGCCAAGGATTTAAAGAAGTCCTCGTCCAAGTCTAGGTATATCGAAAAGGAAGAGTCTAGCTCGAGGAAAATGCCTGGCTCGCCAGAGAAGCCTGAAAGGACATCATCCAAAAGCTTGGACAAGACAGAGAAACCCCGTGTCAGGGAGTCTTTCAAAGAGACTCCTGCCCGACACCCCAACGTCCTCGCACGTTCAGCTTCCACGCGGGAAAAACGGTACAGCATGACGGGCAAGTTGAGTTCCCGGAGGCATTCGGTCGATGTCAACGGGGACGATCATTCCAGATCTCCTCCCGAAGAAGTCTCTACTACGAAGGCCGCCAAAGTCTTTGGTGTGTCCTCAGGTGGCATCGCTGCCCCTAGCCTTTCCAGATCGGCTAGCAAGCGTGGGAAGAGGGTTGAGGAAGAATATTTGATGGCCGGCGCAATCAGGCGTACTCCCAGTCCGGACAGGATGGAACTTGAACATCACCGGCCAAAGGTGAGCCGCACTCCCTTCACATCTCACGAGTTACATCCAAGCAGTACTATGGGCTTAGTAGCTAACCCGAGCATTCATATCCAGCAATATGTGCGAGATGATGACATCGTCATGCCCGACATAGCAGACGCAACGCCCTCGAGGTCGCCTTTAAAGCGCTCCAGCTCGAGCAGTAAAAAGCACTCCGGCTTCTCATCTCTGCTCGGTGGTGTTTTCTATCACAAGCCCATGCCGGAGCCGCGTCCAGAGCCGCGCTCAGAGCCTCGTCGACGTTCCACTGCGTATTGCACCACGGATGACGACTTGGGCAGGCCGGTGGATGAAACAGATGCAGAGCGGGAAGCACGCCGCGCCGCCCGTCGTGCCCGTCGAGCAGAGAAGGAAGCCATGGAGAGGGCCGCTGCCGAGCGTGCCGCGGAAGAAGCTCACCGCACTAAGGAAGAAGCCCGTCGAGAACGGCGCAGGAGACTTGAAGAGGAAGAGGAGGAACGCCGCCAAGCCGAGAAGGAAGCCCGTCGCGCTGAGCGCCGGGCACAACGCTTGCAAGAAGCAGAAGAGCGTCGCCTGGCTGAGGAGCGTCGTCTGGCTGAAGAGCGTCGTCTCGCCAAAGAGCGTCGACTTGCCGAACAGCGGCGTCTTGTCGAGGAACATCGTTTGGCCGAAGAACGCCGGCGTGCTGAGGAGCAGCGACGTATTATGGAGGAAAAGGAAGCGATTCGTGCTGAACGCAGGCGTCGCCGCGCCGAGCTTGAGGCGGCCATGGCGGCCGAGGCCGAAGTTGAAGCGCGCCGTGCGACCAGGGAAAGGGAAAGCCGTCACGAGCGCCATCGTAGCACCAGCCGTCACCGCCATCACCATCGCGACCGTGATCATAACCATCATCATCGCTACGCTGAATACTCCGAGTACGAGGATGAAGAAGAGCGTCGTCGTCGCCGCGAGGCCCGGCGGGCGGCCCGAGAGGCCAGGGAACGCGAAGAGCGCCATGCTAGGCGCAAGTCAGAACTTCTCGACGAGTACACATACGGCCGGACGTCGCGTGATAACCATAATACAGGCTCTTGGCCACATTCAGGAACCGATTCATGGGTTAAGGAGCACTCGGACGCTCCCCCGCCGCCCGATGAACCCATGATCGAATCTGTCATGATGGATCACTCTCCACCGATGCCGGGACCCCCTCCCCCACCGCCCCATCGAATTATGGAGGACCACATGCCAGAGTATGGTGACGAGGAAGCCCATCGCGAGGTTCGTCGGGCCAGGCGCCGTACGGGGTATGCTGAAGCTGAAGCAGCGGGTAATGGCATGACTCAGGAAGAGTATGATGAGGAAAGAAGGCGGAGGAGGAGGCGCGAGGAGAGAGAGCGTGAGCGTGAGAGGGAGAGGGAGAAAGAAAAGGGGAGGGAAAAGGAAAGGGAACGCTCAAGGTATTACCGCGAAAAGGATAGGCGTTACGGTGGGTCAGATGGCAGTGATGGTCGGAAAGGGGATAGCAGGAGGGCTTCATCCAATTTAATGGATGCGGTTCCAACACCGAGGAGTTCATGGTGGTCGCGGTTGACGGGTCGGGCATAGAAATATGGCCTGTATTTTCTGTGTTTAATTATGCGGAGGACGTGGGTACCATCGGGGTCTGCGTCATCTCGGGTAGGCGAGGACTTGGTTGATTCTGTATGAACGGAGTTTTACAAAGCTCTCTGGATTCGTGTACTTTCCGGATAACGATCAACATGGATGACTGTTTTATGCCGAGTTCTGGTTGAAGAAGATGACTGCCGCCAATCTTATGTGAGTTCGTCTTTTAGTGAATACGTACCGCGATATATGACGTCTGATCGTGTCTCTTTATAATAGTCAATGGGAGATGAGTGTGAGGAAACGGCTTCCGTGTATGCTTGCTTCCTAGGCTCCACATCCAGATATTTCACGAGGTACTTGTGGCTGATGTATAAGCAAGGTATCATTGTGTGATCGATAAACTCTCTGGCATGGGCCTTGATGATCAAGCTTCGAACAACATTTACAATTTCACTTGCTAAAGCAAACCAGCAACGCGGAAGCTGGAGTAGAGTAGTAGTTAACTCGCCACCCTTCCAAGGTGGAAACCTGGGTGCAAATCCCAGCTCCTGCATATTCGAATCTAGTTGTGGTGGCTGTTGTTATCTTTTTTTTTCACGAGCTCTAAGAAATGACATTCATCCGAAGCTTCAATCACCCCACAACCAACTTTTCTATGGTCCATAGACTACATCGGCCAAGTTATGACCTTAACTCCCTTCCGCTGCTTGCTTTCCCTTGGTCTCCTGCTCCTTAGCCTTGAGTTTCCGAACCCTCCTTTCTTCTCGCCATTCGGGTCCCCATACTGACAAAACCCAAAGTGTTGGCGAAAAGATGACCAAGATAAGTGCCCAAAAGGTGTAAGTCCAGCCCCTGCCCATCGCCTGAAGCATGGACTCGATAAAGGCAGTTCCCGCTGCACCAAACAAACAGCGCACCAAGTTGTTGGCAGCCACAGCTGTTGCTGGGGCCTCGGGGTAAAGGTCGACAATGAGTGTGTTGAGAATGGAAAAAGATCCTGTGACACAGAGGCCGACTACGAAAAGCAGGACAAGAGGTCCTGCCAAATTCGTTTCAAACTGTAGAACCCAACCGTAGCAGATAACGGCAATGATGCCAGCAGATAAAATAGGGTAGACTGGCATGAGGCGGGCCTTCTCAATAGGGAACTTGCTTAGGTCATCGCCGCGCTTGTAGTCAATGGTAAAGCCAATCTTGCGGGCTATCCTGCGATAGTTGTAGTCTAAGATGTATCCCTGTACAATAGCAGCCACGCAGCAGCCAAAACCATATGGTAAATAGCAAAGACCGAGCTCGAGGTCGTTGAGATGGTAGATATCGGCGAAGGTGGTAGATACGGTGGCAGCAATGAGTATGAAGACGAGGTAGATGAGGGTATTATACATGAGGAGCAATGCAAGCTCCTTTTCGAAAACAACCCGGAGGGAATGAACTGGATTTGGAAACCGTAGTTTGCGTTTTGGGACGCCAGCCTCGATCGTCTGAGACTCCTTGTCTCTATGGCGACGGAAGAGATCAATGAGTGTCATATTCCAACCCCGGGCTGGGATCGAACCATTGCCAACGACATTCCGACACGTCTCAGGCACGGCCAAAGCATATGGAATCAACCACACAGCCGCATAGATGAGACAAAACCAGAATATAGCTCGCCAGCCCAAGTACTCAGCCAATATACCGCCCAAAACAGGACTCAGAGCAGGCCCAATATTGATGCCGGCGCCAACAAAGCCCATATACTTTCCCCTTTCAGCGCTGACAGCAACATCAGCCACCGAGGCGAAACACAATGACAGAGTTCCGCTGCTACCGGCACTCTGAAGCATACGCAATGCCAGGAGGGCAGCGTAGTGGTCTTGGAGGGCGAGACCCAGGTTGGCGCACATGTAAACGATAAAACAAACAACAAAAGCCGGTCTCCTTCCAGCCATGTCCCCAAAGTCACCAACCAGCGTAGGGGCAATGGCCTGGAATATCATGTAGGTTGTTAGGGTCAAGTTGATGAGATGGACAGAGACATCGAGATCTTTGGCGATGGAGTTTAGGGCAGGAAAGTAAATGTTGGCTGTCATAGGGGATACGAAGCCGGCAAAGGAGGCCATCGCGATTATCCATCTTTTCGTTGGGTTGGAGAAGACGCTGTACACAGAGCTGCTGGAGATCTGACGAAGTGCTTGGGGCTCGAGAGCGGCGTTACTGCTCTCCGAGAGCTCGTTGCCCTCGGCAGGGACGACGTTGGCAGCGCCGGATGTATTGGGGCACATTGCCAATGATGGCAGAGATAGCAGGATAGTCTGATCGAAGAGCTTTTCCCCAGTTGTTTCGACGACGGCGGAAGCATCCTGCTGGGATCCATGCCGATACGGAGGCGAGAGACGGGCAAAGTTCATTGCCAGAATTCTCCAGATCGAGAACAGATGGCGAAGGGAGGGAACAGAATAACAGGTGGGCGTCCAGTCAGTCTCTCAAGCTGATGAATGATTGTAGCACTGCTTTTGCATAAAGGCAGCGGACAGGGCTGGAAGGCCAGGAAATTTGGACAGAACCTGGGGCTGCAGGCTAGTCGTCTCATTTATTTTTTTTTTTTGTTGTTCTTATTGCCGGTAAAACCGTGAGAGAGCGTGGGGAAACAAGCGGGCCCTTAGACGAAACTAGACCTACAGCGAAAAACAGTCAAGAAGATATCTCGCCGACTTTTTGCAGCTTTAGGCCAGGCATGGTAACTGGCGCCCACGTACAGGTCAGGGCGCGTTGTCCAGCAAATCATTTGGCCTTGGAACGGCAAGGCGAGAGAAGGGACTGCGGTATCGGCCAGAACCTGGGAGAGGCCGTACACCTGGGAGCCGGCAGGGCAGGGGCCCGAGACGGGCGCAGGCGGTTGGCGCCGGAAGCATTGGCGTCATTGAGCTGCCTCTGACACGATATGGAACCCGTCGACTCGTGCATTCGAGCACTCCCGGCGGACCAGTACAGCTAGCACAGCAGCCAACACCAACACACCATGAAGGTAAAATTCTGTTTCTGTCGTTTGGGTCCCAGTTCCAATTCCTCCCAGGCGCAGAAAGCGAAAGGCCAAAGAATTCCAGGATTATACCCGAACCAAATACGACTTACCGAAAGCAATTTGTTTACACTACCTGCTGTGTAGGAAATTTGTATTTCGCAGCGCATATATCGTTCTCCGGCTCCGCTAACCGGGAGTGAAAAGCCGGGCTAGTCGGTGTCTGGTGTGACGTCTGTCGGCGTTGACGACAAGGGGGGGCATGGTGCTTCCCCTACAAACAAAAGCCTGTGGTAGAGGGGATCTCGGCCCCCAAGCGGGCTAGCGCAGCGATCCCGCCCGGTTCCCACCGTGGCGGATCTAAGGAGAGAAGACGGTGTTCCCACACTCCGTCAAACCGGTGTGATGGTGCTGTTGCCATATGCTGGGGGCAACCGGCCTTAGGTGCCGCCACATCGGGAAGAGCCAGCAAGCTGATGTGCAGGCAGGCTTTTGGGTACCGTACTCCGTGTAGGAGGCCGCATGGCTAGTTATCTGATTTGTAGTATCAACAAACACAACACAACGCAATTACGGATGTTGGTATCACATCCTTGATCTGGATCGGCAGCAGACATCAGCGATGAGCCTGTGAAGTAAACCTTGACCAAAACGCACAAATTCACCCAGGCCATTCAGTCTACAGCGACCTGGAACTTCTACCCACCGCACTTAGGAAGAAGGTAGGCAGCCGAATAGATAATCTACAGTATTGTCTCCATAGCAAAAACGTGCGCTGTGTACGAGACATCGCAAAGCTACTTCTGGACTTCCACAACCCGGTCTTGTCTTAGTATCATTAGCTTGTTGCAGTTCGTATTGATCGACTATGAACAAAAGAGACAATTAGAAGCCCTTATGACAAGAGGCATGGTCTTTTTATGGGCTCGTGATACTTCTTACTCATCGGCAATGCTCGCAACTATCGAGACGCCTTCTTGGGTTGTGGGGTGTAGGAAACTTGGAAGGCAAGGTATGGAAGTCTTGGCAAACAGCGGGGCGCGAGTTACCTATCCAAGTGTTACGTTACAACTTGACAGGTTATGAAGTACCTGGTGGCCAAACGAAGAGATGGCCGCACCGACGGCAACGACACGTTCACTGGTCTCGCACTGCCAATCCTCCTTGCCGAAAGAACGGACCTCGATATGACAAACTTGACCAGCGACTTTGATGCCCTTCTTAGGGGGCATCAGGCTGCGCCGACAAAGCCGTTTGACGCTGACACCACCGACGAGTTCCTCAAGGAAGCCTACCGTATTGTGCGTCCCTCTTGTTTTCTCAGTTCTCCTCTCCTCCTATCCTCCCTGGCCACATACCACTACCGGCCGTCCAAACATTGCAAGCTCCCAATACATCACCAAACTGACCAGGATTGACCTTTCGCCGCTTCAGAACTCGCTCATCGCGCATCTACACAGCGAGCTTCGCAACTTGCGTCAAGCATACCTATCGACGGCCACCCCCAGGAGAACAGCCCTTCGTGGCGCTGCATCCCGAACGGGACCTGGCCAACATGTTCATCTCACGGACCGCGACCGCGAGGAAATTGATGCCAACGCCAAGATGACTCTCCGCGATCTGAATGCCAGGATTCGCTCACTCGAGGATGCCGAGCAGCTACGGCAAAACACCCAGGCAGCTCTACTCAAGAAGCGTTTTTCGCGCGGCCTGGCTGTTCTGGGCTCTTGGGCTGCGGGTGGTAAGAGCGCAGAACAGGCCGAGCTTGAGGCTGCCGCGCGTCAGCTCGGTGCACACCGAGAAAGCGTTATATGGTACCTGAGAACACGCTTACAGGAAGCGACACGGACGCAGCAATGTATGATGGAAACCCGTCTTGCAAGAGAAATGGAGAAGAGCAAGGATGTTTTGGCAAAAACGAGGCATACGGCCCTGCTCAACAACACGCACGAAGCTGCGAACGGGAGCTTTGCTAAGCCCTCGACTGACACGGTGCACATGGCCATAACCAGTGCCACAGGGCTGGCTGCTGAGGAAGTGGAAAAGAGGAGGCCCGAGTTCGATGATCTCACCGTGGAGCAACGGCAGATGTTCGAAAAAGGTAATCAGGACATGCTCAAGCACCTTGAAAGCACCCTGGACAAAGTTAGGTAGGTTTGGTGACAACCCTCTTCCCTCCCGACACGCATATGGATGGCCCTAACGCGTGTGCTATCATAGAACGGCAGAAAAGTCGCTGCTGGAAATTGCAGAACTCCAAAATCTCCTCGTTAGTAACCTTGCCACTCAATCAGCACATATCGACCAGCTCGTTGCCGACTCCTTTGAAGCCACCGAGGGGATCGACAAGGGAAACAAAGAACTCAAGAAGAGCGCAGGGAGGGCGAGTCCTGCCCGGTATACCTTCTTTGCTGCGGCTGGGCTGTGCACCGTGCTCATCTTGTGGGATTTGATCATCTAGGCAGCATTCCAAAGCTCCGGCATTCCGACGCGGTGCACTTTATCATTCGAGGGCACACCTTGGTACTGATTTGTACCATAGTCAATATTGCTGTGCTCAATGTTCCATGATACTCCCAGGCCTTGCATTCTCGTATAGCTCTTCGTACTTCGGTGATGATTAAAGCATTCTTGTGAACTCTTGATGCGCTGAGGTGCTGTCTAGTGTTATATGTGCTCGGCTCGGGCTGTATGATAGCAAGTGAGGTACGTCATAAATGATTCCAAACTGCTGGAGCACGCCAGGAGCTGCATGCTCTCGGGTAATGTTACCGCTTACCTTACTCCGTACATGCAGCGAATATGTCCCCTACTTAACCCGTATGTAATGTAAGGTACATAATGGTGTCTGCATATGGGTTTCAGTCGTTACAATAAAACTACACGTTTGTTACCGATTGCATGTAAACGGATCTCTTTTCGTATCTTACGTGTTAGTGACCGAGAGTGACGACTTGGCGAGCATGGGTCTGCACACAAGAGACGCTAACAAAGCCAGCAGGCTGCAGATGCTCGGCCGCAAGGAATCCGAGAGCCTGGTCATCCGCTAGCAGCGCAGGGGTCCACCGGACTCCAAACCCCAGAGCTCTTGTCGCATTTCCCTGCGACTCTTTGCGCTTTGCCCTTCCAACACTCCATACGCAGGAGAAAAATCTCCGCAGTCCAGCAGCATCTACAGCCGCCAAGAGTTAAAGAGACGCATACGCAGGGCAGCGGAGGGGAAAAGTGAAAAAGCGAAGAAAGACGGGCAGTTTGAGCGTTGTTGAGGTCTTCGGCGCCGGGTTAGCCTGGATGTCCGGCTTTCCCGGTCCCCAGCGACGCCACATTGGTATCTTCCGGGCTGCCCTGCGCTTACCGCACTCCCCTTCACGGTTCTTCGGCTGCTTCCCGCTCCCGCGCCGCCACATGTGCAGATAACCCGTGCCGTTGTATCGCTGCTTTCAAGGTCTGCGCATCGCCACTTGGAGCCGTGTATCCCTATTCTACCCACCTTACCTACACCTGTTCCGAAGCTGAAGCCGAAGGCAGAAGGGACAGACGCGCTGCGCGAGACACCGTCACATGTGGTAGTTTGGTAGCTTTTTGTCCTCAATATTAAGTCATTGCTACGCGCCGCACTTCTCAGTCCTCAGTTGTCGGGGGAAAAGAATTTCTGTTGCTGCCAACCGTCTCAGGCCGAACCGACAAAAAAAAGAAACCAGAAAGCAAACAGATCCCAACAACCCTGGAGCACAATGGCCCTAAGCGCGCCCTCAGGCCAGATTGATACAAGCCAACTGCGCGACGCCGCAAATGGCGCCAATGGCCTCAATGCCGCCAACAGCGCGAAACATCTCTCCAGTGACACCGATCGAGTCCTCGTCCTGTCGCCGGGTGTAACGCTCACCCTTGGAAGTGATGCCCTGCTCCTATCTTGTAAGTTTTGTTGCCCCTCTACCCACAAGCGAACTGGCCTCGCTATCAGTCGACGATTGCTCGTGACTGACGCTCTCCCTCTGTGCTTGCGCTTTGCCAATGCAGGCCAGCTTGCATCCAAGCCGAGTCGTTCATGTCTGGGAATTTGGGGCTCAGGTGAGCGCTGCCATGTCCACACCATGATTATGGCCATCATTGGCGCCCCTTGGCTATTCCTCCTGCTTGCTGACACTGCGCCCAGCAGCTAATGACACTCCAAACCGCATTCCATATTACAACATCCTCTGGGCCGAGATTGTTGACGATTGCAGATGGCTCGTCATAGACTACGCTGGACAAACGCGCGCCCACCACGTGGAAGCGCGCCGGGCCAAGTTTGCCATTCCGGACCAAACTCTTGAGCAGAGTCCTGCCGGCATCGTCGATCAAGTAGCTTCGTGGTTGGAGTGTTTGCTGGACCATGCCTACGCCGGCGGTGCGGCACGCCGCAAGCGCGCCTGGGTTCTTGTCAACCCGCACGCTGGCCCTGGCGGCGCCGACAAGATCTGGGAGAAACAGGTCCGGCCCATCTTTGAGGCCGCTCGCATGACCCTGACCGTGGTGCGGACAAGTTACTCTGGACAGGCTGTCGAGCTGGCTCAAGAACTGAATATCGATGACTACGACGTCGCTGTCCCGTGTTCTGGAGATGGCCTGCCGCATGAGGTCTTCAATGGACTCGCCAAACGTCCCGACGCCCGTCGCGCCCTGTCCAAGATCGCCGTGTGCCACATCCCCTGCGGCTCTGGCAATGCAATGAGCTGCAACTTGTACGGCACTCACCGTCCGAGCCTGGCAGCGTTGGCTATCGTTAAAGGGGTACCCACGCCTCTGGATCTCGTTAGCATCACCCAAGGAGACCGCCGCATTATTAGTTTTCTGAGCCAGGCCTTCGGACTTATCGCAGAAGTAGACCTTGGCACCGAGCATCTTCGTTGGATGGGAGCCGCACGCTTCACATTCGGTTTCCTTAAGCTCGCATTTCAGAAAAAAACATACCCATGTGATATCGCGGTCAAGGTAGAGATCGACGACAAGCAGGCCGTGAAAAAGCACTACCGGGAACGGATAACAAGCGCAGCATCTGACAGGCCAAACGACAAGCAACCCTCTGACCCGAACGGCGATGGCGACGCTCTCGGCCTTCCTCCCTTGAAATATGGAACCGTCAAAGATGAGTTACCCGAGGGTTGGGAACTCATTCGTTGCGAAAAACTGGGCAGCTTATACTGCGGAAATGTAAGCTTTCTGTCCCTAATATATTACCTCAAAGGGTATCTATCCACGCGTTGTTGGTGTTTGTTTGGCTAACCTGATCAATACTAGATGGCTTACATGGCACCAGATGCCAACTTTTTCTCAGCCGCACTCGCCAACGACGGACTTATAGATCTCATCACTACGGATGGTGATATCTCGCCGTTTAAGGCTATCGGGTTGCAATTATCGATAGAATCCGGTCATTTTTTTGACAATCCCCTCGTAACGTATAGGAAAATTTCGGCATTCCGCATTATTCCACGCACAAAGACAGCAGGATATATCAGTATTGACGGCGAAGCCATCCCGTGGGAACCTTTCCAGGCCGAAGTCCACCAAGGACTTGGTCTGACTCTCTCGAAAAAGGGCATCTTTGAGGCCCCGGGCCCTCGGGATTGGGACTCAGTAACGATCACTGAACGCTTGTTGGCTTAGGTCGCTAAGCTTATCTCCGTCAACGACGATCCTCCCGAACCGTTTGGCGCTAAGTTTTTTTCGGACAATTTCCCACGGTTCGAGAACCCGGATATTCGGTCCGCCTTTCCCGGAGTACCCATTTGGCACTGTTTGATGTACGTACCAGTACATCCCCCGGGGTATACTTTTAAATCACGCCATTCAAATTGGAAACGAAACATTTTGCCATAGTCCTAATTCACCTTGAGCAACAACGGAAGAGTATTAAATGGTGAGAGGGGAGGGGGTGGGGGCGTCGGTTGAGCAGCATGTTAAAAATTTTGGAAACAGGTCACCATTTTTTTCTATATACACCTTACTTTTGCCGGCAATTTTGGGACCCCAGGCATGTCAAATCTACTGAGGCACATCTGGCCGACATGCCAACCGGGCAAGATGATACCCCAAGATACCTACGCTCTCATATCGTTCGATTGAAGGAGCACCGAGACGCTTCATAATCAATAATAAGAAGGAAAAAAAAAATAAGTGGAGGATGAGTTCGCAACATAGCATTCGGTATCCATCAATCTAGTCATCAAATCCTTCCCAACTGTCACTGTCGCCCATGTCCTTCGTATCGTGATCTTGGCTGCTGTTAGGTCTCCTGTTGGCTGGAAGTCTGTCATCACCCAAGGAATCCTTCGACCTAGTCCGCACCGCTGGGCTCTTAGTGGTTTGCTCGAGAGCATCTACCATGTCTGAAATCCTTTGAACGATCATGCGTGCTTCCTCTTCGTCCTCATTCAGCAGGCCGACACGTTCCACCTCGTCAACCCATATATCCAACACATGCAGCCTCATCCCCACTGGTATCTTTTGTACTATCTCACCCCCCTTCTCAGAGCTCTGGGTTATCCGCACCTCTTCAGCCAGTGAAAACGGCCATTCGGCAAGCAAGCCCAATACCTCGTCCACCTTGCTCTGATCCCAGGCCCCAGTCTTCACGGCTTTTTCTTGGCCATCATGTGTCCTCTTACCCAAGCTTCCGTCCTTCTTCATCCACTTGAAACTGGCTCCCAAAACTCTCCTGACGAGCAACAGGAACTTTTCCATTCGCAGCACGTCGATTCCGGTCCACTCTCGCGCCATAGTAGCCCAGAAACCGCGTAACCAGGTTGCGACAGACTCTCGTGGCAATTGCCAAATCAAGTCGGCCAACTCATTACACAAGTTCTGTTGCGGGATTGCGCGATCGCACATCCAAAGTGCGTAGAAAAGCCCCTTCCACAGCTTCAGCACATCGAGGGTTGTCAAAGCGGAGGCGACTTGGCGAGCTGAGAGGAAGGCATGAAGAGAGTTGAGGGCAGCTGTGCGGACTTTACGGTCTGTAGAAGTTAATGGACACGGTCAGCAGATGAGTCAATCGCGTTGCCAGCAGAGAACAAGTGCTGCGGTGCATGAGGGGCGACGAACCACTGGATGCGAGATGCTTGATGAACGGCATGCTCTTCTCCTGAGACGTCATTTTGTCAATTGGTGATCCGTCGTCGCCTCTGGCTTGCGGATATACTGTTAATGTGCTTCGTTACGACTTTATTGGAGTTGTACACCAATCATTAGACGGTATTGGGTAATATCTAGGCTGAGCTTGCTCTCACCTGGCCTTTGACCGCGATAAGATGGTAGAGATGTTGATAAAATCTTGACCGCCCGGCAGAAAATTATCCAGCCAGTGGGACCTTCCACAATAGGTGGGGCAGCGCTTTTGCCTTCGCCGCGGGTCTGATTCGCTGGGCCTGTGGAGTTGCAGCCACGGCGAAGCCACATCAATAGGCCTTAGCACAGCAGATGACGCAAGGTGTCTAGTCGGTTGGACAGTTCCATGTTTCTGGAGCACAAGTGGAAAAGACTCACTAACCCTTGGTCGATTCCATGGCCTATCTTGCTTACCACTGCTTCATTCCACGATTTCTAAGCATCGAGCATCTTGATTGTGCGCTCCTTATCCCCATGCGTTTGACTGAGAGCAGCAGCACTTGAGAGTCCCTCCGTACTTTACAAGTACCTGAAGGCAGTCGTCAGGTAATGCACCTGCTCTTATGCGGACTTCATCCAAGCCTTACTTGCCTAGGTTCCCAGGTTGTCTTACCTACCTCAGATAGGTAACCTACCATGTCATAGCACCCTTTTTCGACCATTTTGTCAGCTGTTATAAGGATTCATGACACTTTTACATTAATGCATTCCACGGAACGTAGGAACTCGTCAAGGGACTTCTCTGATGATGGCATGGTTTCATCCTTACATTCCTCCTTAATATGGTTGTACGTAATGTGCCTTCCTGTTTCCCCATGAACTGCATTCCTCTGTGTCATCCGGTGGAGAGCCCGGGCAGCTGGGCACAGTGGGCGGTGGATAGTGGGCAGTGGGAGGAAAGTCGGTTTCGCCGCAAGCTGGTCCGATCATCGATGAGGCGGCAGTGGGTCAGCCGTTTGCTACCGCCAGGGCCTCGGCTGCCGATTTGACGATTGACAGGGACGCCGCACTGCGCTGCTGCAGCCCACAGACCATTCTGGATGCGGACGCTTGGCGCACTGCAGCAACAACATTCCGCACGTTTTACATGCGCTCGCTGGCGCTGGCTGGCGCTCCCTCGCTGTCGGGTTCCCCAGGAGTTGCGTTATCATGTTTGTTGCAATGCCGAGTTACTGCCAGATCAACTCCGGGTGCTGGCAGCGTCCCACAAATCCTAATTGCCAGAGATTCGGAGTGGCACTGTGGCCTGATACGAGTCTGTAGCAGCCTGAAAGCCGGATGAGCTTGCTGGGGATTTGGTGGCCCGGAGATTTCTGGGAACGCGCTGAGCAGAACAAAGTTGCCTCGGCGTGACTCGGCCGCGGGCCGGCTTCACATGCACCTTGATGGCTTGAGCCTGGCCTCATAAGTGAGCTGAGCGGCCTTCAAGGCATCTGGGATTAAGTTGGAGCGCTCTTGTCTTCCTGATTGTCTCTTTTTTGTTCGAGAATCCCATCCATCTGCTTGAGAAACCTCCGTGGGCGACAATTACCGTACACCACTTACAGATTACGGGTCGCGGAGTACGTCTCCAGACGACGACGACTGACTATCTGCCCCCGTTTTTTCTCGCTTAACTCGTCCACTCTTCTGCGATAACACAACGTGTTGCACGCCTGCCGTTGCCGCTTTTGCCCAGCGAAACTAGCGGGAGTGCCTGATTTGCAGCGCCAATCGACTGACCAAATTGCATGAATCGCGCTGCGGCGGTGCGACCCCGCGATTCGGACCTTTGGATTCACTGTCTTGACCTCCGCTTTTCATATCGTTACGAAAAAAGTCCCAACGGAGCGCATCTGCATCCGCAGGAGCGCGAGTGTCCATTTCCACGTTCCGCCGCACCCTGCTGCTAGCTGCCAGCTGCTAGCGGTCAAGCCAGACGTCATTAGCAAATCGTATCCCACTGTCAGGTTCCAGCCTGCTTGCGACCGCTCGGCCAGTCTGTCCGTTGTCGGCTGTCGGATTGCGGGCTACCCTGCCGGCTCTGCAACGGAAAGCTAGGGAGCCAGGAAGCTTGGTTGATAGGTTCGGTCTGCCTGCAGCCGAGCGGTGTCACCGTGCAGGGAGTGAGTGCACAAGAAGTGCCACGAGCTCAGTGCTGGAGCAGTGTTCTTTTCGGGGAAGGACAGAAAATAATAAATAAAATAAAAATACACCAGATCACGGTGTGCAGGGGGGAAAGTAGTCCAGGCAGCCCAGGCTGGAAGACATTCAAAATGGCGTCCATTTCACCTCGTCGCTCTTCTTCCCCGTCATCACCATCCCAACAACACTCAACCGCCCTCTCTCGCCTGCAGACCATCGCAAAACACATGGCGTCCGTCTCAATAACAAACTTTCCCGCAGAGGTTGTCCCTCAGGCTCCCGAGGACCCTCTCTTTGGCCTGTCGCGCGCCTACAAAGCCGATCCAAGTCCTGACAAGATTGATCTTGTGCGTTGTTCCTCACCGGGTCACCCCACCAACAATCATCCTCTCTTCCCACCGGTTTTCTGCTGACACCGACTTCTCTAGGGCATTGGTGCCTATCGCGACGACAACGCGAAGCCCTGGGTCTTGCCCGTGGTTAAGAAGGTATGCATGTGGCCCTCGTCCTCGTTCCTCGCCCTTTTTTCCAAATTCCCTCTTTTGTTTCTCTCTCCTCTCCCTGCTAGCGCCATTCATGATATTGCGACGATGCGGCAGATTGCAGAAAGACTGCAATGCTGCAGGGCGATTACGGGATGCGTCCTGCCTTGTCCCTAAATGGCTTGGTTTCAGTGTATGTGCATCGTTGCTGCGCCGAACAGTGCGCTGCACTCGATCACGCACATGCAGATTTGCCCCTCTCTGCCAATTTAGCCGCCAATGCCCCGCTATCTCCGACCTGCCCTGCTAGACAGGCCAGGAGACGCCTTTATATGACGGATGAGAATAATGCAAGAAGGGAAAAGAGGGAAGTGATTTTAGCGAGCTAACCGTCGGCTTTTCTCCCATTGTCTAGGCCGATGAGATTCTGCGCAACGATCCAGATGCCAACCATGAGTACTTGCCCATCGCCGGTCTCGCCTCGCTGACCAGCAAGGCTGCCGAGCTGCTGCTCGGAACAAATGCTCCCGCCATTGCCGAGAAGCGCGTTGCTTCTGTGCAGACCATTTCCGGCACCGGCGCCGTTCACCTCGGCGCTCTCTTCCTGTCCAAGTTTTACAAAGCCGAGGGTGCCAACCGCTCAGTCTACCTGAGCAATCCCACTTGGGCGAACCACCACCAGATTTTCTCCAATGTCGGCCTGCCGCTCGCTACCTACCCTTACTTCGACAAGGAGACCAAGGGTCTGGATCTCGACGGGATGAAGGCTGCCCTGGAAAATGCCCCCGACGGCAGCATTGTCCTCCTGCACGCTTGTGCCCACAACCCGACAGGTGTCGACCCGACTCTCGACCAGTGGCGCGAGATCGCGGCGCTCATGAAGGCGAAGAAACACTTCCCCTTCTTCGATTGCGCCTACCAGGGCTTCGCTTCGGGCGACCTGGACCGCGATGCTGCCGCCATCCGGCTTTTCGTCGAAGAGGGCTTCGAGCTGGTCATTGCTCAGTCGTTTGCCAAGAACTTTGGCCTGTACGGCCAACGCGCTGGCTGCTTCCACTTCGTGGCAGCTCCCTCGGAGGAGGCTGAGGACATCACCACGCGTGTGGCCTCCCAACTAGCGATCCTGCAGCGCTCCGAGATCAGCAACCCACCCATCTACGGCGCCCGCATCGCCTCCATCATTCTTAATGATCCTGCCCTGTTCGCCGAGTGGCAGGAGAACCTCCGCACCATGTCGGGCCGTATCATCGAGATGCGCAAGGCTCTCCGCTCCAAGCTCGAGGAGCTTGGAACCCCCGGCCAGTGGAACCACATCACAGACCAGATCGGCATGTTCAGCTTTACTGGCTTGACCGAAGCCCAAGTCGCCAAGCTGCGGACCGACTTCCACGTCTACATGACCAAGAACGGTCGTATCAGCATGGCGGGGTTGAACTCTCGGAATATTGATTACTTTGCTAGGGCTGTTGATCAAGTTGTTCGCGAGGTGTAGTAAATCCATATGCCAAGGGAGATGTGTGTTTCGTGCATTCTTTGTGCGATCGGTTTGCTAGGTTAGAGGAAAGGAAAGGATGTCATCAGTGCTAGCATATTTTTTCTTTTTTTACCCATTTGCGTCTGGTGCGTCATTTCTTTTGGTCTCGTACGTTTGCGTGTGTTTCGAGTTATCATATGGAATTTTAGAGGGATATTCAACGCAATGAGCAATACGGTGTACAGTGTTTTCCATCAGCCTGGTTCATAATATTCGTTCTCACATATGGTCGTGTTCAACCCAAATAGCTTACCAAGGTGCCACGCTTCCTTTTCTCTAAGCCCTATGGACGTGTGTCGTTGATAGGCTCGTTCACGGCATGCACGGCTTGGTCTGTTAACTCACTATGGCCCAGCAAAAACGGAAGATGCGCAGCATGTGTGGGACAAGCGGCCCCCTACTCCAGCCCAATTGTCTGACCAAAATGCAATGCTTGTTTACATATGGTTATGATCTTATCAAACGTCAGCTTGGTTTAACCGCACAACGCTACACCCGATCACCGAAAAACCACCAAAACCCCGCCCAGGTGCAGATTCTGAGGCTGAAGTAGCCACTCGTGCGCCCCCGGATTTTCTGTTCAGATGGCTTTCCTGGAAAATGAACGAATATTCAGTCCTAACCACCTGCTAGGCGCCAGGCACACCAACAAGCTCTGCTTGAATGACCTCCCTCAACTTGGGTGCCATCGAATCCAACGCACTACTCACAATCTTACGCAATTTTGCGGCCTGTTCTAGAACCTTAGGGTGGTTCTTGTCAATGGCAGACGCGGCCTTCAGGCAGCGCAAGGCAAGAAGGTACTTCTCTGTGCGCGAAACCAACCATTAGCATGCATAACTATTATCGACGTTCCTGTCAGTCAGACACTTACTTTTGCGGATGTAGACCTCAAAGCCGGCAATCTGGCCGTCAATGTTCTTGGGACTGAACTGCAGGATATAGTTCAGGAACTTCATGGCATCACCAAGCGGGTCTTTTGTAGCAGCCAACTTCTCCCCGTTCGGATCATCGTCCTTTTTCTTAATATCTTCCTCTTTGCCTTTCTGAGCACCTGGCTTATTTGGGTCCTGCTTAGCAGCACGCTCAGCAGCCTCACGCTCAGCTTTCTGGGCCTCTTTCCTGGCCTTCTTGGCTGCCTTCTTCTTTTCGGCAGCGTCTTCACCATTGGGATTGGCTGCTTCTGTTCCGTTGGCGCCATTTGCGCTCTGTGGTTTGTCGTACATGGACAAATACAGATTAACAGCGTCCAGAGCAGCCCGGAAGTAGAACGGGTGCTCTCTCAGTCGATCTTCCCACCGCACCATATCAACGTACGCGCGGATCTGGCCTTTCCGGAGAGAAAAACTGTGGAAATCAAACTGATCCTCCTGCCAAGTATCGAAGATGCTGAAGACGGTGTGGTAGCGTTTAAGTGCAAGGGCAGTGTTGCCCCGCCGTTGCCATGCCTCACCGTCCTCAGTGAGGAACCAAATACACTGCATGTCTGTGAGGTCGGCCAGGGGCCCACCAGCTGTTTCTGCCCGAGTGAACAAGCCCATGGTGGCAAGGGCCTTCTCGTTCTCATTATTCCTCAGCTGATATTTGGCAGCCTTGGAATTGATGTATCGATCCTTAGGATCAAGGGACCGCGCATAGTCCATGGTTTCTGCAGCCTTTGCAAGATCACCTTGATGCTTAAAGATCCTGGCTTTGGTCATGTGGAAGTCCACATTCTTGGGGTCGAGCTCAATCGCCTTTTCAACATACTCAAGAGCTCGTGTAAGATCACGGGACATGTAGTAATTGTAATGCTGAGCGAGGTAGTAGAGAGCTGCTCCCTTGCCCTTGGAACCGTCGCCATCGGCTTGGTTATCCGAGGGCCGGGCATTGACATACTCATTAAGATACTCTTCCGCAAGGGAAGCAAGAGTTTCCTTCTTAAAGGAGTCAGAGTAAAGATGTTTGAGGTTTGCAAATGTGGACGGAACACCCTTGTCAAACATAAGAGTCAAATAAGCCTTTGCCGTTGTGCGGAAACGTTCACCTGGGGCGAGGTCAGCACTATAACCGAAGATAACATGACTAAGTTGAGGCACTAAGATCCTCACCGGAAAGGAAATTTAGAGGAAGACGTTTGGCAGCGTCAGAACGAGGATATTTAGCTGCATACTCGTCGTAAACAGCCTTCTGGGCCTCCTCGTCGTCGGCAGAAATGTCCAGTGCGCTGATGAGACCTTTGTAATAATCCATATGCTCAGGATTCCTGTCCAGCAAAGCACGGTAAGCCTTGGCAGCCTCATCTTTCCGAGCAAGTTTCGATAGGTAGCTGGCGCGAAGCTCCATGACAGCCAAGCGGTCAAGGCAATGCTTGCAATCGGTCTCCAGATGCTGCAGTGCGCGCTCAATATCGCCCCTCTCAGCAATGATGGTGTTCTTGTAGAGAAGGGCTTCCGAGTGCTCCAGGTCGGTCTTCGGCGGTGGAGTGGTAAGAGACTTCTCGTACGTGGTCAAGATGTGCTCGGCCTTTTCAAGGTTACCCTCAAGGTGATAGGCAATGGCGAGAGCTGTCCAGTTCTGGCGTATCTGGGGCCTCGCCTTAAGCATGTTTAACCTGCTCTGGACGTAGCCGGCATAGTCGCGCATTTGGATTTGCAGAACCGCCAAGTCACGCTGAATCTGATGAGATTCGGGCTCAAGCTTCAAGGCGAACTTGTAGGCCTTGATGGCCTCGTCAAAGTTCTTGTTAGTGCGGTAGAGAATGCCGTAGACATGCCAGCAGATGTACGACTTCATATCGATGGTCAAGGCCTCCTTAGCCAGGGCAAAGGCCTCTTCCGTTTTGCCCTGAGCATTCAGGATAAGAGCTTTCATGGACATGGTGTCGCCATGCTTCGGGTTCTTTTTCAATATCTGTTCGGCGGCTTTGAGGCCGCGCTTGTACTGCTTGTCCTCATAGTGGCGGATGACGGTACGAAAGAGGTTGGCCTCTCTCGTACTCAGTGGCTGCGGCATCGCAGATGATAGTTGGGACTAAGCACAGACGAGGATACAAATCGAAGTGAGGATGTACAAAGGCCCTTAGGTGCAGTCGGCCAGCCGTGTCGCAAAGGAGGGTTTCCGTCGAACGGAGGTAGACTACTAGACCGAGGGGGAGGGGCACCAAGTGCGGGACGAGCTGAGCACGGCGCAGACGGCTGTTGTAACGTTAGCAGTCTGTGAGCGTGGAAAACAGCGGCTGGAGAGAAGCATGCACTAGCCAGCAAGCGTACGCATCGACTTGTGGCAAAGAAACAAGGAGGGACGAGTGCAGAAGGCTTACTTGGTTAATGTCAGGCCGACGGCCACCTGTGGTATTCGGTGTCGGTGCGGTGGGCTGTCTCTTCGACGGTGTTTGAGTGCGCTTTTGCGGCGGCAGCCATTGGGTCTTGGTTTTCAGGCTTGGCAGGGCTGTGGGTGGATGCCCCACCTTCCAAAAGCCTTCGATGTGGCCCCCCGCCTTGGGCTCGTTGTGGGTCCAGAGCCCAGAACTTTAAAAAAAAAAGCAGCTAAGATGCTGTCCGCAAGCACTGGAGCTTGAAGCACTGTGCAGCCCAGCCTTCCATACCATCCATATGAAACCCACCTGGACACTGAAGCACAAGTACCGCAGCTTACTGGTTGCTATCACAATTCATTCTTCACTTCGTCGACTTCAACATTCTTCTCTCCTTCTCTCGATATGTAACATATAATTGAATAAAGTCTACACAATTGTTCAGATAACATACCCAGACTTGGCAAAGAAGCACCCAGAACAACCCTTGGATGAAGGTAGATACTACATCGGACTCTGGATCCCTTACCCATGATACATAAACCCGCCGCGTGTGTGGCACATGGGATCTCTTTCCGTGCAGTGTATAATACAGTGTTGCCCCGTTTTCCCGTGCAAATGCATACATCCCGTCGGTTTATCTTACAGCTGGACTCCATGAATGATGACTTTGAACTCCTTTACCCACCTCCGTACAATCCTACATATCACACTATCTCTTTATAGTAAAGGAGACATTGGTCTTATCGACCTGCCTCAGGGGAGATTTTGGAGGCTCGCCAGTCGGCCAAAGCATCCTCCCAGCTAGCATGTGCTTGGCTGTCGCATCGCTGCCGGACTATGTCCCAAGTGCGGGAGCGGACAATGTTCTCTACCCTTATCTCTTGTCGGATAATGTCGGCGAGCAGCTCAGTACGCGCCTGTCGCGGGAAGACCCGCGTCGAGTAAGGATCTAGTCTTTCGTCCACTACTCGCTCTCGGTTCTTCTCCTGTTCTGCCTGCCTTAGGGCTGCCTCTGGGTCATCTGGATCGGGACTCGTGGCCACCACGCTGCAATAGCTCAAGACATCTGACCGAGCCTGCCACGAGGGAAATAGCACCTTGTCCTTGAAGGCATTGCACTTTGTTGCCTCGATGTGTCGTGAAAGAGGCCGCGGTCCAAGACGAGAGGTCGAAGTCGGGTCAAATCCTGCCCTAGCTGGCGTTTCAAGAGCATTCAGGTTCTGGGTAATAGTGTCATCGACCGAGCTTCGAGACAGGCGCAGGAACTCTGCCATCAGGTTCAGCCCCGCGGTGTCATGTTGATGCCGACTGCAAGCTGAGATAGACACGTACCTCTCAATGCCGATGTCGTGAAGCAGAATTGCGGCGTGAGAGAAGATGGGGAGGAGGGTTGGACCATGGCGTCGGAGCGTGGCGCTTCGCCCTGTGATTTCGTCACAGCGTCTCTCGACCGAGCCGCTGTGCTAGTCCACAGAATGCCCGCCAGGTTGCCGGGTGCTAGGGAGAGCTTTCGAGAACTTGACGAGATCGGTCCAGACACACTAATAGCTGCGTGTTGTGCAGCCCTTGATGTTGTGCGGTTGTTTGTCGCCTGCGGTGGTTGTGCTGGTGCTGAGGAGTAACTTCAGAGGCTGTTGCAGTGGTTGTGCATGCGTCGTGGAAGGGACGAGCCTGAGAATGCTCCCTAGGAAAAACAAGTGATGTTTGTGATAGTTGGAGATGGAGTTCAGAGCCTCATTCGATCGGGACCCAAATTTGTGGCGTCACCGAGACTGCATTAGACCCTCAGCCCTGGGCCATGGTCCAAGCATCACCAAGCATCGATGTGAGGCAACCCGATTGGTCCGCTTCACAATCGCTTGACCTCGACGAGCTTGCACAGTAACCATCAACCCCATGTTCGCTCTTTGCCTACCTACCTACCCATTACCTGAACTTCCTCAGCATCAGGATCGAGTATGATTGTTTAACAGTCCCCGTCAATTCAACTATTTCGTATGGGACCCATCAATCATTTTAATTGCAAATCAGAGCTAACAGAACGTGGAGGATGAGGTGCATCAGGCTCACAAATAGACCGTTGTGCATGGCTTGCAGAGGAGATTGCTCTGTTCCATCCATTCCTTACCTTCGTCGATTCTGCACTCGTGGACAAAGTCTTCAGCGACTATTCTTTACGGCTAAGCCGTTTTCATATTGTCCTCTCCCACTCAGGAGAACCAGCTACTTGCGACAGTTGTAGACCTCTGCAGGGTTTTATCTTCCTTCCACATAAATGTTTTTACGGTAACTGTGGCTTTATAACAACGTCTGAGTACCACAAAACGCGATCTGGTCATAGAAAAACTCCTGTGTCTTGTGTTCTGCCGCTTTCCCTATTTCCTGCTACACACAGTTGGCCGCTTTGCGGGTGAAAGTAATCCCATGTCAGGAGAGGGATAAAACACGTCACCGCAAATGCCTAGTTTCATGTATAGCAAGCCAGCCGAGACTCTTGAACCCATTTCGAGCTAACGAGCACGTCACCCCCGCAGCATCGCAGCAGAAGGCCAACAGGCCAGTGCTTGTTATAGCCATGGTGCTTTCTTGATTTTCTTTCTTTTACCCAGACACATACTCTGCTCTCCTTATTATACCTACGAGACACTACCCTTGAGGGCTTGAGGGAAACCGAATTTTAGAGGAAGGACCTAGGTAGGGATGGCTCGACGGTGAGCTATCTGGAGAAGATTGCATCAACACCGTGACAGTACCTCCCACACCGTCGCTCCGTCTTCGTCTTTATTGGACTCGACTGAGAAGAGTATTGGATAATCAGAAATCTCGGGGACACTGCGGCGAAGTCACCGGTTGGCCCGACTGGACCGCAACAAGAGATGAGACTACCTGCCTAGACCGGTGTGCCTTTGGTGGTTCTCGTTTGATCGGGCCGCATAGCCGGTCCGATTGGGTCTGGGTCCCACAGCTGTCACAGACACCCTGCACGGGTTGTTCACCGCGCTCAGTTCGGCCATTCTATGTCAATGAAGCCAGAAACGTTACTCTCAATCCACAGTGCCTGCCGTTGTGGACGCCCATGGCCTAAGACACCAAACGCTGGCCTTGGCGTGGGCGAGAAAAAAAATGCTTGGACGCATTGGATGTAGTACACCAAGGGATCGGAAACGACGTCGAAATGTACATGCCACTAGGGAGCGAAAGGGTTGCATTGTCGACCCGGCCCAGCGAATCGCCAGCACGCTTCTTTGCATCCCGCTTTTCCAGGTTCAAGTCCCGTTCGCATATGCACAAGACAGAAAATCGGGCGTCGAAGCGCGGCTTGGCGGATCGCAACGCGCAGCGTCCCGGGAACGCAGGCAAGCAGAGACGAGGCCACGGCCTGCCGTTTAAGCCTAAACTCAACTGTCAAATCAGCCAAAAGCCAGCAAATTGTCCGATATCCCTGTCTCCCTTGGCCAAGATCGCACGAGTGGCTACTTGCCATGCTGCGTCACAATCCGCCGGGAGACTGAGCGAGCGTGCGAGAGAAAAAGACGGCACACAGGCGCGGAGACGCAGCCAATTCAGTCAGTTCTTTCCTTCTTTCGCGAAACGTCTCCAGATCTGACTAGGTAAAGGGAGAACCGAAGCAAAAAGGAAGACCGAGAGAGTAAGGGCGACCGGCAAACTGGCCTCTGCTCACTCGAGAAGCGGCCTAGATATGTGAGCTGTGAGTGCACAGATGATGCTTTCGCGTTTTGCATTCGCGTGCATCATCTGCGGTTCCTCTGGCTTCACAGTACAATCACATACCCACCTGCTCAGAGGCCTTACTACCTACGGGGGCTAGCAGTTAGGGAGGGTACAGGAATCCATCACAAGGCTGTCCGGTGGTAAACGGAGAAGCATCCGCACCAGGACACCGTCATCTGGATCGGCGCAGCCAGTCCATGACCGGGCCTGTGGCATGTGAAGCAGGGGCCCTCAACGGTACCCTACCGCAGCTGTTCCACCTAGTATGTTGTCATTGAATCTGGTCTTGTCAAAACCGCCCCAGGAGCAGGGACCACTGTGCCGATGATAAGTCGAGATTGGTAGTGAATCCCTGTAAGCAACATAGATATGGAAATGCAGACGTAAAGCCAGTGAAACTGATCGGTACAATCAGCAGTGATGTTGGTTTTGATTGTCCAAGTTTTCACCAAATCCTTTGAACACACAGGAGGCGGTTGAGAAGACTTCGCCTACTGAAGATCGCAAACACCAACCACACTCTCATCTGGATATAATATCCCGGATGGCTTTCCCCGGGAAGTATGCAAAGCGCGATCGCCAGTTTGCATTCAAGCCGTCACATAGGTACATAGCCTGCGGATGGGTACCGCTAGCTATCCCGGTGGTCGGCCTTTTATATGCCAGCAAATAGACCTCGCGGTTAGCGCTTATTGTCGTCTGGACCCAAACAACTTCGATGTCGCACGCGCGGCAGTTGATAGACGATTGAGCCTGCCTTCCCAGTCAGTCACTGCGATTGGTTATTCCACGGCAGCTTGACTACTGAAGAAAATCCACTGGTCTGTGAACCGCATAGGAGAGATGTTGTAATATGTCTTCCTGGGCCACTAAGCCTGTTGGGATCAAGCAGATGGCTGACACAACATTTAAGTATTTTCGAAGTGGGCTAGATAAACCGCAGAGATGTATGGCCCTGCGTGTCATCACCCTCTCAAATCACCGAATGCGCAGATGTAGCCTGCAGTTGAGTGGTGACTGGGATACCTCTGCGAAGAGAGAGAGGCCGGTAAATCTTTGCCAACTGGTGACAAAAGGTGAGCTCAGAGCGATGATGATGTGGGTTCTAGGCCGGCCATGGATCCATATTGCTGGGGTTTACTACAGGAGTAACGGAGCTTCGAGTGCCGGGGGTGACCAAAAAGAGAGTTGCAATGTATGGAAGTGGACGACAAGGCTTTCTAAAAGCTCGAGCATCAAACCAGCGGCGTCTTTCGCTCCTTGCTGGACTTGGAAAGTTTGCGAGAACCAGTCCGTACACTCATCCAGGTCGAACTGGTGAAACATGCACGCACGGCCAGGGCTCCATTGTCTTGTCCCTTCGAATGCATTCTGCAGCTTCTCCTGCAGCAGCACTTCTCGGGAGCGATCGGGCAAAATATCCGGGGTGCTGGTGCTGCCTTGGTACGGACGGATGGTACAATGATATTGAGCTCAACCGGGAGTAAATTAATGTACTTTGGTCGTGGTGCTCCTTTAAAGGGGCTCTCGACGACCCGCGTTTTCAATGTCAGGTTAGCATGTTAACACGTCCTCAAGTATGCAAGTAATCTTGTCTCTGGCCTGCTTGCTATGTGGCGAAATCAAGAAACTGTTGCCATTCCAAACTTGTCGTCCGCGACAGGTAAGCAACAGACAGGAAACGACGGGGACAAGAGCCTCCATTTGATCGACTGGAGCTTAGCCTGTGAGCCTGTGAGAGTAAATCACAGACCACTCCCGTCGAAAAGGCCCGTGGCTTCATTCAAACCTTTGGAGATGGGCTGATCCACCCGTCTCGGCTGGCATCTCCAACGATCCGCCTGGGATCCACTCCCGCTTCCCACCGGGTACCCCTCGCTTCTGCCCGTGTCGGCTCCAGAAATGGTGATGAAAGGATGCAACAGCAAAGATAACCGACCTTCGTCGAGTCCTCCCGGATCATCCATAGACGGCAACTACACAGTAACAACACCCACACGCTGCGCAGCTCAACCAACAGTCTCGTAATTACACTACGTATTACACTTGTGGACGGGCACGGCCAGGCCCCCAATTGTATGGATGTATGCTGAGCAGACAACTCACACTCGCACTCACGTTCATGTTCACACTCACACACCACCGTCTCGCATCGCGAGGGCCATATTCTCTAATGTTCAGTGTCAAAATGTCCAGTCCTTATCCACATGAGCCTGTCTTCCCAAGTCCTGTGGTAAACTCATACTTCTTCCGCGCTTGCCAAGGGTCGAGGCCCACTCTTAGGTTTCCATAATCGCCAACCCTGCCCTGGCCAGGGGGTCGGATCAGGCTGTTGGGTCCGGACGCGATTTTAGTGTATGTACGGACTAGCATACCTGCCTGGCTCGACAACTTTGGGGGGCCACATCGAACAGGTTAAGGAAAGCACACGAAATTGTGTGTACCTGTCCTGTACCAAAATGCACGTGTGAACATCTTGGAGCGGCAGCCAGGGGAACGAGACGATGAAGGAGACAGAGTCCTTATGGAGGACGAAAGGATGTCTTTTTGAGAGGGTGTGTAGAAGCCGAGGGGCAGGTCAAGTGAGCTCAACATCAAGCAGCCCATGCAGCTGCCGCTTCGAAGTTTCGCAGGTAGGAATTGACTGCCCTGTATGTGTATGCCTGGTGGACTGCGTTCATGTACGTACAGTACTACGTCTGTACATGTACCGTGCCCCTGGATAAGCAAGATGGGCGAGAAAAACTGCGATCTGGGCCCCACGGACCAGAGGCTTCCCGGAATGGATGCCGCACTCGATCCAGCAAGCGCGCATTTTAGCTCGCCAATGTCAGGTACCGATGTACAGGTACACTACAGTGGCAGAAACACGGGAGGAGGTGGTGTCGTACAACTTAACACACTATGCACGATGCTGCTGCGTTGTTGCGGGAGTTCCAGGCTGTGGACATTGCGGGCACTGCAGGCGCTGGGCATCGATTGTGAATTGGGAAGACGCAGCCACACCAACAACAGGCAGGTCAAGTCACTCCACGCAGGAAAGCCGGCCCAGTGTCGCGTTTTTCCCCTTGTCGCTTTTTTTTTGGGGGGGG
>Ga0065720_1002991_pt1 | contig 30046 bp, 25 predicted proteins | sample Thericmetagenome_FD_59107 | JGI IMG/M metagenome (GOLD analysis project Ga0065720, IMG submission 59107) | Thermophilic microbial communities from the Joint Bioenergy Institute, California, USA of rice/straw/compost enrichment - eDNA_2 v2... | ecosystem: Engineered > Solid waste > Grass >... | reverse complement strand
TCCTCGCGGGCGAGACCATCGCCGACCAGCAGCAGTGGAACTTCCACCAGCGCAAGAAGGCCGGCACCGCGCCGACCCGGTTCCTCACCACAGGCCTGTTCCGCTACTCACGGCACCCCAACTTCTTCTGCGAACAGGCGCAATGGTGGGTGTTCTTCGCCTTCGGCGCGATCGCGGCCGGCTCGGTGCTGCAGTGGACGGTCATCGGCCCCGTGCTGCTGACCCTGCTGTTCCTGGGTTCCACGGCGTTCACCGAAAGCATCACCAAATCGAAGTACCCGGAGTACGCCGAGTACCAGCGGACGACCTCACGCCTGATTCCGTGGTTCCCCCGCCGCTCGGCCGACGAGCCCGTGACTCAGCCATCGATCGGCTGACGGCGGGACGGCCGGAGCACCCGTCCGCAGGCGAGGCAACGGCGCTCGCCACCGGCCCGGCACGTCGCGGTCCCCTCGGCCCGGCTGCCACCGATATGCCCTAATCAAGGAACGTCGCTGGGAAGGCTGGGCCCACGGGCGGTGGTCAGGTTGGTAGGGTCCGTCGAAGCGCCCTCCCCTCGACCCTCGGAGTACACATGATCATCTTTGGCTTGGCCACCTTTTCCATCTTCGGCCTCATCGGCACCGGACAGTTCCACTGCCCCGAATGCGGCGGCGACCGGGCCTACGAGCACCGGGTGGCACGCCGGTTCTTCACGCTGTTCTTCCTGCCGGTGATCCCGCTCAACAAGGTGGGGGAGTTTGTCCGCTGCCAGACCTGCCGAACCAAGTTCGACCCGGTCGTGCTGCAGCGGCCCACGACCGCGCAGCTCGCGGCCGCCTTGCCAGCCGGGATGCGGGCCATCGCAGCCACCATGATGAGAGCAGGCGGGTCGTCCGAGTGGGCTATCAACGCCGCCGTCGACGCGGTGCGTCGCGCAGGGCTGCCGGAGTACAACGCTGCACTCCTGCAGTCCGATGCCGGCCAGCCCGCCGAAGCCGCAGCGGCGCAGTTGCAGGCCCTGGCCGCGCAACTGACGCCGGAGGCCTGCGAGCGTTTCCTGGCCGAAGCCGTACGGATCGGGCTCGCCGACGCGCCGCTCACCCCCGGAGAGCGCGACGGTCTCCAGTGGATCGCCGGCCACCTCGGCCTGACCCCGGCCCACGCGCAGGGGGTCATCGTGACCTTCGAGCAGTCGGTCAAGCCCAGCTAGCCTCGCGGACCGGTCCCGGCCGGCGCTGGTCGCCTCGACGGCCTCCGCGCGACGACACGCGTTCGGCCGAACCGCTCATTGGGGGAACCGGGTCTCGGCTCCGTGCGGGAACGGGGTCTTGGCTCAGCGCGGGAAGGGGGTCTTGGCCGGCGCGGCGAGCTCGTCCAGGTGACCGCGGATGAAGTCGAGGTTGCGGTCGCGAGGTGGTCGAAGCGCTGCGGCGCGTTCGAGCCGGGCGCCAGCGAGCGCAGCGCGGTGGCCGGGTCGATGTCAGGAAGGACGCCCTATTGTCGCTCGCGGTGTCAGGAGGGCGTCCTTCCTGACACGCGAACCCTTGCGCTCGAGCAAGGCCGCGGCGCTTCCCGGTGCCGACCAACCGTCAGGCCCCTTCCCCGTGGCGCCGCACCGGCGGCGACGCCTCTCCCCTTGGCCCCGGCAACGGTGGGCCGAACAATCCCGCCAGTTACGCTCGGTGAACGGAACCGGGCAGGTTACCCTCACCACTTCACTTGCTTTGCTCTGCTGCCCTATACGCAGCACACCAAGACCAGCGGAGATACAGGGCTCGCCACCTATCGATGCTGGGATCGGGACTACTCACCGTAGTCTTTCGGGACTACTCATCATGGCCGGCTATCGGGTGGCGGAGGTCGCGTCGACGCTGGTCTTCGGGGCGTTCCCCCGCGTCGGCGCCTGGATCATCCGGGGCCTGGGGCATGTACAGCGCGGGATCCCATTCGTCCACGTCGTACTCCTCGGTCGGAAACGGCGGGGGTACCGGCCGGGGCCGCAGGGCCGCGCGGATGGCGGCCATGCGCCGGTCGTGGGCGTCCGGGTCCGGCGGTGGTGGCAGACCCCGGTACTGCTTCGCCCGAACCTCCCACTGGGACAGGGCCCGACGCGCGTCCCGACGCCGACGGTCGCGATAGAACGTCTCCGGCGGACGGGCCAGGCCGTACTGGTCGCCCCACCACTCGCCGGGGCGAGGGTCCAGGATCGTGTCCAGGTGTGCCGGGTACCGGCGATCCGCTCCATCGTGGATGTCGGCCACATCCCGCATCGGCTGAATCACGTGACCGTCGCGATCGACGACCACAAGGGACAGTCCGGCCGTGTCGAGAATGCGCTGCATCACCTCCAGAGACGGCATGACCTCTCCGGTCTCGATTCTGGCCACAGTAGACGGTGCCAGGCCTGCCCGGCGGGCCAGTTCGCGCTGGCTGAGGTCGGCGATCCGGCGGGCCCGGCGAACCAGACCGCCGGCCGGGTAGCGCCCGATCTTCGGCAACGGCGCCTCGCGTCGATCCGCCTCGCGCGACCACACTGAAACGTCCCCCGTTGATTCCCCGTTCACATCCACGAGCCTCGTCCGGCGACGTGGCGAGTCGCAAGTAACGGTTCCATCAATCGCCGGCCTTCAAGCCCGCTCTGCTGCCTTATACGCAACGCCTGGGTCCTGGGCAGTACCACAACACCTCACCTGAGGCAGCCACATACCTCGCTCGCCGCGCTCGGCATCAGCCAGCCGGCCCGGTCCCGGTCGCAGAGCCCAGTCCAGACCCAGACGAAGACCCAGAACCAGTCGAAGACCCAGACCCAGACGAAGACCCAGTCTCGATAGCCGGCGGCCCCCGTATCCTGCCCGGTCGGGTACGGGCCGGCCAGATGCCTCGCCAAGGCGACCACATACCTAGCCGAGCCGGCCGCAACTCGGAGAGTAGCCGACAGTGACCGCCACCAACTCAACGAAAGACTTAAGGCTCGCTATCTTCTCTGGCCAGCGCGTGTTGCGTATAGGGCAGCAGAGCAAAGCGAGTGAAGTGGCGAGGCCCACCTGCCCCGAAACCGCTCACCGAGCGTAACCAGCCACCGTCGATTGCACTCGTCGACGGCCAGGCCCGGCACCGGGCGACGGATCACGGATCTTGGCCGTCACGCGGACCCCGGGCGACCCGGCGCCGTGACCCGGAACCGAGTTCGGCCAGGGCCGGCGCCCGCCCAGCAACCCCGAAGACCCGCCGACCGACCGGAACCGGCAAGCAACCGACGTACGGACACAGGCCGCGCGCTCAGCGGCCGAGCACGGCGCCGCCGTTGACGCCGATGATCTGGCCGGTCACGTACCGGGCCCGAACCAGGTAGCGGATCGCGTCGGCGATCTCGTCGGGTGTCCCGGCGCGACCCACCACCGTGCGGCCGACCCGCGCCGCGTGACCCTCCGGCGTCATCCGGCCGGCGAAGAACTCGGTGCCCTCGACGTAGCCGGGCGATACCACGTTCACCGTCACCCCGGCCGGCCCCAGTTCGGCCGCCAGGTCGTACGCCCAGCCGTGCAGCGCGGCCTTGGCAGCCGAGTACGCCCCGCCCCCGCCCCGCTGCGCGGCGATCGAACTGATGAAGATGAGCGTTCCCCCGGGTCGGGTGAGCCGGTCGAGCAACGCCTCGGTCAGCAGCACGGCCGTCATGACGTTGGCATCGAGGTTGCCCCGCCAGTACGCCTCCACATCGGACAGACTCGGGCCCGTCCGAGAAACGAAGGCACCCGCGTTGTTCACCAGCACGTCGACGTCGCCGTCATCGAGTTCACCGACGGCGCGGGCCACCTCGTCCGGCCGGCGCAGGTCGGCGACCACCGTCCGGATGGCCTTGGGTCGTCCGGCCTCCTCCCCCAACCGCTCGGCCGTGGCGGCCAGCACCTCCGCCCGCCGACCGATGATCACGACGTCGTACCCGTCCTCGAGCAGCCCACGCGCGGTCGCCGCCCCGATCCCGGTGCCACCACCGCTCACCACCGCCAATGCCATGCACCCGAGTCTATCGACGGCACCGTCCCACGGGGTCCTGATGTAACCGGTTATAGTGGTGTCGTGCGCACCGGACAGTGGCTCGTGGGACGCGACGGCCGCCGCTGGTTCTTCGACTCCGGTTCCCTGGCCCTCGACTTCGGCTACACGGGCGACTACGGCTACGGGGTTCCCGAGTGGGAGCGCCTGCACACGCCGGACGACCTGACCGCCTGGCTCACGGATCGCTTCGGCCCGCTCGGTACGCCCGCGAGCGAGGCGGACCTGACCGAGGCGCGGCACCTGCGCGCCGCGATCGCCCGGATGGCGCGCTCCCTGGCCGACGGTGGCCCACTGGCCCCCGACGATATCGACGACCTCAACCGCCGGGCGACCCCGCCCCCGGTCGTGCCGCACCTGCCCGGCGGCACGACCCCGCCCCCGCCCGTCCTCGTTCCGGCCACGCTGTCGACCATCGCCCGCGACGCCATCACGACCTTCGCGTCGGGCTCGCGGGTCCGCCGTTGCAGCGCCGACGACTGCGCGCTGATCTTCTACGACTCGTCCCGGCCCAACGCCCGCCGGTGGTGCTCCATGCAGCGGTGCGGCAACCGCAACAAGGTCCGGGGCTACCGGTCTCGACACAGTCAGGAGGAGACATGACCATCACACACATCAATCCGCCCGACCTGCACACCTCGCCGGTCTTCTCGCAGGGCGTTCTCGCTGAGGGAGGCAGGACCCTCTACATCGGCGGCCAGAACGGCACCGACGCGACCGGGGGCCATCGTCCCGGGTGGTATCTCCGAGCAGACGGCCCAGGCCCTCCGCAACGTCCTCGCCGTCCTCGCCGCCGCCGGGGCGGGCCCCGAGCACGTCGTCAAGATGACGATCTACCTGGCCGCCGACGCCGACCTCAGCGCCGCCTTCGCCGCCAGCGGGGCCGTGTGGGGACAGCGGCCGACCGCCATCACGGTGGTCCGCGTCGCCGGCCTCGCCCGTGCCGACGCCCTCGTGGAGATCGATGCCATCGCGGTCGTTCCGTGACGCCACCGCCGTCGGCCCACACCCGCCGACCCACCGGTGTGGATTCACCGTCCTACGTGGACATCCGCTCCGCGGGTGACCCGCCGTCGGGGGAGGGCGCGGGCATGGGACGCCGGTACAGGCGTACGCCCGTCACGGTCCGTCCCTCCACCCCGGTCACCTGGGCGGTCCAGCCGTCGAGGGTGATGCTCTCCCCCGGCGCCGTGGGCAGGTGCCCGAGGTGGGCGATGACCAGCCCGGCCACGGTGGTGTAGTCGCCCTCCCGGGGCGGAGCCAGGTCGACGCCCAGGTCGGGCAGGTCGTGGACGGGAAAGGTGCCGGGCAGCAGCAGCGACCCGTCCGGCCCGCGCTGGACGGCCACCACGTCGCGGTCGGTGTCGTCGTAGATCTCGCCGACGAGTTCCTCGAGGAGGTCCTCCAGGGTCACGATGCCGTCGACCGCGCCGTGCTCGTCGACCACGAGCGCGAACTGCTCCCGGTCGGCCTTGAACTGACGCAGGGCGTCGGCGACGCGCAGGGAATCGGGCAGCATGTACGCGGGCCGGACGAAGTCGACCACCGGCCCCGTCCGGTCCCCGATGAGGTCGCGCAGCACCACCACCCCGACCGCGTCGTCGAGGTTGCCGTGACGCACCACCGGCGCCCGGGAGTGCCCCGAGGCCGCGAGCTGCTCCCGGGCCTGCTCCACCGGCGTGTCCGCGTCGATGGTGAACACGGCCCGGCGGGACACCAGCACTTCCCGCAGGATCCGCTCGGCGATCTCGACCGCACCCGTGATGATCATGCGTTGCTCGGGGGTGAACCCCCGATGGGTGGTGACGAGGTCCCGGATCTCGGCCGGGGTGATGTCCTCGCGCTGGCGGTGCGGGTCGGAGCCGGCGAGGCGTACCGCCAGGTCGGTCGTCCGGCCCAGCAGCCAGACGAGCGGGCGGGACAGCGTCGCCAACGCCCCCAGCGGCCGTACGACCGCCAACGCCCAGCGCTCGGCGTGCTGCATGGCCACCCGCTTGGGGGCTAGCTCACCGAAGACCAGGGTGAGGAAGGTCAGCAGCACGGTGACGAGCACGACCGCGGTCGCCTCCGCCGCATTGCCCAGGAAGCCCAGCAACGGAGTCAGCGGCTGGGCGATCGCCACGGCCGCGGTGGCCGAGGCGAGGAAGCCGGCCAGCGTGATCCCAATCTGGATGGTGGCGAGGAACCGGTTGGGATCACGCGCCAGTCGCGCCACCCGGCGTCCCGTCTCGCTCGTGCGTTCCAGCCGTCGCAGCTGTCCCTCGCGGAGCGAGACGAAAGCCATCTCGCTTCCGGCGAGGATGGCGTTCAGCACGATCAGGGCGGCTACGAGGCCGAGCTGGGGCCAAGCGCTACTCATGACGGAATCGGTAGCGCCGGCCAGCGCCCGGCTCGGTACTGTCACCCTCCATTCGCCACACGGTAGCAGCCCAACCGGGCCGGACCGGCTGCCACGATGGACGGGTGGTGGGTGACCTTCCCGTGCGCGGTAACGTCACGATCCCGGCTCGGGAGCTGCGCTGGCGGTTCTCGCACAGCGGCGGCCCGGGCGGGCAGGGCGTGAACACCAGCGACACCCGGGTCGAGCTCTCCTGGGACCTGGGCGCCTCGTCGGCGCTGCCGCCGTCGCTGAAGGAACGGGCCCTGGCCCGGCTCGGTCACCGGCTGACCGGCACGACGCTGACCGTGGTCGCCTCCGAGTTCCGCTCGCAGTTGCGCAACCGTCAGGCCGCGGCCGCCCGCCTGGCCGCCCTGGTGGCCGAGGCGACCGCACCGCCGCCCCGCCGACGCCGGCCGACCAAGCCGAGCGGGGCCGCGGTGGAGCGGCGCCTGCGCGAAAAGAAGCGTCGCAGCGAGATCAAGCGGTCCCGCCGCGCCCCGGTCGAGTGACGTACCCGTGATCCCAGCGACCGTTCCTTGATCACGGTGAGGCACTCGTACGGCGGAAAGTCTTCTACCGCCTCACCGTGATCATGAACCATGGTCACGGTGAGGCAACCGTGCACGTGTCGGGCCGGTACCGCCTCACGGCGATCATGAGGTGGCACGGTGCACCCGCCGGCGGCACGTGAGCACTAACACCGGGCCAGGACTGAGCGCCGGGCCAGGACTCAGCACTGACGCCGGGGTCAGGCCTGACGCCGGGCCAGGACTGAGCACCGATGCCGGGTCAGGACTGGCGGCGCCACGGACGCCGGCGGGGCCAGCGACGTCGGCGGGGGTGGGTCGGCGGCTCGCTGGGCTCGGGCGGGACGCCGCGCTTGGTGTGCAGCGTGATGATCATGTCGATCACGAGGGCCGTCCAGCCCGTCTGGTGCGAGGCACCCAGGCCACGACCGTTCTCACCGTGGAAGTACTCGTGGAACGGGATGAGGTCGCGCCACCGCTCGTCCCGCTGAAAGAGTTCCACCGATCCATGCACAGGCCGGCGCCCGTGCTCGTCCAGCAGGAAGATGCTGACCAGCCGCCGGGTGAGGTCGTCGGCGATCTCGGTGAAGGTGCGCTTGTGCCCCGACCCGGTCGGGTACTCGATGAGCAGGTCGTCGCCGAAGAACTCCCCGAAGCGTCGAAGTCCCTCGATGATGAGGTAGTTGACCGGGAACCACACCGGCCCGCGCCAGTTGGAGTTGCCGCCGAACATGGCGGTCGTCGACTCGGCCGGCTCGTAGCCCACGGTGAACTGGTTGTCCCCCAATACGACCGTGAACGGCTCGTCGAGGTGGGCCCGGGACAGCGTCCGCAGGCCGTACGGGGAGAGGAACTCCGCCGGGTCGAGCATCCGAGCCAGGATGCGCATGAGCTGGTCCGGGCCGACGACCGACAGCAGCCGCCGCCGCTGCCCGTGCCAGATCCGCCGCGCCCCGAGAGCGCTGGCGTACTCCGGCTTGTTGGCCAGGAACCAGCGCAGCCGGTCGGCCACCTCCGGCACCCGCGACAGGGTCACCGAGGTGAGGATCGTGGTGGCGGCCAACGGCAGCAGGCCCACCACCGAGCGGACCTTCAGCGGCACCTTCTGCCCGTCGGCCTGCCGGATGACGTCGTAGAAGAAGGCATCCTCGGCGTTCCACAGGCCCTGCGTGTAGGCGGCCGAGGCGATGTACGCAAAGTGCTCCAGGAACTTGGTGGCCAGGTCCTGATAGGACGGATTGCGCACGGCCAGCACCAGGCAGGCCTCGAGCATGTTGAGGGCGTACATGGCCATCCAGGCGGTGGCATCGCTCTGCTCCAGTACCCCGGCCACCGGCAGCGCCGCCCCCCGGTCGAACGGCCCCACGTTGTCCAGGCCGAGAAAGCCGCCCTCGAAGACGTTGTTGCCCCCGGCGTCCTTGCGGTTGACCCACCAGGTGAAGTTCATGAGCAACTTGTGCACCACGCGCTCGAGGAAGTCGTAGTCGCGGGCTCCGTCGAGCTCGAAGACGCGCAACGCGGCCCAGCAGTGCACGGGCGGGTTCACGTCGTCCAGCGCCCACTCGTAGGCGGGCAACTGTCCATTGGGGTGCATGTACCACTCCTTCAGCAGAAGGAGCAGCTGCTGCTTGGCAAAGCCCGGGTCGACCCGAGCGATGGCCACGGCCTGGAAGGCCAGGTCCCAGGCGGCGTACCACGGGTACTCCCACGGGTCCGGCATCGAGATGACGTCGAAGCTGGACATGTGCCACCAGTGCCGGTTGCGTTGGCGCGTCTCCGGCGGCGGCAGGCCGGTCGGGTCGCCGGACAGCCACCGGGCCACGTCCCAGTGGTAGAACTGCTTGCTCCACATGAGACCGGCTACGGCCTGGCGCAGCACCATCGCCTCGTCCGCGCTGGCGTCGGCCGGGGTGATCGAGGCGAAGAACTCGTCGGCCTCCCGTTTCCGGGCGACGAAAACAGCATCGAAGCCCTTACCTAAATCGAGGTCCGCGTGGCTGCGGGCCGCCGCGGCCGGCGACCACTCATCGGCCGGGGTCGCCACCAGCGCGAGCCGGAGCCGGATCGTCCGCGTCTGCCCCGGCGGCACCTCAAGCACATAGTGGAGCGCGGCCTTGGTGCCCACCCGGTCCGGGTTGACCGTGGGCTTGCCGTTGACCACGTGGTCGTTGATGCCGTCCTTGGGGTACGGCGACCGGCCGCCGAGCCCCCACAGTCGCTGGGCGTTGTTCTCGTTGTCGCACACCAGCGCTCGCGGGGAACCCTCGCCCGCCAGCACGATCCGGCCCAGCGTGCGGTGCTTGCCCACCAGCGTGCCGTGGTCGTACCCGTGGATCTGCGGCACCTCGTCGAAGCCGGGCAGCCCCCAGGCCCACGTGTTGCGGAACCACAGCGTGGGCAGCACGTGCAGGGTGGCCGCCTCCGGTCCCCGGTTCTCGACCGAGACGAGGATGCACATGTCGGTGGGCGACGCCTTGGCGTAGTCCACCGTGATCGCCCAGTACCGGTCCTCGGCGAAGATGCCTGTGTCGATCAGCTCGTACTCGGGGTCACTCTTGCCGCGCTCGCGGTTGACCCGCACCAACTCGGCGTACGGGAACTCGCCGTGCGGGTAGTGGTAGCGCCAGCGCATGTACGAGTGCGTGGGCGTCGAGTCGAGGTACCACCAGTACTCCTTGGCGTCCTCGCCGTGGTTGCCCTCGTGGTTGTTCAGCCCGAAGATGCGCTCCTTGAGGATCGGGTCGCGGCCATTCCAGAACGCGAAGGCGAAGCAGAACGTCTGGCGGTCGTCGCAGACGCCGCCGAGCCCGTCCTCGTTCCAGCGGTAGACGCGGGACCGGGCGTGGTCGTGGGGAAAGAAGTCCCAGGCGGTGCCGTGGTCGCTGTAGTCCTCCCGCACGGTGCCCCAGGCCCGCTCGGCGAGGTACGGACCCCACGCCCGCCACGGCGCGCTCCCCGCGTCGGCCTCAGCGAGCCGGGCCCGCTCGGCGCCACCCGGGGCCGCGCCGGTGCGCCGCCCGTCAGACTCCCTTCGCATCCTGCGAATTGTGCCCGACCGCCGGCCGGACCACCGAACCCTGGGGGTCGGCTGTGATACTGCTTGCCTGTGGGTGGGGTGTGGCATCGGTAGGCGGGCAGGACGATGGATGGCGAGTACCGGTACGGGGCCGGAGTACTGGGCCGGCTCGACCAGTCAGCCATGCTGGAATGGCTCGTGCCGGACGGTCTCGGCGGATACGCCATGGGAACGGCGTCCGGCCTGCGCACGCGTCGCTACCACGGGCTGCTCGTGGTCGCGTCGCCCACGCCGGCCCGCCGCATGATGGGCCTGGCCAGCCTCGACCCGATCGTGACGAACGCCACCACCGATGCCACAAGACACGTTCGCCTGTACACGCATCAATGGGCGTCCGGCGCGGTCGACCCTAGCGGACACGTGTTTCTGATGTGTTTCACGGTGACCGATGGGCTGCCGTGCTGGCGGTGGCGNNTGGGCGACACGGTGCTGGAGCGACGCATCGCCATGGTCCACGGCTCGCCGGTGGTGGCGGTCCGCCACACCCTGCTCGCCGGCGGCCCGGTGGAGCTGGTCGTGGAGCCGCTGTGCACGTGGCGGGACGCCCACGGGGAGCGCCACGCCCGTGACGGCCTGCNCGTGCAGGCGACGGCCGACGGCTTCGTGGTCGAGGACGCGTACCGGGTGGCCGGCCCCGGCTTCGAGCTCGACCCGGCCTGGTACGAGGGCGTGTTCCACCGGGAGGAGGCGGCCCGGGAGCTCGCCGCCACCGAGGACCTGCTGCGAACCGGCCGCTTCCGTCAACGNNTGGAGATAGGTGANAGTCTGGATATCGTGGCCTGGGCGGGCGACCTCGACCGACCTCCGCCGCCGGCCGCCGAGGTGATCGAGGCCCGCGCCNACCGCCACCGCCGGCTGGTCGCCGCTGGCGGTCCGCTCGCCGCGGCCGCCGACGCCTTCATCGTCCGGACGCCGGCCGGCCCGGACGTGGTGGCCGGCTACCCGTGGTTCGGGGTGTGGTCGCGCGACACGATGATCGCCTACGAGGGCCTGTTCCTGGCCACGGGCCGCCACACAGAGGGACGCGACCTGCTGCGGGCCTACGCGGCCACGCTGTCGCAGGGAATGCTGGCCAACACGGCCGACACCGGGCAGACCGAGTACAACACGGCCGACGCCACGCTGTGGTTCCTGCATGCCATCGACCGACATCTCACCGTCACGGGCGACGTCGATCTCGCCGCCGAACTCGTGGGCGCGCTCGACGGCGTAATGCAGGCGCACCTGGCCGGCACCCGGTACGGCATTCGCATAGACGACGACGGCCTGCTCACCCAGGGCGCGGAGGGCAAGGCCCTGACCTGGATGGATGCCGTGGTGGACCGGGCGCCGGTGACGCCGCGCCGGGGCAAGGCGGTCGAGCTCAACGCCCTGTGGATCAACGGCCTGGCCGTGCTCGGCAACCTGCACGAGCGTCTCGGTGCCGACCGTACGGCTCTCGACGACCTACGGGCCCGGGCCGTGGCGGCGTTCCGCGCCCGCTTCCCCGGCGACCGCGGCTGGCTGCGCGACACCTGCGACGGTGACACCACCGGCGACGCGGGCGGCCGGGCGCTGCGCCCCAACCAGCTGTTCGCGTACAGCCTGCCGCACGCGCCGCTGCGGGACGACCCGTCGGCCGCGGGCGTGCTCGGGGCGGTCGGGCGCGCGCTGCTGACCCCGCTCGGCCTGCGTAGCCTCGCCCCCGACGAGCCCGGCTACCGCGGAGCGCACCGGGGCGGGGTCTGGGCGCGCGACCACGCCTACCACCAGGGCACGGTCTGGCCGTGGCTGATCGGGGCGTACGTGGACGTGGCCCGGCGCGTCGGTCGCTCGATCGACGGGGTGCTCGACGGGCTGGTGGCTCACCTGGCCGAGTACGGCATCGGATCGGTCAGCGAGACGGCCGACGGCGATCCGCCGCACGGCGCCACCGGCTGCCCCTTCCAGGCCTGGTCGGTGGCGGAGCTGCTCCGCGCCAGCCAACTATCCACACTGGACGTCGGTGCTCCGTGACCCACCATAAGGGACGCTGGGCCCGGACGCGACATCGGGGACGCTGGGCCCGGACGCGATATCGGGGACGCCGCCGGAGCGACGTCCCCGATTGTTGGCGGTCAGGACCGCGATCAGTTGTTGAGCGATCAGTTGTCGGCGAGGCAGAGCAGCTTGGTGTTGTTACCGATCCTGACCTGCATCGCGCCGATGAAGCCCGGGGCGTCGGCGCAGAGGGTCTCGGCATCCACCAGCGAGGCGTTCTCGTGAACCGCGACGATCTTCGACTCGGCCTCGGGGCTGTCACAGCTCACCGCCACCGGGTCGACCTGCACGGCCACCACAGAGTCCGGCTTGACGTTGACACAGTTACCAACGCTGAAGTCAAGGGCGCTGCTGACCAGCTTGACCAGCGCGAAGACGCCCAGGCCGCACAGCACGACCACCGCGCCGAGGACAATGAGCACAATCTTGAGAGCGTTGCTCTTCTTTTGGGGAGGAGCGGTCGGCGCGGTCGGCGGGGCACCCGCGGCTTCGACCGGAGGCACCGGGGCGGATTGGCCGGCGGGGGTGGTACCAGGGGTGGTTGCGTCAGTCATGGTTAGTCCTTTGCTCGTTGTACGAACAGGTCCGGCGGAGAACCATAGCGGTCCGCGTCAAACCGCGCACGGAGGTTCCGTCGGCGTTACAGTCGATTCGCCATGGCCCGACAGTCATCGTTCGACGTGACGCTCCCGCGCCACCCCTCGCTGGGTATCCACACGCTGCGGCTGCGCGACCTCTACCGCCGTGCCCCGAACGGCGCGCCGGAACCACACGCCCGCCATCGCGTGCCGGTGCACATGCTGGCGCTGGTCACGGCGGGTCGGGCGAGCTTCAGTGTCGATTTCGAGACATATCCGTGCCGTCCGGGTGGGCTGCTCTGGGTGCGCCCCGGCCAGGTCGTGGGCTTCCCGCCTCCGGGCGTCGACGCGACGCTGGTGCTGTTTGAGCCGCAGTTCGTAGAGCTGGCGGAACGGACCCTCAAGTCCAGCGTGGAGAGTGCACAACGGACGCTCGGGTCCAGCGTGGAGAGTGCGGAACGAACCCTTGGGGCAGAGCTGGCGCAGCGCGCCAAAGGGTCGAATGCGGACCTTGGCGAGCACATCGGCGGACCCGGCGCGGAATTGGCCGGCTCGACCACCCCCCGGCCCCGATGGGGTGGGCGCCGGTCGGGCGGGGCGCGGGCAGCGGACACTGACCCGCCACCCGTACCCTGGCTCATCTCCGGCACTTACTGGCAGCCGGGCGGGGAGGACGGCGAGGCGATCACCGACGCGATCAGCCAGATCGAAACCGACTACCAGCGCCTGGTGAACGGCGAGGACATTCCCGTCGGCGTGATCCGCCACCAGCTCTTCGCCCTGCTGCTGCGGCTGTCCCGCCTGGAGCCCGAGGGTGGGCCCGGGATGGCGGCATCGGACAACGAGTTGTTCACCCGGTTCCGGGCCGCCATCGACGAGCGGTTCGCGCTCACCCGGCAGGTCGAGGACTACGCGAAGCTGCTCGGCTGCTCGGTGCGGACGCTGACCCGGGCCAGCCTCGCCGCCACCGGACGGACGGCCAAGCAGCTGGTCGACGACCGCGTCGCGCTGGAGGCCAAGCGCCTGCTCGCCGAGAGCGACCTGCCGGCGGCCGAAATCGCCACGCGCCTCGGTTTCTCGGAACCCACCAACTTCGGCCGGTTCTTCGCCCGTATGGTCGGTTGTTCGCCGCTGGCGTTCCGAGCGGCGAGCCGGGCCGCCGCCGAGGAGCTCACGCCCACGAGCACTCCGCCCGAGAAGCCCTTGGAGGCCGCGCTCTCCAAGGCCGGCGCGGCCCGGGGCTCGATCCCACCGCCGCCTGAGGACATCACCGAACGGGGCCTGGTGGCCCGACCGCCCCGCCGCCGCAGGTGACCTCCGCGGCGGTCGGGTACCCGACGACGCGCCGGGCGTGGAGGTGGCGCGGCCCGGGTATTACGGAGTTAGCCTGACGGGCACATCAACGACCTCGTCCCAGGGAAGTCGTCATGACCGGATCCACGCCACCATTCGGAGGCTCTGCGGCGTCGGCCGGAGAACCCGTCCCACCTGCTCAAGGACCAGTCCTGTCCGCTGGCGGACCTGTGCCGTCGGGCGGAGCACCCCTTCCTCCGGGCGGCGGACCTGTCCGACCCCTCGCCGGACCCGTCCCGCCCGCTCCGCTGGGCGTCCCGCCGACGCCGATGGGTGTCCCGCCAGCGCCCATCCGGACCGGGATCCTCCGGCATGTCGTCACCATCGTCGTTGCGCTGCTCGTCGTGGGTGGTATCGGCTACATCGGCGTCGTTCGGCCGATGATGGAGGACCGCCTGTGGGTCGAGGGCGCCTGCATCGACTACTACCCGGCCGACAGCGTCGAGCACGGCATCAAGGCCGCCGTCGTCGGCTGCTCCGATGACCGGGCCCGGGCCCGGATCGTCGGCGTGGTCGACCGTGACGCCACGCTCGAGGACTGCGAGCCCATGGGCGCGTTCGCGCTGGTCGACCGGAGGAACGCGACGTACTGCATCGTCGAGCTGGCGTCCTGAACCCATGCGCGCCGGCCGGTCCGTACGCGTGCACCGACCGTCACCGTACGAACACGCCCGGCTCGGCTGCGGCTGGGCCAACCGGCTGAATCCCGGTGCGCCGACCGGCTGTCTGTGACTGCGCCAATTGGCGTAGGGTACGGCTGCGCCGACCGGCGTCGTGGGGCTGCGCCCGTCAGGGTTTCCGTACGGGTGAGTGCGCCCGCCGACCCCCACGCCGGCGGGCGCACCCGTGGGGAGGGACCCGACTGACGTTCTCCCCGGGCGGCGGTCCGCCCCGGTCGCCTAGGCGGCATCCGCCAGCGCCGCGCGCAGGCTGCCCAGCGTCCGCGCCAGCAGCCGGCTCACGTGCATCTGGGAAATGCCGAGACGGTCGGCGATCTGTGACTGGGTCATGTCGCCGAAGAACCGCATGCGCAGGATGTCCCGCTCCCGCTCCGAGAGCGTGGCCAGCAGGGGTCGCACCGACTCACGCTGCTCCACCACATCGATCGCCGGGTCGTCCGCCCCGAGCGGGTCTTCCAGCTCCAGGCTGGTGCCCGACGTGCCCGGGCTGGAGAGGGACAGCGGCTGGTAGAGCAGACCCGCCTCCACCGCCTCGGCCACCTCCGACTCCGAGACAGACAAATGATTGGCGATATCTGAGATTGTCGGTGTAGCTGCCCGGGCCTGGCTCAGCTCCGCACTGGCCTGGTTGACCCGCAGCCGCAGCTCCTGCAGGCGGCGCGGGACCCGGATGCGCCAGCCCTTGTCGCGGAAGTACCGCCGCAGCTCCCCCACGATGGTCGGCGTGGCGTACCCCACGAACTCACACCCGCGACCGGGGTCATAACCATCGATGGCGTTGACCAGGCCGACCATCGCCACCTGGACGAGGTCCTCGCCGGGCTCACCCCGGTCACGGAACCGCCGCGCGAGCCGGTGGGCCAGCGGCATGGCGTGCTCGATGGCCTGGCGGCGCAGCTCGGCCCGGTCGGCCGAACCGGCCGGCAGGCGACCCACCGCGGCCAGGAGCGCGTGGATTGTGATGTCCCGACTGCCGGGCCACCCCGCGTCCTCCGTCCCCTCGCCACCGTCCTCTGTGGATGGCGATGCCTCCACCAGCGACGATGACTCCGCGGGCGCCGAGGCGTCCTCCGCCGACCGCACAGCCGCGCCCCGCAGCGCGGCCAGCACCGGGGCCGGATCGTCGTAGATCCGCAGCCGCGTGCCCTGGCCAGCCAGCGCGAGCAGGTCCCGGCACAGGCCCGGCGCCGACACGACCCGGACACAGCCGCCGGCCGCCTCGACCCGGCCGGCGAACGCGGCCAGCCCGCCCGCGACCCGGGCGTCGAACATCCGCATGGCCGTCAGGTCGACGACCAGGTGCGCCCGCCCTTCGGCGAGGCGAGCATCGAGCACGGCCCGCAGCCGTGGCGCCGTGGTCGGGTCGAACGTGCCGCGCACGCGCACCACGTCTACGTCGTTGAGTCGCCTCACATCGATTCGCACGTTCAGCCACCTCCCGGCTCTGCGAGGGCCTGGCGCACCAGACGATCGTGGTACGACCGGCTAGGGGAGGTCAACCTGTCGGCGATACCGAATTAAGCGAACGGATGGTTGTAATCGGCCGAACAGGCGAGTTTCCGCAGGCCAACGAGTTGGAGAACGGTTACGGCGACCCGGTCGGAAAGTTGCCGCCACCTCCCACCACGTGGGACGGATCCGGTGCCGTCACCGCGGGCGACGGCGTCGTCACCGCTGCGGCGAGCGGGGACGGCCCATGCTCACCGAGGTGGTGACGTGGCCGAGCCGGCGTTCGAGCATGTCTATATCGACAAGCCCGTTCTCCCCGAGGGTGTCGCGCCACCCGGCGTCGCGCAACCGGGCCCGCTCCGTCTCGGTGAACCCGCCCCACACGCCGTACTCCTCACCCACGGTGAGCGCGTGCGTAGCGCACTGTGCGCGCACCGGGCAGGTCAGGCACAGCCGCTTGGCCGCAGCCTCGCGCAGCCGCCGGCTGATCCGACCCAGGTCGTCGTCGGGATGGAAGAACTGCGTGGTCGACCGGTCCCGACACAATCCGACCGTCTGCCATTCCCAGGCCTCGATGATGGGTCGCAGGGCCGTCGCGGCTCTCGCCACGCTGCCACCTCCTCCGGTCGGTCACGTCAGGGGAAAGGGTCGGCCCGTCGGAGGGCGTGCCCCGCCCCGTCCAACGAGCCGACCGGCGTCTCGGCGCGTGCCTTACCCACGACGCGCCACCCGCAAACCCCGGATCGCCCGAATCGATGGCTCGTTCCGAACTAGTAACCCCCGCGAAACCAACGGCCCGCACGGCGCCGATGCGTGGCCCACCACCGAATGCACGGCGCCCGCACCGCATCGGCGGAGGGCAGCCTCATCGCGCCCGTGGGCGGCGGCTGCAGAACGCTGGACGGCGATCTCAGAACGCGAGTCGGGATCTCAGAGAACGCGGACCGACCTCAGACCCGCGCGGACACGCGACGCACGCTCTCCGCGTACTCCTCGCTGGGGTGCATGGCCGCGGCCAGCCGCAGGTGCGGCAGCGCCTCGGCCGGCCGGTTCTGCCGCTCGAGCGTGCGACCCAGCACGAACTGTGCGTAGTGGTCCGACGGGTTCTGCTCGACGAGCACCCGCAGCTGCTCCTCGGCCCGTCGCAGCTGGGCGGAGTGGAAGTAGGCCCGCGCCAGCAGGAGGCGGACGTCGAACCGGTTCGGCTCGGCCGCGACCATCGGCTCCAGGATCTTCGCCGCGCTGAGGGGGTCGCCGGATTCGAGGAAGACCACGGCCCGGCGGTACTCCTCGAACAGGTCGTCCATTCCCGCAGCCTAACCGCCGCCGGGACGGTCGTGGGCACCGACGGTCACCGGACGACCCGGGCGCTGTGAACGTCACGCGCCCGAGTCGGCGTTTCGCCCGGTTCGCCGCCCTCGACCTACGGTAGGGTCCGGCGGCGATGAAGGATCTGTTCCTCACCTGGCGGCTGCGGCGGCGCGCAGCCGCCGTCTTTGGCTGGCGCCGTCTGCGCCCGGCTCAGCTCGAAGCGATGCGGGCCCTGCTGCGCGGCCGGGACGCGATGGTGATCCTGCCCACCGGCGCCGGAAAGTCCGCCGTCTACCAGGTGCCCGCCACGCTGCTGCGCGGGCCGACCGTGGTGATCTCGCCCCTGCTGGCCCTCCAGCAGGACCAGATCGCCGGCCTGTCCGGCCGCGGTCACGAGCTGACCCGGGCGGTGCGGGTGAGCAGTGCGGAGTCGCCGCGCCAGCAGCAGGAGAACCTGGAGGCCGTACGGTCGGGGAAGGCGCGGTTCCTGTTCATCACGCCCGAGCAGCTCGCCTCCCCGGAGCGGCTGGCCCAGGTCCGCGAGCTGCGGCCGGCCCTGGTCGCGGTCGACGAGGCGCACTGCCTGTCGTCGTGGGGCCACGACTTCCGCCCCGACTACCTGACGCTGGGCGCCAGCATCGCCGCGCTCGCGCCCACCCGCGGTTGGCGCAAGGGCCGCCGGCCGGTCATCGTGGCGCTCACCGCGACCGCCTCGGGGCCGGTCCGCGAGGACATCATCGCCCGGCTGCGGCTGCGCGATCCCCAGGTGGTGGTGGCGGGCCTGGACCGGCCCAACCTGTTCCTCGAGGCGGTGCACTGCCCGACCGAGGAGTACCGCTGGCGCCGGCTCACCGCGCTGCTGGCCGAGGTCCAGGGGTGCGGAATTGTCTACGTTCCTACCCGTCGACAGGCCGAGGAGCTGGCCGACCGGCTGCGCGCCGCCGGTCACGTGGCCGCCTACTACCACGGCGGGCTGGCGGCGAGCGTCCGGGCTCGCCGGCACGAAGAGTTCCTGGCCGGGCAGATCCCGGTGATGGTGGCGACCTCGGCGTTCGGGATGGGCATCGACAAGCCCGACATTCGGTGGGTCGTGCACTACGCGTTGCCCGACTCGCCCGACAGCTACCTGCAGGAGATCGGCCGGGCCGGCCGGGACGGCGCCCCCGCCCGGGCGGTCCTGCTGCACCGTCCCGAGGACGTGGCCCTGCAGCGGTACTTCACCGGCGGCGCGCCGGCGGAGGCGGAGATCCGGGACCTGGTCGCGGTGCTGCGCGAGCGGCCCCACGACCGCGAGGAGCTGCGCGCCCGCAGCGGCTTCTCGGCCCGCAAGCTCACCCAGCTGCTCACCCTGCTGACCGAGATCGACGTGGTGGTCACGCAGCCGGACGGCCGGTTGTTCTGCCCGCCGTCGGGGCCCGTGCCGGTCGAGGCGGCCCGGCTCGCCCTGGCCGAGGTGGAGCGGCACCAGGCCGTGCAGCGGACCCGCATCGACATGATGCGGCAGTTCGCCGAGCTGCGGTCCTGCCGGGGCCAGGCGCTGCTCGCCTATTTCGGCGACAGCCTCGACCGGCCGTGCGGGCACTGCGACAACTGTGCGGCGCCCGCCCGGGCCAGCGAGCAGCCGAGCCCCGAGCCAGCGCCCGCTCCCCAGCGCGCGCCGGTCGCCCCGCGCCCTCGCTCCGCGCCCACCGCCGCCGAACCGGCGGCCCCGGCGTCACCGGCCGCGAGCCCCGGGACCCCGCCGTCGAGCGGGGACGAGCCCTTTCCCGTGGGCGGTACGGTGCGCCACCGGGCCTGGGGCACGGGCACGGTGCTGAGCTACGAGGCCGACCGCATGACCGTGCTGTTCGACTCGGTGGGCTACAAGGTGCTGTCCGTGGGCGTGGTGCGGGAGAAAGACCTGCTCGTCGCCGAGTGACCACGCGCCAGCGAGTGACGATTCGAGGCGTTTACTCGCTTATGTACGAGATATCGGAGTCTGGACCTTCGGCCGATATGGAAAGCACTGATCATCGGGCTACGGTGCGGACATGTCCAAGCGACCCATCCCGGTAGCCGGCGCGATCGTCACGGCCGTGCTGGTCGTCCTTTTCGGTAATCCCCCGTTCGTCGAATGGATCCGCAACCCCAGCAACGTCAGCGGCGACGGGGTGGTGGGCTTCCTGCTCAAGCAGCTCATCTGGCCACAGTGGAAGTTCACGCCGGGCGGGGCGGGCGGCGACATGGCCGCGTTCGTCGCCTACGAGCTGCGCGCGATACTGATCATCGCGCTGGTCTTCGGCATCCTCGCCACGCTGGCCAAGGGCATCGGCTCGGGCGGCGTCGGCTTCCTGGTCGGCTGGGTCTCGGTCATCCTCGCCGCCGGGCTGGCCTCGTTCATCACGTACTTCATCTCGAACATCGGCGACAGCGCCACGGCCCTGGACGCCCTGGCCGCCGGCGGGACCTACGGCCTGTTCATCGGCTGGATCGTGGGCATCTTCACCGCCGTCGCCAAGCGCGGCTGACGTCGGTGTGGTACCGCCATGCGATGGTCCCCTCATCACGCTCCGTATCGGTGAGGGGACCATCCGTTACGGGCCATCCCTGTATGGCCATGTGCTTAGCAGTTGTCAAGCCCGTATCCGACGTTCGACACTCGGCCGAACGGTGGAGTCTCGCGCGACCTGTGGGCGAGTGACCGCGCGGGCCAGGAACGCCATCATGTAGGGTCGGCGCCTTGGATCGGGCGGGTTGTTTTCATCGCCCGCAGGGACCGATCCCGGCGTGCGAACACTGCGCCGGATCGCCGAAGCAAGCCTCAGCCACATCGGTGAACTTAGGACTTGAAAGGGCTCCACGTGTCGGACCAGCAGAACCCGGGCCAGCCGGACCAGAACCCGGGCCAGTCGGCCGAACCACCGACCAACCCACCGACCCCGGCTACCCCTCCGCCACCGGCGCAGCCAGCGACGCCGCCGCCGGCCCAACCCGTGACCCCGCCGCCGCCTCCGGCGGTCCCGCCCTCCCCCACGCCCGCCGAGGGCGAGGCTGACGCGGAGACGGACGTCGAAGAGGAAGAGAAGCGGCGGCGCCGGTACATCGTCCTGGCCCTGCTGGTGCTGCTGCTCCTGCTGCTGTGCCTGGCCGGCTTCCTGTACTGGCTCTTCGCCGTCCGTGACAGCGGGGACACCCCGGATCCGGTCGACAGCACCGCCACGGTGACGGCGACCACGGCGGCTCCGACCACGGCCGCTCCCGACCACGGACGCGCCGACCACGACGGCCCCGGCGACGCCGACGGCTGAGCCGACCACGGCCGCCCCGACCACGGACGCGCCGGCCTCCATCACCGTGCCGAACGTCACCGGCAAGACGGTCTCCGAGGCCATCGACGCGCTCGAGGAGGTCGGCTTCACCAAGATCAAGGTCGTCCTGGACACCGCGACCGGCACCGAGGTCACCGGGGACTCCAAGTACGACGGCCACCAGGTGATCGGGGTCAACCCGACCGCCGGCTCCTCCGTCGTGGGTACGACGGAGATCATCCTCATCGCCGACTCCAAGAGCGGCGTCGGCAGCGGCTGATTCGACCCGAGCCTCCTCGTCGAGGGCACCGGTCTCACAAGGACCGGTGCCCTCGGTCGTTGACGGGAGCCGGTCACTCACCCCCGCGGATCGCCCGGGCCGGTCGTCCCCGCCGTCTCGGCGCCCACCGGGGTCGGTCCTCTCGGTGGTACTCGCCGTGACCGGTGCCCGCGGTCGTCGAGAATCACGGTGTGCGGATCCGACCGGTCACTCCCGCGCGCCTGGTCGCGGAACTGACCGAGCGCATCGCCGCCCGNCCCGGCTGGGTACGGGTGGCGATCGATGGGCCGGACGCCGCCCNNCCCGACGAGCTGGCCGACGCNCTGGTNGNNCCGACTGCGGGCGCGGGGCCGTCCGGTCGTCCGGGTCCGGGCGGCCGACCACCTCCGGCCGGCCTCGCTGCGGCTGGAGCGCGGCCGCGAGAACCCGGACGCCTTTCTCGACGACTGGCTCGACGCGGAGGGCCTGGTTCGCGAGGTACTGAGGCCGCTCGATCCCGGCGGGACGGGCCGCATCCGGCCCGTGCGGTTCGACGCCGCGGCCGACCGGGCGAGCCGCACGCCCTTCATCACGGTGGCCCCGGGGGCGGTGCTGCTCCTCAGCGGACCCCTGCTGCTCGGCCGCGGCCTGCCGCTCGACCTGACCGTCCACATCGTCCTGACCCCGGCCGCGCTGCGACGGCGTACGCCCGCGCCGTGGCACTGGACGCTGCCCGCGTTCGCCCGCTACGAGGAGGAGGTGAACCCGGCGTCCTGGGCCGACGTGGTGATCCGGGCCGACGATCCCCGCCGGCCCGCCATCGTCGAGCGGGACTAGCCGATCCGGTTCAACCGCACAAACGGCGCGACGCCTCAGCCGGCGAAGCGGTCGACCGGCCGGCCGGCCACGTCAGGGATCCGCTCGACGTAGACCAGGCCGGCGCCGGGGGTGCCGAGCAGTCCGAACTCGGCCCCGGTGGTCACGATCAGCGTCCGGTAGTCCGGCCCGGCGAAGGTGCAGGAGGTCACCTGGGGCGTCGGCACGGTCAGCTCCCGGTCCAGCCGGCCGTCGGGGGTGTACCGGCGGAGCGTGCCCGCACCCCACACCGCCACCCAGACGTGGCCCTCCGCGTCGACGCACAGTCCGTCCGGCTTGGGCACCTCGACGAACGGGCGACGGTCGCCGATCTCCCCGGTCGCCTGATCGTAGGTGAACATGTCGATCCGATTGGTGGGACTGTCCACGTAGTACATCCGGTCGCCCCACCACCCCAGGCCGTTGGAGATGGCGATCCCGGAGACCACCCGCACCGGGGTCGTGCTCCCCGGGTCCAGGCGATAGAGCCCGCCTCGCGGGGTCTTGTGGTCGCGGGCCATGGTGCCGAACCACAGCCGGCCGGCCGGGTCGGCCTTGGCGTCGTTGGTCCGTACCGCCACGCCCGGCTCTGGATCGTCGTACGGGTCCAGGGGCGTGAGCGTGCCATCGGCGTCGGCGAGCACGGGTCGCGAGGCGAGCAGGAGGACCATTCCGCCTCCGGCCCGCGGCACGGCGGCCGACACCTCCTCGGACGTGGGCAACTCGCCCACCTCGCCGGAGGCGAGGTCTCGCCAGAGCACCCGCCGGCCGACGATGTCCACCCACCAGACGCGGCCCGTGTGCTCGTCGTACCACGGTGCCTCGGCGAGCTCGCTCACCCGTTCGTCGAAGATTTCCACAGTGGACATCCTGCCATCGATCCGCCGTCCGGTCAGCCCAGCCTGGCGCGAGGGCGGCGGTCACCGGTCGGCGAACGGCCCGGCGACGCTGGACGGTCGCCGACGGCGCCCGACCAGTGGCGGCCGACCCGCGACCGACCGGATCCGCATACGCCGACTGGCCAGCCCGCGCGGGCGGACCGGCCAGTCGGTTCGACGGATCCAGTTGGTTGGGGGACTTACTCGACTCGACGGATCCCGTGGTCGACGGACACGGTGAGGGACGGGGGTCGACGGATGGATCAGGATGTCGCCTGGGCCTGGGCCACGGCGTCGATGTGGGCGACCAGCGCATCCACGACCTGCTGGGCCCGGGCCTCGTGCTTGGCGTAGGCGTACGGGTAGGCCGAGACCTGCACGCGCTGGGCCGCCCAGGTCAGCTCCATGCTCTCCCACCCCGGCACGCGCATGAGCGCCTGGTAGAAGGCGGTGGCGGAGTAGGTGGGGTCCATGAGCTGCCAGACGGCTCCCCAACCGGCGCTCGGTCGCTGCTGGAACAGGCCAACCGAGTCGTGGTCGGAACCCTCCCCCTCGGCGTTGTACTGGTACGACTCGGGGATCCGGGTGCTGGCCAGGTTGCGCAGCTGCGACTCCTGCATGGCCGTGGCCACGGCGATGACGTACGCCCGCTCGGGCAACCCCAGGTCCCGCCCGGTCTGAACGATTGTCAATGCGTTGTTCATCTGGATCTGGTCCAGTCCCGCCACGGGCGTAGGCGGGCCCGGCGGGGCGACGGCCACAGGCGCGCCCGGCGCCTCCTCCACTTCGACCGCCAGCATGGGCGAGGACGGGAGCAACTCGGGCCCCTCGCCCTCGGCCGTGGTCGGGTCCGAGCGGGTGGTCTCCGAGCGGGTGGTCATGGCGTCGAGCACCTCCTCGACCACCCCGAGGTCTCTCGCCATCGACGCGCTGCGGGCCGACGTCGACTCGGACGCACCGGCCTGCCCGGCCATCGTGGCAAGCGCGAGGCACGTGAGGGCGCTTGTGGTGAGCGCGACGCGGCTGCGGGCGGCGCGGCGCAGACCCTCCCGCGTCGGGATCCAGATCCGCTCGATGGGCTGGCGGTGCCGGCCAACGATCGCCCGCGTTCTGTCAGATATCCGATGCTTCGCTGCAGTACGGCGCATTGGCCCAAAATAATGGGGTAAAACGGATATGAACCCTATGAGTTTTGTGGTGCGCACAACACAATTACTAGGTGTTTTTCCGCTAATACGACTCGTAGTCACATTGGACTAATCCGCCACAATCGAACCAGCTTTCCCGATGTCTACGCATTCAAAGACATCGAGATCAGTTACTCCGCGAACAGATGTCGTCACGGACCGTAAAACTGCCCGTAGACTCGCGTCGCGATCGGTCAACGACCGACTACTCTCCGCAGTGGATCACCGACTCGGTTACGCTCAACCGTGCCCGTGACACCGCCCGTCGACCGCCTCCATCAGCACCTGCGCACCTGGCTGGGCCAGTGGCCCGGCCTTCCCCCGGTCACGGTGGTCGGCTCGGTCGCGCGGGAACGCCCCGGCTGGGACGGTCGTGTGTTCCCGGTGATCGGGGTCCGGACGCCCGAGTTCGGCGTGGTGTCGGTGCCCCCGGCGGCCACCGACGCCGTCCGCGCCGCCGTGGCCACCCTGGTCGACGGTTCAGCCGACGACACCCACCGCGAGCCGCATCCCGACGACCGGAACGCCGGCGGGACCGGCGGAACGCACAGCGAGGTCGAGGCCCTCTGGATGGCCTTGGCCGGTCGGTTGCCCGCCCTGGTCGGGCGGCCCGACCGGCGCGTCTACACGGGCGTGTTCCGCTGGTGCGAGCGCCCGGCCGACCTACCGGACGTCGGCGAATGGGTCGATGTCACCGACCCGGTCCTTCCGCCCTGGCTGAAGCCGTTCGGGTCGCCCGTGCTCATCGCCCGGGACCCGCAGACCGGGGTCTATCTCGCCGGCGTCGGCATCAAGCGGCATGACCCGTACGGTCACGAAATCGCCGTGGGGACCGAGCCGGCGGCGCGGGGACGCGGGCTGGCCCGCGCGCTCGTGGCCCAGGCCGCGCGCCGCATCCTCGACGAGGGCGCGATCCCCACCTACCAGCACGACCCGGAGAACCTCGCCTCCGCCCGGGTGGCCGAGGCCGCCGGCTTCCCTGACCGGGGCTGGCGATCGCTCGGCCTGGGCTGATGCCCGGCTGGCACCCCGGCACGGGCACCCCGAAAGCCGGCCCTCGGCTCAGACCGACGGCGGAGGCCGCAGGGAGAGCGCCCGGAGGAAGATCGGGCCGATCGCCGACGGATCCCGGGCGATGAACGTGCCCCCGCCGGTGGTCGAGGTGATGCGCTCCAGCTCGGCCTGGCTCACCTCGTCCCCGATGCCGATGGCGATCACCTGGATCGGGTAGTGCGGATCGACGAGCGCCTCCAGCTCGGCGATGAGCTGGTCAAGCGTGAGGCCGCCCTCCGGGTCGTCGTTCTGGCCGTCGGTGAGCAGGACGATCGAGTTGACGGCCGCGGGGTCCCAGCCCGCCTTGACCTCGCGGTACGCCGCCAGCACCGTGTCGTAGAGCCCGGTGTTGCCGGCCGGATCAGGCCGGATAGTGCCAAGCGCCGCCACCAGGGCCTCGCGGTTTTCGGGCATAGGCCGGATCGGCACGACCTCGCGGTGGTCGGCGTTCCCGTTGAGCCGGGTCGCGAACGTCCACAGGCCCACCGACCACGAATCATCGAACAGCATCATCCCCTGGCGCGCCGCCTCGAGGGCGATCTGGGCCCGGGTGGCGCCGCCGGCGCTGGGCACGGGGTAGGCCATGGACCCCGATATGTCGATCACCGCGAGCATGCGGGACGGACGGGTGACCGAGATCCACGTGGCCAGCGCCTCGGCCACGGCCGCGTCGTCGAGCTGCCCGGTCGCGATGGTCGCGGGCGCTCCCGGCATGGCGGGGAACTTGGCCATACCGTCGGGGCCGCGCAGGCCGACCTCGGCCAGGTCCGCCAGGTACCGCTCCCCGCTCAGCGCCTGGCGGAACCGTTCGGCCAGGCGCTGCTGCTCGGTGCCGATGCCCGGCAGCACCACGTACGGGTAGTCCAGCGCCGGCGGCGCCGGTTGGACATAGACAGCGGCCAGCGGCACCGACGGTCGGGTGTCGTTGTAGGCGATCAGGGAGCGTTCGGCCAGCGGGGCGGCGCCCAGGGCGGTGGCAATCTCCTCCGGGTCGGCCGACCGCGGGAACCGCGACAGCAGGTCGTTGACGCCGGAGGCCCGGCCGGCGAAGAGAGCCCGGACGACCGCCACCGTGGCCACGTCACCGTCGCTGGCCGCCGCCGCAACCGAGCCGAGCGCGACCAGGCTGGCCAGGCCCACGGCGTCCCGGTTGGGCTCGACCACGCCCACGCGCATGGACGACCCGCCCATCATCCGCTCGATGATCGCGCTCCAGGTCGGCAGCTGGGTCGGCCACCCCAGGGCTCCGGCGCTCGGCTCCGGAACCGCGAGCACGACCGGACTGGTGGCGACGGGCGGCGCCTGGGCCGGGACCAGGCTGGGCGAGGCCGAGCGGAGCCGCACGAGCCAGGTCGACGAGTCGGGCACCCACACGTCGGGGATCGCGACCGCGGGCCGCGTGGCCGTGGGCGCAGGGGTCGACGCGGCCGGGGCCAGCGAGGTCAGCCCGGCCAGGGCCGCCCCGGCCCGCTCCGCGATGGCGAGCGCGACGTCGGCCGGCTCGGCCGAGGTGACCTCCACGGCCACGCACTCACCGCGGGGCCCTCGGGCCGTGTCGGACCACCGGACCGAGGCGTGCGCGAGTACCGGCGCGATCTCCGGCGCCGCCGCGACGGTCAACCGCACCTCGCCCGAACAGGTCTCGTCGCTGCCCGCGGTCCGCCACAGCGCAAACACGCCGGCACCGGCGACGATGACCAAAGCCACGATGACGGCGCGCACGCGCTTGGGAAGTCCGGGGCCGCGATGGCGTCCACCCACCGTTGCCCTCTCTCTCGATCACCGCTCCCTCGGGAGTCAGAGCCATCCTGCGGATTCGACACTCATGTGTCCACCCGAGACGCTCATTCGATTCAATCCGCCCACACAAGATCATTACATTTGGTCATCAAAGGGACGCGGCGGTCGCCGAGGTGTCACCGGGGGTGATCACGGCGGCTAGGGTCGACACCAGCACCCCGACCGTGACGAACGCCGTTCGGAGGGACCCTCGTGCTCGACCGTGCCGCCGCACCCGACAGCGCTGACCCGACCGCCGTCGCGGCCTCGACCAGTCCCGCTGGCCCGACCGGTACCGCTGGCCCGACGCCGGGCCCGGCCGGTACCGCTGGCCCGAGTACGGGCGCGCCCCCGACGCCGGGCCCGCTCGACAGCGCCGCCGTGCTGGCCAGCGGTGACCCCGCGTCGATCGCGGCCGCCACCGACGAGGCGATCGCCCGGGCCCGGGCCGGGTTCGCGGCGGTCAAGTCCGGCACGCTCTCCGGGCTCGACCGGCTCGACGCGTACGACGACGCCATGGCGGTGCTGGCCAACACGGCCGACCCGGTCGACCTGGTCGCGGCGACCCACCCCGACGAAGCCACCCGCACCGCGGCCGAGGCGGCCAAGCAACGACTCGCCACCGTACGCACCGAGGCGAGCCTCGACCGCGAGCTCTACGACGCCCTCGCGTCGATCGACCTCGACGCCATCGCCGACCCGGGGACCCGGCACTACCTCACGGTCACCCTGCGGGAGTTCCGCCGGGCCGGCGTGGACCGGGACGAGGCGACCCGGGCGCGGGTGCGCGAGCTTCAGGAGGAGCTGGTCGCCATCGGGCAGGCCTTCGACCGCAACATCCGTACGGACACGCGCTCGGCCAAGCTGCCCGTGACGGCCCTCGACGGGCTGCCCGAGGACTACGTCCGGACCCACCCGCCGGGGCCGGACGGCCTCGTCACCATCACCACCGACTACCCGGACATCCTGCCGTTCCTCACCTACTCCCGCGACGCCGCCGCGCGGGAGCTGATGTGGCGGCTGTTCCGGCAGCGCGGGCACCCGGCCAACATCGAGGTGCTGCGGCGGATGCTGCAGGTCCGGCACGAGCTGGCCACGCTGCTGGGGTACTCGTCGTGGGCCGACTACGCGGCCGAGAACAAGATGATCGGCAGCGCCGCGAACATCGCCGAGTTCATCGAGCGCATCGCCGAAGCGGCCCGGGGCCGGGCCGAGCGCGACTACGAGCGACTGCTCGCGCGCAAGCGGGTCGACGAGCCCGAAGCCACGGCGGTGGCGCCGTGGGACGCGTCCTATCTGGACGATCGCATCAAGGCCGAACAACTCAACTTCGACACGCAGGCGTTGCGCCCGTACTTCGAGTACGGCCGGGTCAAGGCCGGGCTCATGGCGCTGGTCGAGCGCCTGTTCGCGGTCCGGTTCGTACCCCGGCCGGACATCCCGGTCTGGCACCCCGAGGTGGAGTGCTATGAGGTGCACCGGGCCGAGGGGACGGACGGCGACGGCACCTCGCCCGGCACCGAGACGCTGCTCGGGCGCATCTTCCTCGACATGCACCCGCGGCCGGACAAGTACAGCCACGCCGCGATGTTCCCGCTCACCACCGGCAAGGCCGGCCAGCGGATTCCCGAGTGCGCCCTGGTCTGCAACCTCCCCCGACCGTCGGCCCAGGAGCCGGCGCTGCTGCGACACTCCGATGTGGAGACGCTGTTCCACGAGTTCGGCCACCTGATCCACCACATCTTCGCGGGGGCGGGGCGCTGGGCCGGCACCAGCGGCATCGCCACCGAGTGGGACTTCGTCGAGGCGCCCTCGCAGCTGCTCGAGGAGTGGGTCCGCGACCCGGAGGCGCTGGCCACGTTCGCGGTCCACTACGAGACGGGTGAACCGTTACCGGCGTCGATGGTGGCGAAGCTGCGCGAGGCCGAGGAGCTGGGCAAGGGCCTCTACGTCCGGCAGCAGATGTTCTACGCCTCGCTGAGCCTGAACCTCTACCGCCGCGATCCGGCCGACATCGACCCGGTCGCCGTGGAGCGCGAGGAGCAGGAGCGCCTCACGCCGTACAAACATGTCGATGGCACGTTCATGCACCTGGGCTTCGGCCACCTGGACGGTTACTCGGCGCTCTACTGCACGTACATGTGGTCACTGGTCATCGCCAAGGACCTGTTCACGGTCTTCGCCCGGGACGGCCTGCTCAACCCCGAGGTCGCCGTCCGGTACCGCGACGCCGTGCTCGCCCCGGGCGGGTCAGCGCCCGCGGCCGAGCTGATCGAGCGGTTCCTCGAGCGGCCGTACTCGTTCGACGCCTACCGTGCCTGGCTCGACTCGGACACCCTTGAGGACCAGCCGAGCGCCTCGGCGTAGAGCTGACAGCCTCGGCGTAGAGCTGGCAGCCTCGGCGCAGAAACCTCGGCGTTGGATCGGCCTAGCCGAGGACCTCGGCGTAGATCTGCAGCGTGCGCTGGGCCACGGCGCGCCAGGAGAACTGGTCCATGACGCGTTCCCGGCCCGCCTTGCCCATGGCGGCGGCCCGGGCCGGGTCCGTGGCCAGCTCGGTGAGCGCGGCGGCCAGGTCGGCCACGAACCGGTCCGGCTGCACCGGGGTGCCGTCGCGCTCCTGCTCGATCGGGACCAGCAGCCCGGTAACCCCGTGCTCCACCACCTCGGGGATACCGCCGGTGGCCGTGGCCACCACGGCGGTCTCGCACGCCATCGCCTCGAGGTTGACGATCCCCAACGGCTCGTAGATCGACGGGCAGACGAAGACCGTGGCGTGGGTGAGGATCTGGATCACGTCGCTCTTGGGGAGCATGGCCTGCACCCACACGACGTTCGACCGCCGGGCCCGCAGCCCGTCCACCAGCTTGTTGACCTCGACCGCGATCTCGGGGGTGTCCGCGGCCCCGGCCAGCAGCACCACCTGCACCTCGGGCGGCAGCGAGGCGGCCGCCCGCAACAGGTACGGCAGGCCCTTCTGCCGGGCGATGCGCCCGACGAAGACGACGCTGGGCGCGCTCGGGTTGATGCCCAGGCGCTCCAGCACGCCGGTGCCCGGGTCCGGCCGGTACTCGTCGGTGTCGATTCCGTTGTAGACGACCCGCACCCGGTCCGGATCGAGCGCCGGGTAGGTGGCGAGGATGTCGTCGCGCATCCCGGAGGAGACGGCGATGACCGCGTCGGCCGCCTCGAAGGCGGTCCGCTCGCACCAGCAGGCGATCGCGTACCCTCCGCCGAGCTGCTCGGCCTTCCACGGGCGCAGCGGCTCGAGGCTGTGCGCGGTCACCACGTGCGGCACGCCGTGCAGGAGCTTGGCCAGGTGGCCGGCCATGTTGGCGTA
>Ga0065720_1019282_pt1 | contig 30064 bp, 26 predicted proteins | sample Thericmetagenome_FD_59107 | JGI IMG/M metagenome (GOLD analysis project Ga0065720, IMG submission 59107) | Thermophilic microbial communities from the Joint Bioenergy Institute, California, USA of rice/straw/compost enrichment - eDNA_2 v2... | ecosystem: Engineered > Solid waste > Grass >... | reverse complement strand
ATGCATACTAATGAAGAATGGTCTTTTTGTGGTCTTTAAAAATCATCTAGTTAGCTTAGTGGTAATTTAATATATGAAATAAGAACAGTGAAAGCCGCTTTAGCTTAGTGGTAGAGCATTCGTTTCGTAAACGAAAGGTCGAGGGATCAATCCCCTCAAGCGGCTCTTTTTTTTTTTAGTAACTAAATTAGTAATATATTAACAGACGCTCAAAGTATGAACCCGAACTCCAATAGCTTTACTTTTAACGAGAGAATTTCTTACCTTATGAGAGGTCTACATAGGAATAGGAGGATCCGTTAACAGATAAAAATAACTTGGATAATTTAAGTACTAATTGCAAATCCTGTCCGAGAATGGATAGTCACAATACTAGTATTCCAAGTCATCAAAATGCCCAATGGTCAGCTTCTGATTTTTCGCAATGTTCAGAATCTCTTCAAAATGTACCTAAAAAGTCTAGCTTGGAAATCCCAAAACTGAAAATCACAAAACAAAGTGAAAGTCCAAATAATCGCTACCTGAGAGGACCTCATGAAGGGGATGATAAGTTATTGTTGAAAAACGTGCCTTCTATCCCTGATGAGGAAGGCATTCCCAAAAAAGATGACAGTGCATTTACAAACGATCTATTGATAAGTAATCCAAAGAAGTCTAATTCAAATGCTCCAGTAAGCATGTCATTTAGTAAGTCCAAAGATGAAGCTCCCATTGTAGATAGTGGATCTAAGAAAGAATCAATCACAGCCAATATATCTCAAAGTACAATTCTTTTTATTTAATAACAATTCCAGAAACTAGCTTGACAAATAGGACAAAACCTATTCCTGAAGAACCAACAAGATTGAAAACCATTAAGTCTGAGCCAAAGCCACCCTCTTTTGCTTTTCCTGCAAGTGCAATGCTTCATTATAGTAAAATAAAACATAAAGTTGGAATGAACACCCATATTGCTCATGAAAGACCTTTTAGAGATATACCCTGTACATCAAAAGATTTTGATCTCGCTTTAGATGCGACAAGATTGATAGAGTTGAATCACGAAAGGTTACGACAGAGAAGAATCGCTAATCAGAAAAGAGCATTATCTGCTGACAAGGGAAATTCTTATAGAGTATATGCCGCCCCTGAAAAGAAGAATGAATCCTTTGTTATGAACTTTGATAACGATAAGTTTCCATTAAATAATCCAATCTTTCAAACCTTTTGGGAGAAGATATTTATTAAAAGAGATGCAATACTGAATTCTACAAAGCAGAATGTCCTTTGGGATCATTCCCACGATGAACAAAGACTTGTTAGCAAATTCGCATTTCGAACAGGATTATCCTATTTTCATGGTAATATCGGTGACGAAGAGAAGTTTGGAAAAACTGCCCTAGCAGATACAAACAAGGCATTCATTAGAATGTTTGACTCAAAGGGCCAGCCTGTACTTGAGATTGAAGGCCCTAAGAGAATCCCAAAGAGAAATTTAGCTACACCTCATCCTGGAGCTAAGAAGGCTATTCCTAAAGAAAATAGTCAAAATCAATCACTAAACGACACAGAAAATGCTAATGCTAAGACCCAGGCTAACACCAAGTGGGGAAGAAGCCTCAAAGCCAGTAGTATGCCAAGTCCTCATGATAGTTCAATGAAGGAGACCATATTATCTCTTACTCATCATCTAAATCGACCTTTTACACCCGGCCAATTTGATTATGACCCCTCGAAAGAGCAATACGAGTCAATGAATAAAAGAAATCTAATGAGAAAATTATATTATTTAAATTATCAAAAACTAATGAAATCTGAAATGGAGAATCCCTTAGAGTTATTATCAAACCACCACCCAAGCGAGGCCAAGTTACTATAACCTTGATGATACTTTTTGTTTTAAGTGCTTTTATATAAATAATAAGAAAATTATGATAGAGATGCATTTTCTTGGTATGAATAAGGTTGTACAAAGAGTAAATAAATTATTAGCATCTTTATCTGAGGTTTTTGAAAAGAATGAGTTTACTCAAAAAGAGTGGGATACTATAAAGATTTAAGATCCAAATTCATAACTTTTTTATCGAGATTGACAATTAATAAAGATAGAATAGTCGCCAAGATGGTTTGTATTGAAGTGAACGAGAAAATAATAATGGCTAATATATTTCTGAAAGTTATGTTATCCATATACTCGTTAAAGTCTTGAAATGCAATATTCATCAACTCAGAGATAAAGCAATTCTCATTAGCCATTATTTTCACAGAATCTCGATAGGCACTTTTTGGTGTGTTAACAATCAAAACAACCAAGAATATTGCACAACCCACATTCACAAGATATGAATAGTAGACAAAGACCTTTCTGAGTATGATCTCTTTTCTAAATGCTTTTCTTCTCATCATGAAAACAATAAATTGGATCACTATCAAAACAAATAGTAGTCCAAACACTATCAGACAACCATATCCACCATATTTAGAAGGGTCCCTATAATTTTCAACTTTATTAACTGACGAACAGATATCATTTAGATTTGCAATGCATTTATCATACTCAAGTCCTCGATTGAATTTTGGAGCAAACCTTGCATACAAAAAGACTGGTTGACTAGTGATATAATTCGAGAAAAGTGTTAAATTTGTGTAATCAACTGAGTTAGCATCAAGGACAGTCTTCTCATCAGACTCAATAATCTTTGATAATTGAAAATCGAGACCATATTTCCCGCAGCCTATTCTTTCTACTCTTTCTAATGGATATTGTTCGTCGTAATCATTTCTTTTGGGATTTTTATCATAAGCCAGACATAATTGTCCATGGGCATAATAGAAACCTAAGAGCATGTTATTTGAAAAAGAGTCATCTGATATATAGTGCAAGTCGTGTGTCCCTGCAGAGACGTATGCATAGGATCCACTTGGAGTTGGTCCTGGTGAGACATAAGACAGGATATCATTGATAGGACAAGAGTTCCCTTCGACACAAATGTAACCCGCACATGACTTATAGCCTGCTGAACATGTTTGGTTAAAAATAAAAGGTTTCTTCGTTCCACAGATCTGAACTCCGCCGAAGTCCGTGAATGACTTTGATGGAACGGCCTTAATAGTTGTACACCCTGAGGAACTCTTACATTCTCCTACGGTCACAACACTCGAACCTGAACAATAGCAACCAACTACTGTTCCTGAAAATTGACCTAAGTCTAGCATTGTTGCCCCAGGTGTACTACAATCTATTAGTTCAGTAACTAGCATCTTCTCAATATTACAATATGCACCTGTTTTGACCGTCTCAATCATGGAATCAAACTTGTAATAAGTATCGTTTGCAATTTGTACAAAAAAAGTAATGGAAAGCCCAGTATTCGTGAGAGAACATATTAATATACTTAAAATAAAGATAAGACTGTATTGTAGTCTTTTTTGTTTAATTAGCTCAGGAGATATGACATTCTTATTTTGAATATTGCTTGTTGATTGCTTTTCGGAGACTTCTTTTTTTAGCTGATTCCTCATGATTATATTCTCGTCTTCATTTTTTCCAGTCAAACTTTCAGTATTTTTTATTGGAAGGGATGCTCTAGAATCTAAATTAGCAATTCCTTGGATTAGCCCAACTTCCTCTGGAGCTTTACCCTGTGATGATTGATTATCTTGTAAATTTCCTAAATTTAGATCTTCAGGGTCTAATGGACTTAAGGGTCTAGAGTTGACACCTGGTATTCTATCTGTGAAGACCCTTCTAGTTACATAAAAGTTCTTTTTTCTACTGGGCACATGCTCAACCCTTTGCTCGGCCATTCGAAGTAAAAATAAAACTTATAACTTAATTTGAATTAGCTGAGAATATCCCAGCTGAATGACTCTTCATAGTAATACAAGGATATTTACAAAACTCCATATGAATTAAAAAATGTACATCTATGAAAGTAAACTAAAATTTGCCCTTTTTAATGCCTTTATTCTGAATAAAGTTGGACAAACCTTCATAAACGACATCTGTGAGCTCTCTATAGTCACATCTATAATATTTGTCCCAAAATTTATTTCTAACAGAATTAAGAGAATAAAAATGGCAAATACGATCTCCATTCCTTTCCACCTGAGGCAAAAGGTAATCCCTGAATAATTTTAACAATAGTACGAGTAAGCATTGATTTAATTATCTCTACATCCTGTGATCTATCGTCAGCATCATTGTTAATGTCTTCACACAATTCGCCCAATAAAGGAGTTATATCAGTCTATGAAGTTCATCAATCATATCAGTTCTAATTTACTATAACATTGTTTCTATCCTTAATAGTTTGCAATTTCATTAGTGGAACCATATCTCTTAACTTTGTATTTCCTGAAGTTTCCAATAAAACGCCATATCCTATCTCAAAGGCATCTAAATTATAAGAAAGTCTCAAAAATGTGTTACCTTTATAATTAAGATATTTTTCGAAAAATTCTATCAGATTGAGTTTGTTAGTTTTTTGCCCAGATGAGCTCAGCTCCTTTTCGCGTGAATATTTCACACCACTGGATTTCATTGCTGTATGGCTTTTCAAAAATTTGTTATTGTCGAACTTGTTCTACCAAAATACTGCATAAATTATTTGAAAAATACCTGCTTGTATATGTGTTCAATGCTCTGAAAAGCACACTTTTTGGAGACTGCATACATCAAGTCCAACTATTTGGTTAAACTAAATCAAGAAATTTTTGTACTTTGTTTAAATGTAAAGTATCTTCTCTGTTGATTTTATCGAAGACTGTCTCAGCTGTATCTTTGATAAAATATGAATGCATTTCCTTCATAATTTTATAGCAGAATGCTTCTTCGTTGACTTCATAGTTGATAATTCCATCTTGTTGTAAACTTGAAATTAAGCTTAAGAAAGAGGTTACTTACTGTCTGAGAATTTTGACAATGTCATTTGTTCCACATTTTAATTCATTAGCTATATCGATAATATTAATTTTGTGCATGGTAGCGGTTTTCTTTCCTTTTTCAAGAATAGACTTGACCAAAACATTCGTATCAGCAATTGACTCGGGAGAGCACAAAAACTTGACAGTGCAGATCAGTGGAGAAACTCCACAGAATTCCAGCCAGTCAGCTGTTTGTTCGAAGGTCTTAAAGAGTTCCATGATTATTTCTTTCTTCAAGTCTAATTCTTGGCAAAGCTCATTAACTTTGATACTATAGACAAGGTTTTCCTCAAGCTCTGAATTTTGTGTGTGATCTTCTTTTGGCTTTAGTAGCAAAGATAGCATGGGGTTTTCATGAGTTATATGATTAGAGCCATTTTCTTTTTTCATTTTTTTGATAGGATTAAACTTTACAACAGAGCTATTTTCTTTAGAGTGTATTTTAGCTTCATAAAGTTTTTCAGCAAATTTGACAACTTGACAAACTTCAAGTAAGTCTGAATTTTGAGCCTGCCTTGCTCTAAAATAGTCTTCATCATGTAAGAACATGTGACAGAATGCTTTTTCATTTAAGTGTGATATTTCTTGAATGTAAACTTCCAAACTCTTGGGTAAGCAATAATGAATAACTCCCTTTATCAAATTCCTTTCAATTCCTAATTCAGTGTTAGAGGTTGTTACAATGATTCCATTAGGGTTTTTCACAAAATTGTTGATCATCTCAAACTTTTGTGCTTCAGTCTTGCCATTATGAATAGCATAGGTTTTAAACCCACCATTTCTAGGCAAAACTCCTGCAACTTCATCAGCTGATTTTATGGATTCAGTATAAATTACTATTGAATTAAGAGCATTATTATTTCTGAGCCTGCTCAGGAAGTTAATTAATGCCCTCATTTTATCATCATCTCTACTAATCGTAATATCAAATTGGCAAGAATTGAAGTAGTCTTTAGGGAAGATATTATTCTCCTCTACTGAAAACATGTCTGCCAAGGCAACACATGTCTCATAGGCGACTGGTGGTATTACTGACAATACAGGAGTATCCTGGAGATTTTCTCTGAGATGTTTGTAAACATTCAGATGCGACATTCTAAAGTTAGATGATATAGTGGGAACGCAGTGAGCTTCATCAAAGCACACAAAAGATATATCTGGCAGCTCAGCCAAATTCTCACTGAGAAATCTTTCTGGAGTGAGATATAGAATTTTTACTTGATTTGACTTGACTAACTCAAGTATCTTGTTCGTTTCTTCACGACTTAAAAGATTAGTTATGCAAGCACCGGAAAGTGATGGAACCAAATGTTGAATCTGATTAATCATGTAAGTTGATGAGGAGTGGATATAGACAACTAAGCCCGTTGCCATAAGAGCTGCTACTTGAAAAGTCAGTGATTTAGATTTCTGAGCGGAAGACCTGAAAATGCAGGATTTATTATTGAGGATAGTTCTTATACAGTCTAACTGGTACTGATCCAAATTTTTAACACCAAACTCTCTTTTCAGAGTTTCTCGAATTCTTTCATCAGTTACTTCCATTCTTTGTCTATTCTTGAATATATTTTTAAGAAATTCTCCAGGAAGAATAGGTTTAGACTTGTTTGTAGATTCTTTTGCAATGGGAATATCATCAACTATACTTTGTGGACGTTTGCCAAGTTCTTCAGTTACTATAGGCTCTGGGTCAATAATCTTATTTTCAATTTGTTGTGATTCTTCGGATTGTTCGTTAGCATTTTCAGTTACTTCAAGTGGAGCTTCCACATGCATGGAATTCTGAATTTCTTTAGGGGTTTTCTCTTCCTCATTTTCTTCCTCATTAATTTGAGTTTCGAGGTATCTCTTACGACAGCTTGGTTGAAGCTCGAAAAACCTCTTTTTAGCTTTTTCCAAACTTTGTTGAAATGCAGAAATTGTATTTTGAATTGTAGACTTGAGTTCTCCAGCAGTTATAAGTGATTGCTTGAATGTTTTTGAAATGGGGGTATCTTCTCCATTGGTTATTCCTATACCCAGCTTTTCTGAATAATTAGGTATCTCAGGTTCAGGTTCTGGTTTCATCTCTTGAGTATTTTTCTGGTCATGGAGATTAATAGAGCTTCCTCTCTCTAAGAATTTAAAAAGACCATCATTTGGTTTGTAAGAATTTTGGCTTAATTGGTCGAGAGACATTCCTAAGAGTTGCTCTGGTTCCATTTTCTGATTAGGATTACGAGTAGCAATATTCTTTCTACCTTTACGAGATTTATAATTAGATGTCCTCTTTACACCTGATGAATTGGGGCAGAGGCGTTTAGCCGAGCTTGAGCCTCTTAAAGGAAATCTCCTGTTATCAGGCTGAATGGGTACAGCGACTATTTCAGGTTTCATTACCTCTTGCTGAGGAATAGGATCAATGGGGTTTTGTAATGTAGAGACTAAGTCTTTCTGACTGAGTGATTGTAGAGTTGCTAGAAGAGAACTGATATCAACTCCAGGTGGAACTATGAGTTTAAGCTGCCCATTTTCAATATTGACTGGTAAAATGCTCTGAAGAAGGCTCAGGGATGCAGCAATATTAGGATCCATGGTTTGGGTAGACGAAATTGAAGTGTAGTTAACGGTTTTGTTTTTATTCTTAGCTGAACTACTATCGGGAAGACGAAAAGTCTTTCTATTACTCGGTGTCTTGAATATAGGATCCATAAGGAGATTATTTTCTGATGGACTTTGGAACTCCTTTTTGTCAAACAATAACTCCTTGAACTCAACTCTTTTCTTGACAGAAGTAGTAAAGGTTTTAAATTCTGCTGGACTGGCCTCAACTAATAAAGATTCATCAGGTGGTAGAGGGGTGAGTTGAATTACTGCTTCCTTTACATTTTCAGGGTTTGAGTCTTTTAGCTCCGAAGTTTGAAGCAATAAACTGTCTAAGCTTATTCTTCTATCAACAGACAATTCAGGAATATTTATGCCTTGAACATCACTAATGATACTGCTCTGTGGGACAAGTCTTAATCTATCGATGTCACTCAATGGGGATTGAGCATTTTCTTCTTCCTCTTCTGTTATAATTGCTTTTGAATTATCCTTTTTAAGAGAAGCAACAAGTTCAATATCTTTAACTAGAGCTCTTTCCACAGGTTGTTCTTCTAGTTCATAGCTTTTCTTTTTGTTTGTACTTTCAAGACCCAATTCTAATTTGTTTCTAATATTCTCTCTAGCTTGGCTTTGGAATAGTCTTTCTACTAGTGATACATTGGGACCAATGTCCTTAGTCTCAGAACCGAATTCTTTTCCTATGCTCTTTTTGGCAGTAGATTTCTTTCCAATTTTCTTTGATTGAGGATTGAGAGGAATATTCTCATTCTCTTCATCATTTATAACTAATGCTTTTTTTACAGAACCTTTATTTGCTGATAATTGAGGATTTATAGAGTTTTTCAATGTGCTAAATTTCAATTTGCCATCTTCATCAACATTTTGGAGGCCTTTAAAAGGAGAGTTTGATAATTTATTCAGACTTTGTTTTAAATTGTTCTCTGACTCTGAGACTAGGTTGTTTGTTATATCCTGAGGAAGCTTCCCGTTCTCACTTTCAGACAACATGGATTTTGTAAACAATAATATTTTAAATTCAAATTGAGTTGATTGTTATCTTGAATATCCAAGTTTTCGATAAAATTATTTACATGTCTTCAAACTTTTCTATACTAAATTCACTAGACTTTTGGTTCATCGCAATCCTAACAACACATTTTAGACTCCAAGATAACCGATAGGAGATTTGCTGGCAAATTAATAAGTATATTGGAGCATCATTGTAAGATGAAGCTATTTAACAATTTATATGCTAGTATTCTTTGTGAAGAGAGAGAGAGAGAGGATATTGCAGAATATGTTTATTATATACTGTACTATACAATAGAGTGTACAAAGGCAAATTACTTTTTCAAATTTTTCTTCAAATGACTCTTAGTATCAGTCTTAAGGACTCTCAAGTTACTCACTTTTAGACTTATGCTTTTATTTGGTTGAATTCTGGGAGAGGCTAAAACAAAATTACCATTTTCTGTATAGAGTGAGGAGGTTGACTTTTTTTTGACTTGAGTGGAGGAAATATTAGTTTTTCTGGAAGAACTATTATGATTATGCACATCAAATTGGCGAGTATTTCTGAATGATTGTTTATTGATGTGTTGAATTTCTGTTAGCAAAGGTACACTATATTTCTTATGAGCAAAGTTGGATAGCTTGTTATTTGGGTGAATCTGTTCATCGCTTGGAGATGAAAACTGACATAGTCCAGTCATATGATTGTCATAATCATTCGAGGGAATATGACGCTCACTAAGGGAACCCAACTGATTTTCTGAACTAGTAGATTTACTGATAGGACTATATATATTATTAATCAAAGGTAACTTAGATGATCCTTGAGGAGTCTTCATAGTGAGAAAACTAGGATACAAGCGACTATCTTTCTTGAAGGAATTTGAAGTTAAATATGTTTGTCTCATCCTTTCTCTAGTTAGATTAGCTTACATATAAGGATCTTTACTCAAGGGACTTTTCACTCTCGAGAATATATTTTTCCTGCTGTAAAATTGATGGAGATGTATATTTCTTTTGTAAAATGCCTCTGGGAGATTTAGTTTTGATTGGCGTGGAGGGGAATTTTGTCAATGATAGAGTACCTACACTATTTTCTCTAAGAGACGGATTTTCTTGCTTTGGCGAGTCATAGTGAGAAAGCAAGTTTTTTATAATTTTGGATTCGTGATTTTTGTAACTAAACTTCCTAGGCTCAGTTATTGAAATCATAGCTTTTCTTTTCAAGAGTTCACTAGGTGGTGTAGAGATTACATGCTGGGTATTCATCTCATTCCTTTCATTTTTAATTAAGTTGAAGTGAAGGGTTTTGGATTTCCTATATCCTCTAGAAAAGAAATCATCTGGCCTACAGAAATAAAGTGATTATTGAAAATTTTACGATAAGCGACCAGAGCTATTTTCATTGAGTTTCGACTGATAATCATTATTGTCTAACACACCACTTAATCTCCTATCTGGGGTTTTCCCACCATTAGGAAAGTTGGATTTTTTTGGGCTGTCCTTCACTTTCGTAGAGACCGGTTCTAATGTCATTATCTTCCTAAGAAATAAATTTCAATTTCTTTAATCTTTTACTTGTTTCTTCTTTTGCCAGACAAATCAGGAATTTCCAAGATTTCATTATATAAACCAGGGATGTGACGAGCTATCAATTGGCGCTTATATTTAATAGCTTCTATGTCTGATTGAAGGACTAGCATATTTGCTTTAGCAACTTTGGCATATGTTTTCTTAGAATAGCCTAGAATACTGCTTCTTCTTCTCATGAATGGGATAGTTAATTTGTTCTGATTATTCTCCTTACTATTTTCGGCTTGCTCTAAAATATTACTACTTTGATTGAATATTTTACTTTGCAATTTTTTATCATATCTTTTCTTCTTATCTAGGACTGAATCTCCAGATAAACCTGAACCAAAAGAAGTATCGACAGAAACCTTGCTTTGAGAACTTAGGTCTGTGCATTTTATCTTTCCATTATCCTTAATATCACTTGAGTTATTTCTTTTATTCGTTTTGAACAATAATTCATCGTCAATGCTGTATCTTCTTTCAATAGTATTTGTCTCTGATTTTGGAAACACTAATATTTTATGTTGAATATCTGATTGATGCTCTTTATAAAACTGTTCCTTGATTTTCTGAGGGATAAAATTATGATAGTGTGAATTATCATTCTTTTGATCAAGCATAGTTTTGATCTTTGATGGGGTTTTTAGTGGAGATTCAATTGTAGGCTGGAATGGATTCTCTATTAAACCAAATTTGAATTTGACTTCTTTCTTAGCAGGAGAAACAGTTTGTATTTTGAGATTTGAAAACTCTTTTAATTGTCTAATAGCTGGGTTTCTAGAAGCAAAATGTGATTTTCCAGGACTAGTTCGACCATTATTAGGTTTTTCACTTTTTCTAAACGACGCTCTTCGTATTTGAATTCTGCTCTTAATTTTCTCAGGAATGTATTTTGTGTAATCAAACAATGGATATCTTGGTGCAAATGGGCTGAGAATGTTCCCTGTAATTTCATCCCATCTATTTAGATCTGCTGCTTTCTGTTTCTCATCTTCTTTGAAATTAATAGGAGGATAGTCAAAGACAGGAGCTGCAAACTTTGAAACAATTAAAGTGGATTATGTACCTGTCTCAAACATTGAGGAAACACCGTGAAGCTCTTGGGGAGCTCCATCGAACGAGTTGTTCGAACTTCCTGAGCTCTAATAGTTTATAATTAGACAAAACGAGGCTACTAATAAATCCTCTTTTGTTTTGTTAAATTTTTCAGCCATAATGGAAGTAATAAATTTATTTCTTTATATAAAAGCAATAAAGGATTAAACTACACATCAGAAAGTAATGTTTCTCTGTTTAACGAGATATCGTAAGAAGTGACTTAAACGACTCCAAAAGTTCTAAATATACTGTAGCATACAATGTTAAAATTTCCATACAAATTGATTGAGTTGAGGAAAGATTTGAGCTGCTTTAAGATTGTGAGTTTACCAAGTAGAGGGCTGAGCTTTGAGCTACATTTAACAATGTGATCGATACATGTACAATCAACACTAAGAACCTGATAACACAAAATATAAAGTATAAATACTCGAGTAAATGAACCCATTCATTAATTAAGGAATATATATCAAGGAATATAGATTGAGAACAAGTTTGCAAAGAAGATTTGATAGGTCCATTGCAGTTTAATGTACTTTCTTTGGAATGTTAGTTAGAGCCAGTCTTTCTCTGAATTTGTCAGGCGATACTAATTTTTTCTCTCTAGGACTTAATTGGTTTTTGATATTGATAGGTTTATTCGGAGTATTCACTTTGCTACTCTTCAAACTTAAGTCTCCAAAAAAGTTCCTTGTAAAGGTTTGCCTTTGTTTGTCTTCATTTGTTGGAGTAATGATTTTTATTTTAGTTGTATTAAAAGTGCTATTCACTTTCACATCTTTGAGCTCTCTTATCTTATTAGGAGATACAAGTTGACCTTTTTGAAATTTTTTTATGAGAATATTTGCGATAGCGCCTTTGGTATGATTAGGGAATTTGGAGGAACTATCCATGAAAGCTCCCCTGCTTTTTCTCAAATGATATATAGATGACTCATCTGTGATTTGTGAAGAGGACAACGTAAAATCGTTATTTGAGATAGGAAGATTAGATGGAGTGTCCATTGGAGAGAATCCGGCACTCTTCATTAGTTGCTCAAATTGGGACGTAGGTACAGGTACCTGCTTTTGTCGGGGATTTTTCAAATTGGTTTTTCTTATCTGAAAAGTTTTAGGTGTTTTTACCTCTTGTAAGAAATTATCGGTCAAAATGGATTCCTTATATTTCTTGAGATTCAGAATATTCTTATCTTCATCTAGCTCTGTATGAAATCTATAAGTAGGTGACAATAACTTTGTGTTGGATCTGTCTTCTTCATCAGACTCTTCAGTTTTGATAACCAAGTTTGGCTTCAGTGTTTTTACGAAGGGATCACTTTTCGTAGAAGACTTCATAATGTGTTTAGAAGATGGCACTTCCTTTATCTTTGATTGTCTATAAAGTTAAGGAAGGAAATAATTAATATACAAGAATTTTTCAGTAGCGCTCTGAGATTTCTGCTTGGGATAAAAGCTGAGACTCAGTTGTTTGAAGTATTCAGCATCGTTGAGGATTTCTCTTTTTTCTGGAGTTATGATGGAATCATCCACCCCTCGAATTGAAAATTCCACTATTGGATAATTCTCAATCATACTTTCTTCTTCATGAATTACGAGGCTGGCATTTTTATCATTAGTAGGAGTAAGAGAAGGATCATCAATGAGGATAGCATCTGGAATTGATTCAGCTTTAGATTTCCTTATGCTAGTAGTGTACATAATTTTGTCAAAGTAAAATTTATTTTTCGTTGTAATCAACATGAAGATAATATGAAGCAATAAAACTAAATCAAGATGAAAATAAACTTTAAGAAAAAGTTAGCATATCCTATAATTAGGAATTGCTATAGAATTCGTATGCAGAATTGTGTCCTTTCAAAATTTCAGCTTGAGATAGCAGCTCTCTTGCAATATTTTTTCTTAGCAGACTTCTTTCTCTTTTTCCTAAAATTAGGATAATAGAAATGAAAATTACTTTCAATCTTCTTTACATCTATTTTCTTTTTCTCGAAAGAATTTTCCCCAAGCATGGAATCATCAAGTTGAAGTTCTTCAGTTTCGACAGAATTAACCAATTGATCAAAAGTTTTATTATGAGAATCACTCTCTTTCAAAGGTTTTTTTATTTGGGTTTTTACGGGTGAGGTAGTGTTGTCTGTATGTGATCGTTTGCTTCTCCTATTATTAATTACTGAAGTATCAAAGTCATATCCTAAATTGTGAGCTTTCTTTGAGAAACGAATTACCGATTGGTTCTAAGGCATATTGCTTCAGCGATAGGAGAGGTAATTTAGTTTGAGCCCGAAAGGTTAGTTTCGATTCAGTGGGTGGAATTTTATATTTTGCTACTTCTTCGATAAGAATTCGAAATGTTGAAGGAACAGACTCCTGTTTTGAACTATTCTCCTTGCTACTAATTAAGCCTTCTTTATTGGCTATTTTCATTCTCTCATACTTGTTTCGTGATTTGCTGGAACTTGGCTCAGGACTTAAAAAATAAGCTTATGAAAAAGATGATAAGTATACCTAATATATTTCCTAGATCCTAACAAACTGGAATGTAAGTGTTGATTGGAGCTTTTGGAATCGAGCTTGAAAGTCATTTCCGGCCCAATTTCTAATTCCTTATTTCTTGTGCGAAAGGCAAAATTTTTTCTTGGAGTTATCTCTGTATCAAATATTCTATTTTCAGCTAGTGCAGACTATTAATTTAGGTAAATATTCTGAACTTGTACTTCATGACGTGATTTCTCAGAAGAATTATGAGTCAATTTTATATATGGAGCACCTAAAAATTTGCCTTGTTTAACTCTTGAGCTTGGTACATTCCAAAATTTTTGGAATTCTTCGTTAAATACAAAATTATCTGGCTTGATAATTGGCTGCTCTAATTTCTATACGTGTTAGAATTATACTAACGGAGCATACAGCAAGTAAAATTTCATCCATTCTATTTTCATATCTTTCCACCAACTTCTCTAATAATAGTCAAGGACAACATTACTCAAAAATACCTCTAGAGAATGGTGAATAATTTTGTAGTCTTAATTGTCGATCTCTTGCTTCTTTTTGTTGATTGAGCTTCTCATAAACATAAACTGAATACATACATAAATTTTACAACGATAATTTTATTTCAGCAGACTTGGTTCTCATGCTCCTCTATATCATATTCAAACTCCTAGTCTTACCAAGATTTAGTATCTTGAAAAGCCTTAGGCATTAACTAGACTAAAAAAAGTTAGGGCTTCCTAAAGCTTGAGGAATCCTCAGAAACTATGTAGAATATTAGTTATTATGCCCAGGATATATTTGAATGTGACAATAAAGAGGCAGTCATCTTGAAAAAAAAGACTCTTTATGAATTGATCTTTGGGCTCAGTGTACGAGTTGGGTTATTTATGAACACTTTTTATTAATGATTTCCCTCAGCTCTTTTAGCCAAGAGGGCTTTGTACTTTCCTTCTGGAGGTTTTTTAGCTTGATGATCTAGTTATGAAAAACACAAATCACATTATCTCTTGTTATCAAGCCTTTAACTAAAAGATTCCCACTGTACCTGAAATTTAAAGTATTAAGACCTTGTTTCTTTGAAGATTTCTTCTCTACTAGAAGCTATGAGTCACTTTTGGTTTGAAAAATTTTGCTTCACCCAAAAAATTTTATTTAAAATGACATATCTTTGTAAGAGAAGGCTCACTAGAAGAATCATTCGAGAAGAGGTATCAAGCCATTCAATCAGAATTTGATATGAATGACAAATCTTTTTCGGTAAGGTAAAAATATCACTATGTTTAAAGAAAAACATTTGAATCAACAAATCTATGATAAGGATGCCTCTATCATAGGTCAGGCTTGGTTTCATTTTGTGTTTCTAATTTTCTTTGTATTGTTCAATATCCTGTGTTGTGATTAATCTTTACGAGAATCACTCATCTATTAATTAGGGATTCCTATAAATTTAATTCCTAGCAAGAAGATCGAATGTCCGGTTATAAGGCTAAGCTCTACAAGAAGGCAAGCGTAAGAAGGAAATAGTCATGTTTTAACATCCTTTAGGAAAACCCCACTCCCCTCGAGGAGACTGTTGCTCAAGCTCTCTTTGATATTGAAAATAGCAGCACTGAGTTGAAGAATGACCTCAAGGACCTCTTCATTGCCAATGCCAAGGAAGTTGAAACCGTCATTAAGGGAAAGAAGGGAAAGAACTTCATTCTTATCTTCATCCCAGTTCCCTGCCTCAAGCTCCTCCAAAAAGTCCACGCTAGACTTGTTCCCGAGCTTGAAAAGAAACTTAAGAACCCTGTCCTCTTTGTTGCCAAGAGAACCATTCAATCCAAGTGGCGCAAGCTCCATAGATCTCAAATGAGACCCAGAAGCAGAACCTTGACTGCTGTTCATGATGCTATCCTTGAAGATTTGGTTCTTCCAAGCACCATCATCGGAAGAAGAATTAGACATAGACTCGATGGATCCACCGTCCAAAAAATGTAAGTTCCTGTTCTTAATTACCACCATTTTTTTCTCTTTTGAGGCAACATGTTAATTTTCATAGTTTCTTGGATCAAAATGACGAACCTGTCCTTAAAGACAAGATCGATGCTATTGCCCACATCTATAAGAAGATCACCACCAAGGAAGTTCAATTTGAATTCAGACCCGAATGGACCTTCTACACCCTTAAGAAGTAAATGCTAAAGAGGACAAGAGACTTGAGCTGTTGATAACATTCACGATTTTGTATGATAATGTGTCGATAAGCACCCTTCCGCAAGAGTATGATCATATTGGTTAGAACTGTAAACGAATCGACTTATATAAAGTTAGGAGAAATATCTTTCTAAATCACATTAAACGATCATTTTCTTTAATTGAGTTAATATTCAAATATTTAAATACCTCGTAATCATTATGGACGATTATCAAGACATCAGTCCTCAAAAACTTGACGAAAGTCTAGACGGAAGTGGCTCTAGTCGTGTTAACTACACATCTAATCCTGGTTTTAAAATTAATTTGAACCCCAGCTACACATCTTCAAACAAATCATCCAATCTTCCCTCATATCAAACTCATTATGACCAATATTCTCCTCCCAAAAATCCTATTCAGTTGTCTAAGTCAGAAACCCCAACCCGAGTTGACCCTCTTGATATTAACAAAATACTCAATCAAATAAACATAACCAAAAGCTCACTTGATCAGAATAGAGCATCTTATGATTTTCAGCCTCAGCATACTGCAGAAAAAGAAAACGATAAGCCTTATGACATCCCTAGATTTGGATTCGAAATTAATGCAATTAGTTATAGGGCTCCTATTGATAATGTGCCTTTGGAATCTCCAAAAGATATAGGAATTGAAGTGTCCGCAAAAACCTTTAATAATCCTACTATTCAAACAATTCCTATCAATAGACCGTCTTTCAGCGAAAGTTCGGTCAGTGTAGAAGGATCTTCCTATGAAAGACCTTCAATTAGTCAAGTCGAGGATAAATCATCACTGAGAATCAAAGACTCCAATCCCATGTTTTGGTCAACAATGTCTGGAACCCAACAAAGATATAGTGCTCCACAAAGGGTTGATTTGGGGACAAATTATTTTGCAGCAAATGATCCTAGAGAAGAAAGAAAAAGAGAAATAAATAAATTATTCCAGCCTACTAATATCTTACCTAATAGACACACTATTGATGATAGTTCTAGCCTTCGCAGCCGTGATAAAAGAGAAAACCCTTTATATTGGTCTACAGCCCAGCCTTATCAAAAGAATAATGAAGTAAAAATTCCTGAAGGCAACATATTTGAGGAATTCTTACTTCCTCGCGGTGTTGGAAAAATTCTTGAAGCGGAAGAAGAGAATATAAATTTAATGGAACATCATATTACACAACAAAAGTATAAGGTTAGTATTGATATTGATCAAATTATGGAAGAGATCTCAGAAGTTCTCATCGAATATAAGCAACAAATCTATGATAAATTCGATCAATACTTATTGGAATATAAAAAGAACTATTCTATCCTAAGAGAGAAAGTAACTCAATATAAAGAACGAGCAAAAGAATTTTTCTACTCCAAGGAGAGCAAAGATAGACTACTGAATCCTCAACAATCTTTCAATCCTGTAATGAAGGCTATCCAATTTTATAAAGTAGACCCTCAATCTCATACTGATGGATTTTTCAAATTCAAGGAAGAAGCATGTGATGTACAGGGTAACGCTAGCTCAATAAATAGAGAAGTTAGTAAGAGGTTGATTGGATTTCTATCCGATGAACTAACCAAACAAACTTCTCACAAGCCTCTTTATAATCATACTGAATCATTACAATCACTTTTTATTGAAATAAAGGATGAAATAACCAGCAAAGTAAGAGAATGCATGGCCTCATACCCTGATGATATGGTCTACATTGTGCAACCTGAAAAATTCTCAGGATACTTTGCTTTCCCTAAAATTGAAAGTGTGGTTTCAGACGATAATTTGAATATTATTGGTGATTCCGAGAAGCTCCTTTCCATGAAACTAAATCTGGAAAAGGAAGTGGTCTTTGAGCCTGAAAATAAGTGCTTATGTTTAAGAGTGATATCTTCCGATCATATTGCTGCAGGCTGTAGTGATGGATCAATTAAACTCTACAACTATCAAACAAACACTCTCACAACTAATTTTAAAGGCCATGGAACATCAATTACAACAATGGAAATTATGAAGGTGCAAGCCCAAGATTTAAGTAAGGTGTTATGGTTAATATTTTAATCTTTAGATGATATTGTTTTGCTAACCGGTAGTGCACAGCCTGAATGCTCTATTCGAGCATGGCAACTTCCTAGTCAGAAATGCGTTCGAAATCTCAAGGGACACAAAGAAAGCATTACTTCTTTACTTCCAATGAAAGATGGTACAACTCTACTCAGTGCTTCACAAGAAAACCATATCTTGATATGGAATATGGTCACGGGAAAATTATTCAACAAGGTAACACAACATACTAAAGCTATCAATGGTCTCCATCTTATTAAAGACAATAGTAGATTCTTATCTATAAGCGACGATGGTACTATTGTTGTGTGGAAAATAATATATGCTTATTCAAATGAGTTGCAGAGGAGAGTATTTTCTTCGTGTGAAGTAGATAAAGTTTTTGAAGATGTCTGTGAAATAACTTCTATCAATTCTTCAACGGACAACTACAACATTATTATCACTGGAGGTAAAGATTCTAAAATAAAGATTTGGAACATTGAGAAAAACCAATGCATAAAGGAAGTAGTTGGTCATGGACTTGGAGTTGGAGCAACCATATTCTTTGAAAATCCATTCAAGATTGAATCATATGAGAAATATCTGATTATGTCAATGGGCTACATGGAAGAATGTCTTAAAATCGCAAAAAGCAGTAGCTCCTATGCGGAAGTTATTGTTCGTGATTCTGAAATATACATTGACAGAGCAGGCTCTGGACATTATAAGATGCAACTTGTCAAGTCTAAGGGCAGTGATGCTCTCAAGCTGTTTACAATTTCAAATAGGCCTGGAAAAGGTTTCATGATCTGGAATGTCGAGTAAATCTGAATTATCCTTATTGTATTGAGTTAAAAATATTGTTATTGAGACTTTGTATATATATAGTATGCATAAAGAATACTACGAGGAAATAAAAATTCAAGAATTTTATAAAGAATTCGTATATATTGTTACAAGCCATGCTAACCTAGGCGATTTAAAATATTTACCAAATCAGCCTCCTTTAGAGGTTTTGATAGATGATCATTCATTCCAACTGAGATACACCTTTTCTTATCTTCTTCTGCATCATTTGCAGATAATGCCACTATTTTTATATTTGGAATTTCGTGTGATGCCATCAGTTTTCGAAATTCAATTGTTGCTTCAAACCCATCCATGACAGGCATTTGACAATCCATAAATATAATCTTAATAGTATTACCCTGTTTAACAAGACTCTTGACAACTGAAATTGCTTGCTGACCATTATATGCTGTATGCACAATATAATTCTGTGCTTCTATAATCTTCTTTGCGACAAGAATATTAAAGGGATTATCATCTACCAGTAAAACTACTGGGCTACTGCAAGCTGATGATAGACAAGTGTCTGCTTTATCAAAATCTTTTTGTGCTGATGTCGCATGACTTGATACATCAATTAATTGTTTTTGTTCTTCAAACCCAAAATGATTTTTTCCTTCCTTTGGAGGAGACAACAATAAACCAGTTGTGGTTTCAAACCTCTCTAGATCTTTTTCGCCTTTCGTTTTAAATTGTTTGTTGGAAGAATGTGAGAGAATTTTGAAATCTAATTCAGGGTCTTCTTCAGTGAGAAAAGAGTATTCAGAAGAAAGAGAGTTTTCATTGGGATAATGGCTCGGAATACTAAAGAAGAATCGTGAACCTTTACCATATTCACTTTCAAATTTTAGCCAGGCCCCTTCTTCATTCATATTTAAGAGTTTCACTAAGTTGGCAGAAATGGTCAAGCCTAGGCCAACTCCTTGAGTATTAATACTTTCATTATCTTCAAGTTTTCCAAACATTTTAAATAGTTTTCCTTTATCTTCTTCCTTAATTCCAATACCTGTGTCTGTGATTGAGAATTGGATTTTCTTATCATCTTCTGGGTCCTTTTGAACACCAATTGTAATAGATCCTTTAAAAGTAAATTTCAGAGCATTTGCAGTTAAGTTAATAATTATTTGCATTAATCGATTAGGATCAGTCTGGATACTGAGGGGTAGCTTTGGATCCATTTCTAGTTTTAGGCTCAGCCCCTTATGAGTTGTCTGAAATTCAAATAGAGGGAGGATCTCGTGCATAAATTTTGAAAGATTAATCTTGGAAATATTCATTTTAAGTTTGTTAGCACGAATTCTTTGGAGATCAAGAATTGAATTCAAGAGATTCATGAGCAAATTACCATTGCTGCGGCAAATAGAAAGTGAATGAAGAAGATCTTTATCATTAGTTTGCTTTTCCATAATTTGTATCATTCCTAGAAGTCCATTTACAGGGGTTCTTAGTTCATGCGAGACGGTTGATATAACTTTATCTTTATTGGCATCTGCAATTCGTAAAGCTATTACATTTTCTTGGTGTGTAATATCATTCAATACAACAATTACTGCATTTTCCTCTTCCCATAAACAAGGTAAAATCTTGGCTTCAAATCTAGTTACTTCCTTGGCTTTGTTATTTCTTAAATAAGTGCAGTTTATTCTCAAATTCTCATTAGTTTGTTTGTGGTTAATAATCTTTCTCAGGCTATCAAGTAAAGTCGGTTCATGAAAAGTATCGACTTCTGCTTTGGACTTCAACTCTTCCTTGATTTCATCAACTTTGATTGCTTCAAGAATGTCAACAGCTTCCTTTTCGGATGTCTGGATATCAATTATTTCAAAGATCTTTTTGTAAGCTTGATTATAGAATAGTGCTTTTTTGAGGTCCCTGCTAATGACAATGATGGCTTCAGGAAGATAATTTTCAAGCAAATACTGAAATTTGACAAGGTTTAGTTTAGTGTGATACATCTTTTTAAACAGAGAAACTTCATTTTTCTCTTTGACAAGCCTTATTGCTAGGAGATATAAATCTAAGACAATCTGCACAAAGATGACTTGAAAGCCAATCCCGGCCAATAAATAGCTTCGCAATGCCCAGAAAATAATATCTACTACAAGGACAGTCTCATATGATTGAAAATGATTAAGCCCCAAGGAATGCAAGAGACCACAATTATACCCAAGCATGAAAATTGTCATATCTCTATCACTGAGATCATGATAAAAGGAGAGAGTAACGCCAAAAAATAATCCAACACCAATAATGTTGATCAAACCAAGCCATTTTTCTATTTTCTTGTTAAATATCAGGAAGAGAATCCAAACCACAACAAAAATGAATTGAACTATTGTGTTTGCTATACTCTTTCTGCCATAAATGATCCATAGATAAATCATTCCAGCCAAAGAGCCCATTAATAGTGACTAACAATGTAAATTGAAAAATTGAAGTTTACGATTCCATATTTCTTGACAAGAGACTTTCTAGAATCAAGAAATTCTTGTTCTATTTTCTGATTCTCAAAATCAAGGCCAAGATCAAGGCCAAATGTTTTTTTCATAATCATCTTGCTTGAGTCGTTTTTTATTTATCAAATTAGTTTAAATAAATTAAGATCTACACTATTTTCAAAATAGAAACTAAGCATTTTATGAGTTAAATTAAGATTGTTCATTGACGAAAACTTGAGCATAATATTTCTATTGGTTCGTCATTCTACATTCGAAACATCAATTCGTGTCTATACAATAGGTGTATCTCGACACGAGGCTGTCAATATTTGTAAATGATTAGAACACGCACAGAGTACGACAGCAAAGTATGAATTTTGCACGCATTTAGAACCACTCCGAGAATTTAATAAAATTATCTATTAGATTACACAATGAATTTCTGTTTAAGTTCAGTTTGACAGTGCCGAACTAAACTAAACCTTAAAGCACAGACACTCTAAGGTTAGACCTCCTTATTATGTTTCTATCTTAATTTTAGATCGATATAGTCATACCTAACCTTGGTGAATTAATCTAATTTAAAGAAAATTTAATATATAGCGAGGTAAACCTTACTTATAAGAGGATTATCTTTGTGTTGCATATTAAGCTGCAGTGTCAGGACAATTTTTTCTGATGGGAAGTAATGATTGCAGGGTTTCAAGGCATCAACAAAAGATATCAAAATTGTTGTCCATAGAATCATCTAATTATATTGGATATGACTCTGTTAAGAAAGTCTCTGATATTAGTTACAAAATGAGATGAAGGATATAAGGACAATAAACATATAACTCAAAAAAAGAATTATTCTATTACTGGTTATCACTGGCATATTTTTCAGCTGCAATGTTTGTCACATTATAAAATAGCACTTTTCTGGAATAAGTAACAAAGCCTCTTTCCTGTACTGTTGCATATTTTACCTCACTAAATATTAGCTCTAAAACATCTAACACATACTTGGTTTCAAAAGTTCTAAGGACTTTGACAATATATTTTTGAGGATAATTGACTGGCCCATACTCTGCAAAGAAAATATTAATAACTTCTGAAGTAGGCTGGGTACAAGTTTTTGTGCCAGAATCCCAACTGGAGCTTGCGCTTGAGGTTTGGCTTGTATCTAAAAGTTCCCAATCCTTTTTAATTATGATTAAGATATGGTGTTATACCTTGATATAATGAATATTAGAATTTCCGAATCTTCCGAAGTATGTTGCACTGGCAAATTGAGAGAAAATTCTTAATTGATTCCAATCAGTAGTGCACAATGTTTCAAATGCAGTTTCTGTTGCAACATAATAGGCACATGAGACTGTCGTATTTTCATTGAAATTTATTATCTAAAACTTTTACAAGTGTTCTGAACATCTATACGGTATTTGGTCTGTATACCTCTGTAGCAGCTGTTGATGTGGTTGTACATTCACCAGCTGAATTTATTCCTGTCAAGTAAAATCCTTCCTAACATTTTATTCAGAGCTTTTAATTATTTTACAATTTGCCTCTCTATAGCGTTATTTCCAGGAGAAGCTAATTTTCCAATCAAGACTGGTTTTCCTTCAACATATCCTGGGCTTCCGCTTTTTGGAATGGCCTAATGGTTATCGATTTCAGTCCAATAGATACATTCGAAACAGTAGTATAACGCACTGAGAATCCTTGCTCAATATAAACAGGAGAAGAACATGAAGCGAAGGCAACATTCTCTAAAACAAGATTTGCATTCACAGCAGTGATGATTCCAGCATTATCATGGACAATTTCATATTCAACATATTTAACAACATTATTGCAAGTACAAGCTGCTGAAAGAGTTGGGTCAGCATGAGCCCCTCCATTACTAGAGACAATATTCACAACATTTATAGTGATTAGGTTAGATGAAGTGATTGATGGATAGCCACGAACCTTTATCAGTGATGTATAGGTTTGGTAGGCTAAGACAGTGTTGGCAGCGCATGCAGTGGCTAGATCAACTTTTCTATGACAGGTCTTTAAAGGCTCATCATAAAGGAAACGAGCTGAGTAAGTGTTTTCGCATAAGCCAAATGGATCTGGGCGAGGAATAGGGAAACTATTTCAATTATTCAAGAAAAAAAGTTATTAACATTTTAGAGTCTCTGGTAGATAGGGTTGTCCAAACTTTATGTCCTTCAGTATAAGCAGTCCTTTCTGGGATATCAATCAATATCTTTCTGGCTTGGTCAGTTGTTAAGAAATTACTATTTTGCATTTTATTTCTTGGATTCAATATTTACTCGGCATTGACATCACTCTTCCTCTCAGTTTTTATTTCAGTATAAAAATGACCCATAAATGGAGTCATATCATATTTTATACACAACACGCTTGTAGCTTGTGAAACTTTAACATCAGATTTATAATTTGGATCAACAAGTTTTTGTAATATATCTTGATTTGGGCATCTGAGATGTAAATCAGTGGTTTCAGCTATTTATTCATGTTGTTTCTAAATTTTCTTACTATTAATGCAAGCGTCAGCTGCACTCCAGGCGTCTTTTATATCCTAAATTATTATTTCAAAATTCTGAGTTTACAGTGCTGCAGTCAGGATCACAACAGCAGTATTTTTCACAAACTTGCTTGTAGTAATCGCAGGAACAAACTCTCAAATCTAATTGAATCACATATTTTTTTCGCTCGATTACCAACATAACTCTTTAAACTATTTGTAACAGCTTTTTCGTTAGCCTCTGTGAAGTCTATTGTGTTTTTTATCTGTGCTTGGGCCAGAATTACCAAGGCGGCCAGCAAAATAAGTTTATGCATCATCTTTTAGTTTGTATTTTTATTTAAATTTGAAAAAAAATAATCTGTTCCAAATTGAAAATCATCCCTTCGCATGCATAATACTGGGAAAAGCATATAATTCAGATTGTCCTCTAAGATTTTGATTAGTCAATAATTTTCGCTAAATTAGGCTTAAAAAATTCTGAAGAAAACTAAACTGAAATGACAAAGTCCTGATAATCAAATTTCTTGCGTGCAGAAAATACTAAGCAATTGAGTAATCCCATTCAATGTTTTGATAAATTGTTTTAGACATCTATGATAAAACATTCCTTATTTATTCTCAGAAGCAATTGCAATATTTAATTTCATCTTCAACATTTCAGATAAAATACAATTTCTTACATAAGAATAGACAAAACCCGAAATAAAGTTGAGTAGTTATCAAATAAGAAGTGACATAAAATTACTAAAATTTTTCAATGCATTTTTCTGCTTTTTAAGCTTTCCGCCCTCCTATTTGATTTAAACCTGCTTCAGGATTGTCTGATATGCTTTCTAAGAAATCGATGGCACCCATAAAGGTGCTATAATAATATCCTTCTTCACCGAACTTCAGATAGTGATCATCTACAAATTCTTCAATCAGCACTTGATGAATCCTCATTTTTTCGTTACAGCAGTTAGCTAGACAGTAACAGTAGACTGCCATGAGCGTATCTGCTGTAAGCTGTAATTTGTCACTGTTTTTAGTAGGCTCCTTGAATAAGTAATATTCATCAATGCATCTAACAATTTCTTTTCTGATCCTTACAATTAAGTCAAATTTGTCATAGGGGTTAGTGAATGTCTCCAGGTAGTTAATGGAGTCGATTACTTGTTGATATGGCTCTTCTTCCTTTTTCAAACAAAAGTCATCATCAACGTGGAATTGTTTTGGAGTATAATGCTTTAATTTGGTTAGACAAGATTTTAAGCGCTTCTCATCTTCTTTATGTTGGAGTCTAATAAGCATCCATAGAGTGTCATAACAACTATTTCTTCCGAAAACTAATTTTGCTGCTAATCTTTTGACTGTTCTCTCTTTAGGAACTAAAGATGAATCCCCTGTTGCACTTATGCTCACTAATTTTATAAATTCAATCAGGCAGTCTTTCAGGAAGGAGAGGAAATCTTTAACATCTTTGAGGACTTTTTTGTAGGTATTATTCATATTGACCATTGAAGCACTTTTTTCCAAAACTATTTCAGCAAAGCTGTTGGCAGATTTCATGACTTTTTCGTGTTCATTGGCTTGATTTCCATATTTGTTATAAAACAAGTCACCAAATTTTTGTGCAATTTCGAAGAAGAAGCTATCTCTCTTGATCAATTCCATATCAATTAGGCTAAACACTTTCTCTGAAAATGTTCCAACTCTTAATTTCTTAAACTCATTTGGGTCAGTAAAGCTCCTAGTCATTTTGTTATTGTCAACGTTCTTAACAATTTGAGAGGAGTTTTTCTTTAGAGAAAGAATAACATCTTCTTTAATCTCTCCAGTACCTAAAATTTTAGCTGTAAATTAAAGCTGAGTACCTAGCTTCTCTCCTGTAAGGAGTAATTTGAAATTGGAGATAAAGACTGCGAATTTAGAGTCACTAAAGTCCTTAATAAATTTCTTCAATGATGGAAAGTAGTCCTTTAGTTGTTCTCTTTCTACATAGATCTTAAGAATCTCAATGGTTGCTTTTTTGATAGCCTGAGGTTTTAAAATGAGTATGGTCTTAAGTGTACCTTGGCATTAAGGGATTGTCCATGCTTGCTCACCAAAACTTCGGCTTGTTTCTTTTTAATTGTGGAAACATATTCTTGGATATATTTCGGCTTAGATGTTGATTTGGAATTCGCTTCTCCCATGGTTCTGGTGTACAATATGCCGCTCTAAACCCTTTGAGATCTATATTAAGATCAAAATTAAACAATATTAAAAGCTTATTGGGATTTATGTTTCTAATGTTTTGTTAATTCTGACGTAACGATCTGAAAACCTTCTGGCATCAATGATTCTTGATCAATTTCAAAAAAAATATCATTCTTCTCTGCCTGTTCTTTCCTTATTGTAAAAGAGAACATATGCTCATTTACTCTATCAACCAATAATGGTTAAAATTTTGTATTTAAAGCTGATAAAATATAGATAATCTATTTTAAGTGGGACATATTTCTAAAATTATTCAAATGGTTTACACAAAACCCTCAGAAATAAATCTTTAATAATTCCTTGTGGGTTCTTTTTTATTCATTTCCCCCAAACTCTTAAAAGAATCGTTAGTAAGATACTAATTTTGAATAATATCCATATTAATGTCCAACAAATATAAGATAAATAAGCAAGTGTTTAACAAATGAATAAGAAATTTAGCAAATTACTCATTTTTTATTTTGAAGATGAGAATCAGACCTCAAAGAGTACCCTTAAAGAAGGAACAGGATGAAATAATGCTAACTTCTACGGCTTAAAACTCAAAATGAATAGACTTGAGATGAGACTCCTAAGATAACAAAATATTTTTAACTAATTTCACGGTCCTCAGTGAACTCACGAAATTGGAATATCAAAGATTTCTATGAAATATTATGTTTCTAATATATATGATTTAAATCAAGAAACTCCTTTATATGAAGAACCTTCACGTGTACAGATTAGCTCATTTTTAATGGATTTTTGAAAAAGAAACTTAGAAATAGGGATTTTTAATATCAACAAGCTTTACAGAGTATTCGAAAATACCTTGCTTGTGAGTCTAATAGAATAGGTCTCTATTGAGAGGAGACATAATTTTGGGTTAATATACAACACCCAGGGCTTACCTGAAATTCAAGGACTAAATTGTCAACAAACTCAATGTACTTTTAGCTTTTATTCTTTAAAAGCCCTAGCCACCCTACTTTTAAGCTACCCTCTCTCAGTTCCAATTTGTGGTTGATTGGTCTATTGTTTCGACCTCTTATGGAGGAATTACAATTATTCCTAGTGAGTTTTGGTATGGAAATGATAAGAATAATTCAATGGCATCAATGTTATATGTTTAATTCATCAAGTATAATTGTGAGAAATACTCAACCATCACATTTCAATTGTCATATAAAATGCCTAACATTATCTATGTGATACTAGTTTTTAGTCTTTGTGATAGACAATGAGGAAAAAAATCTTATTATTGTTCTAAGAGACCATGAGAATTCGTCTAATGATATGATAAGTTACTTAAGCGTATGTAGGTATGTGATTGATACTGGATAGGCTTTTGCGTCATGAAAAATTAAATTTTTGGTCAATTCCTTTGAGATAGACAGTCATGAATGTAAACTTTCCAATAAACCTGATTATGCTGAGAGATTTTGAGGATTAGGTAAGGCCCGTAGAAGTGTGGCGTTTTCTAGATTAATGTTGGCTGATAAATGTTGATTTTCAAATACCCTCTATGGAGTCTTTTTATAAATTTCATACTGTTAAATAGCAAATCAATCTTCTTTTAAAAAACTATTTACAAACACTTTATAGAGCCGACCAGAATCAAGTTTTCATCCCGACCTCTAAGACGTTACGTCTCTAAGTCTTCTAGAAGGATTGTGTACGATTTTTTGTGAATAATAGCATTAGTACAATTTCTTAAATTCTAAAATCCCAGAATTATAATTGGCTAGTAAAAATGAAATGAATGTCTAGGCTTCAAATTGAAAATTTCATTTCCAGAACACAGATGAATTGGAGACCGTGGGAGGCACCGATTTTAAAGAATCATATGGAACACTAGCTCTTTCTATGAAAAGGAGCAGGCGGGGAACTCAACAGAAAATCTCTCTTTTTTTTAAAGTAATTTCAAAAAACCCACCACAAAATACTAAAGAATAAGATTGGATTGTTATCATTCAGCATAGATAAACTTAGTTATTCAACACAATGATTATTTTTATCTTCAACATTAACTGATTGAAACTAATTTCAACATAGGAGAGCCCGTTATGAAGTATTTTTGTTTGCCATTAACGTTGAAATAACTTTTGGAGTACTAGAAAGCCCTGAGAGAAAGACTTTTTTATACTTAACAGAAGTTCTCAGAAAAAGTATTCCAATCTTTGGACTAACATAAGGTGATTAAATTTAAAATCTGCGTTGCTCAAAGTTAGAAGCAGAAGATATGAAGAGTGTTGTAAATAATTCAGTTCTCTACGATTATGATATAGGATGTATCCTCATAACGAATTTATTGCAAAATGTTGGAATTCAACATTAGTTTTAGAATTCTTGAAAATTGGTGTATTCTGAAGAACTCATTTAAATATCATTAACTTCATAAGAAAAAGTGCAATGGTTCATTGAAGAAGTAAAGAAGGAGGTGAAGCTATTACAAGTGTTGTCTTTTAAGCTAGGATTCTGTTAAAGAGTTTCGTCTAGAAACAAACAATATTTTATTTAATTTAAATATCTTTGAAGGCTTTATAAAAACATTTAAGCCATAAGATCAGTCATTAATCCTTGTTCATCGAATATTTCTGATTGAAAATTATCAAACTCAAAGATTTGATAAGGTATAAATTAAATTTTTCATAAAATGAATTTCTTCAATACAACCCTTCTCGTTTCTCCTACTCAGTTGGGATCATCCTCACAACCACTGACTATATTAGCTGGCAGTCAAACTCACCCATTACACTCAATCTACCCAGCATCAGTCCCAGTAATACAAGCTCAAGCGGATGCAAAAAATATTTCCCTCTCTAACTCAACAGAAATTCCTACAAATAAGAAAGTCAAGATAGAAGAGACATCACACCAGAGTGTGACAGACTCTAGCCTCAGTCAGGACAATATTAAAACAGAATTTACTATAGAAAATCAAAAGATTCTTTCAGCTCCACAACTTCAGGGTCTAGAAAAACTCCTGGTTAGCAGTCACAGAGCTGAACAAGCATCTCCTTTAGATCTGATTCAAACACCCTTCTCGTCTTTTCTTCAAGTTCCTCATCTTCAAAATAATACACTAATTCATTCTATGGCTCGGCTCTATCACCAAACCCAACAAAATCTCTTACAGGCTGCCATTCTCAAGAACCTTGATGCATATAAAATCCAAGCACAGTCACCGAAAGTCCCACAATTAGCAAATTTAAATAATGGCAGGACTCTCGTAGCTCCTTCAAACTGCTCTCAAAAGGTAAAGGAAGAGTTCAACTCTATTGAATGTAAAAAAGAAGAGAACATCTCAACAGGACAAACACAAATTTCACCTTCACAACTCCAGCTTAATAATGCCAATAAAAAAAGAAGATTAGCAGAAATGCAAGAGACATTAGAAGAAGCTAAAGAACACTTAAATGCCAACAAACAAAACAAAGCCAAGCTGTCGAAAAATGATAAAGAGGATAGAAATAAAAAGTTTATTAAAAATGCTAAGAGCCACTTAAATAGGAGAAATGTATTAGAAGATGATGATATTGTTGAAGGAAAAAGAAGAATGAATGTTTTACAGATCATAAAAGGCTACCAGGAGCAAGAGGAAAAGAGACAAATTGAGTCTGAAAAATTTTCAGGTTCTTATGACCGATACTTGAGAGTAACAGAGGCCAGCACAATTCAAATTGGTAATGATTATCAAGCTGCAATCCCAACTTTAGTTTCCAGAGATGGTGATAAAGCTAATAAAAAACAATTAACATGTGTATGGGACCCATCATCCATTAACGAGAATGATCTTACCACATTCATGAATGACCTGCAAAATTTGATTGGTTATCATTCTATTTGTGAAGAAAAAGCAATTAAGTTGTTACTAAGATATGAACTGGATGGCCCAAGAGCTCTTATTAGCGTTTCGAAAAATAAGACGTATTATAAGAATCTCTTATCAGTGGAGTCCAAAAAGTATACTAAAGAACTTAAAAAGTTGGTGTAATTTAAATCAAGTATACTCGTCCATTTATCCATTGCATTTTTTTAGTTTCCTTAATTATCTTTCTATTCTGAGTAACTTGGGCTTAGTATAACCTTAGTCCTGAATGGTTCTTTCTAATATTTCTGTTCAGCAAAAAGAACTC